>Ga0247757_10000391_pt1 | contig 36901 bp, 27 predicted proteins | sample UWRJL126311R4_FD_180929 | JGI IMG/M metagenome (GOLD analysis project Ga0247757, IMG submission 180929) | Plant litter microbial communities from Arlington Agricultural Research Station in Wisconsin, United States - UWRJ-L126-311R-4 | ecosystem: Environmental > Terrestrial > Plant litter >... | reverse complement strand
ATGCGGAAAGGGGTGATGTTGCGTACGTTGTTGTGCACTCGACGGCCGTTAAGGGTCTGCATTGCGCGTTCAGCCGCCCCAGGGTCGTCGAACTCGACAAAGCCATAGTTGAAGCCTTTGGAATTAAACTGCCGCGGTTGTCAGCACAAGTCGCTGTGCAGCCAAAGTAATTTGGGTGCGTGAGGGAATGGGGATGGACGGGCGGTGACTGACCGACCCAGCTGATGGGGAAGAGTTTGCCATTACACTGACATTCTTGTCCGGAATGATTTTAACACTCTGAACATGGCCTGTGGTTTCGAAGATCTGGCGCAGCACGTCCTCTGTGACTCGAGGGTCCAGCCCGCCCACGTATAGGGCCCTCTTGTTCGGCTCGGGAGCAGCGCGACGCGGCACGTAGCCAGGCCCCCCGCTGGTGGGAGACATGACGTTGGCGCTCATGGGGGAGCTGATGGCGGTGGGGATGGGGTTCGTGTTCTGGGGGATGATGACGGGGGCGAGCGGCGGCGGGGGCATGTGCTGCTGCTGCTGCTGGGCGCCGCCATCGTAGCCAGGGGCGCTGGCGGAGGCAGAGGGTGGAGGCATCTGTGCGGCAGACGAGGCAGAGTCGGCCATGGCTAAATTAGGAGGACCAGGAGAAGCAGAGGGAGCGAAGAGGCGAGGCCGGTGACTGCAGGTGGTAGGGGGTCAGGGCTCGCAAACGGGCGACAGTGAACGAGGACGCGACGGCTGACGGGGCTGGCGCACAGTGGGGGAGGTGCGACGGGAGAGGCGACAAGGAAAGTGAGATTTGGCAGCCGGGTGGGCGCAAAGCAACTGGGACTCGAAAGGGGACTCGAAAGGGAAAGGGAACAAGGAAAAAGAGGCGCAGGAAGACAGGACGCGAACCCGACGCCGAAAGACGATGAGAACAGGAGCAGGGCTTGGTCCACTGTGGGGTGAGAGAAGAAGGAGGGAGGGAGGACGAAGTCTGCGGCCTGGGTCTTGGGTTCTTGAGGGCCACGGGCGCGCTAGCCCATACCATGCACGGCCCGTTGCAGGCAGCCTTACTGTACGGCGCCGTGTCTAGTTTTTTGGCATCGGCGCTGTGGGGGAACACGGACGCGCGCGCGCACGCAGGCCCTCGGTCGGCGGGAGCCGTGGGCAGGGCGCTGGCGGACGTGCTGCTAGTGTGCGCGCGCCTATGTATGGGCTGTATGGGTGCATATGTACATGTGTGGAAGACGCGCAGCAGCGGCGAGGCGTGCCTGCCCACTCGCCTGCCCCCTCGCCCGCCCACCGTCAAATCCGCCCAGGGCCCCAAAGCTAGCGGAGGTAGCGCCCGCCCACCATTCTCGCTTTGGGCCTAGGTCTGCGTCTGCGTCTGCGTCTGCGTCTGCGTCCCGTCTGCGTCCCCGTCTGTCCCCGTCTCCCGCCTCGTCTGTATTGTATTTTCTGCTGCTGCTCTGCTGCCGCTCTGCTGCTGCCCGTCGCCCGCCGTCCGCCCCATCCCTCCATTGGCAGTCCCCATGGCCTCCTCAGCCGCCCATGCCTTCTCCGACTCGCTGGAGCAACTGCAGTCCATGGTGGACTTTGTCGTGCGTACCTGACCCCACCCCCGCCCTGCATCTGCCTCCGCTCACTCCGTCAAAGCTCGTCGCGTGCGGCCGCCACATCAAGAACCACCAGGCGCAGGCGCAGGCTCAGGCTGGTCCGGAGCTGCTCTCGCGCCAGGAGGATGCCTTCAAGCGCACCATCGGAACCACCGACGCCCGCTTCCAAACCCAGCTGGACGACCTCGAGACCGAGATATTGATCGCCCAGGACGTCGTGCGCCGCGATCTCGCCTTGCGCCAGGCCATCCGTCGCAAGCAGGAGGCTGCCGTCAAGGAGAAGCAAAGGGAGAAGGAGAAGGAGAAGGAGGCAGAAAGGGCCCGTCTGGCTGCCGAGATGTCTGCCGTGAAGAAGGAAAAAGAGGTCGCCGTGAAGAAGGAGGCCCTGCCTGCGCCTCCCGCGCCTATGCAGTCCGAGACAATTGCGCCTGTAAAGACGGAGCCTGTCCATTCGTCCGCCACAGCACGCGAGCCGGTCTCGCTGAAGGGCGAAATGGATGAGACGCCCGCCCTGGACACAGCCGCCCCAGCAGCAGACGTGACCATGGAGAACGCCGACAACCCTAACACGGGCCAGGAGAGTGAGTTCGACTTCGACGCCATCTTCGGCGACGGCGGCATGGATACTTCTGGTGGCATGGGCGACGGCACCGCCGGCACGGCTGGCCCTGACCTCAACTTCAGTCTCGACGACCAACCCTCGCTCCTCCGCGGCCTCGAGGACTTTGCCAAAGGCGGCACCGACAGCACCGCTGCTCAGCAACCTCCAACCATGGCCATGGACCTCGACTTCAACATGCCCGATCTAGCCGCTTCAGACCATCCCCCCACGACAAAACCCGAGCAAGACTCGGCCACCCAACAACCCCCCGCCGATACCACTGCCTCTACCGACGACGCCAACCTGGATGCCATGGTCACCGATGACATCAACGACCTCTTCGACCTGGACTACGAGAACCCCGAGGCCACGCAGTTCGACGATGCCTTCTTCGGTTTCGGCGAGAGCTGAAGCGGTACCTCGCCCATTTCCTACCATTTATTCTTTTGTTTTCTATGGCTTTCAATTCCCCCCTTCGCGTGTACATGGGACAAGACGGCGTTTTTCCAAGGTGGGCTTTCCGGCAAAGAGATACCCTTCCTCTATCCATGTGGACGCACGTGTGCATGCAAGACGCATTGCCACCATTTATATCCATTTCCATCCCTCCCTCCCTCCTTCCCCGACATCATGCATAGTGTAGTTGAACGAATGTAATACAATGCAAACAAGATGCAAAGCCTCACCGAGCTTCATAGCTCCTTCTTTTGTTCTTTCCAGTGACGTAAACGTGCGGTAAAAAAGGCCTTCGGTAGTATCTGTTCCGGAATAGCGCGTCTGCTCTCCGTCTCCACCGAAATAGACGCTTTCGGGCCGACTTCCTACATACAAATCTTACTGCGTACGGAAGAGGGAGGCTTAGCCGTCATCCACTTCACTCACCACTGTCTTCATGTGGCCCGTGTTTCATATTTCATTCGAACGGTAAACCGTACACCGTAACTGCGTTTGTGCTATATACTATACAGTCATGCCTCGTCTCTTCATGCCACACCAAAGAGGGCTGCCTGCTTCAATGCCCTTCATTTCCTATTCTCGTTCATAAACCCTCATCTTACCCTTCTCATGCCATGTCGCTCACCCAGCAATCCTCGCTCCCACGACATGCGGGCATACAAAACGCCATTCCATGCGTTTAAAAAAATCGTGCCATCGCAGGAAGAAAAGTAAAAAACTGTCATGGGGTATCAAGAACTCTAAATGAATACCCGCGAAGGCCCAGCGGCCAAGAAATCCTAACTCGACCATCAGGAGCAGCTTTGATTCCTTTTCCTTTAGTAAGCGTCCGATGCCGGCCGTATCTATTCATCTCCTAGTTTGCACCGGAGTGGTGCTCATAATCAAGCGGAGCCAGGCTCGCATGCTGTCGAGGTGGCTTCCGTCAGGCCCGCCGGACTACGAAATTATTCGACCGTAGGTGTAGCCCCGGTGCCTTCTACCTTTACGGTAGTCGACTCAGCCGTCATGTCGAGTTCGGGACCAACCACAGCACCAGGCGTTGTTTGCTCCTGTACATTTTCATCCGTTCCAGCATCCATGTTGAGTTCAGGTCCTGATGGTCGCTGATTGCTAGGACTGTCCACAGGCGATGCGTTGTTCTTGGATGTTGTGCCAACAACATCCTCAATCATGGCAGCAAACTCGAGGCTGATACCATTCAGATTGAGCACTGTCACTCCACTGCCGTTTCCTATTGAATGTTGGTCTTGATCACCAACGTGCGTATCGGACATGATCGCGTCACTGGATTCGAAGATGCTAGCACCATTCCACAAAGCTGCAGTGCTTGTGTTTGGATCTTCGAAAACATTAAAGTCAAAGTTCTTAGGCGGTGAACTAGGTAGAGGGAGATCGCTCGACAAATAATTGCTCGAAAGAAGGTCCCCGAACTGGTTGCCAGGAGTGTTGAAGGTAGGAAACGTCGAGAGGTCGAACTGTGATGGAGAACCAGGAAGAAGACAGTCAGAAAGAATATCATTCAATTGACGAGTAAATGGAGTTTCAGGGGGTAGGCTCGCGGCTCGATTTCCTGTTCTAGGTGTTCGCCCAGATCTTGAGGGTGATTTCAGGCCCACATCGGTCCCACGCATGGGCGTCAGCGGTCCTCGACGACGTGATCCAGGTGTTGGAGTTTTAAGCAGATCTTCAAACAACGAATTTTTCGTTGGAGTCGTTTTAGAAGGGGTGGGCTCATCGAAAAGGTGTGCCAGATCGTCCTCATTCTCGTTCCTTGGGGGCTGGTTCTCTTTATCAACATCCTCAAAGCCTGAGTTAGGAAGGCGCGTAGCAGGTTTGGAGAACTGTGAGTTAAACGAGCTGCTATCAGTCAAAGATTTTACCTCGCCTGGCCTACGTGGAGATGGGAAGAGGAGTCGTCTTGTTGGCTTTGGAGTCAAGTCTCCGTCTAGGTCAATAGGAGTATCTCTACTGTCCCCCCTTAAGCCCACTGGGCTGGATTGGATAGCGCGGAACAAAGCAGCGCGTGCGGATGGCTCATCGAGTTGTGAATCATTGGCTGTCCGAAAACTACAGGAGCGCTGGCGAAAAGACGCGTCAGTATCGAGAGTTGGAATAGCGGAAGGAGATGGGCCAGTAATGCTTCGTGACTCGGGCATAATGGGCTCAGAATCTGGCACAATGGCATCGGACATGGTCTCTTCATTTCCCATCTTGGGTTTTTTTGGTTTCCTCTTCCGTTTAGGTTTGTCTGCTGAGTTCTGTGCCTGCGCTTTTGCCCATAATTCGTGCGGACGCATTGCATTCTTCTTATTCAGCCAAAGTCCACACGGGTTGCAGAGAGTGAGTGTCTTGAAGCTATCCGCCTCAATCTCTTCGGGTTCTAATGCCTGCTTGAAAATTCGGTATTGAGGTGGTGCACCCTCTTCTTGGTCGATAACTTCGAAGGCTGTTATTGAGGTGCCTTTGGAAGAGACAACAATCCCATCCGGGCTCCCCTCTTCAACTCGCGTGTAAGCTCTCCTCCAGGCAGGAGTCTCGATTTGGCCACAATTGTTGCAATATGTCGGAAGATTTCCCTGCTCAAGTGCTTGTTCCAACTTATCTCGTATGATCTGGCCTTGCTTTCGTTTGGCCCCCGAACCACTCCGAGGTTGTTTCACTTTCCCAGCATCTGGCACCGGAGCATCCGACATCGGCTCTCCGGACCATGTCTGTGATCGCGACAACCCTCTAGATTTAGAGATTGTAGGAGCGGGCGGGGGGGCATTTGGCGTTCCAGAACGACTCGTTGCCGTTGGGACCTCACTTTTAGGGCGAGTAGAATCCATCTTCCCTGATGCACCAGCAGAAGATTCTGGTTTACGAAATGAGTCGAAAATTTGATCTTGAACCGGTTGAGAAAAAGGAACTCTGTCTGTTGCAGACGGTGCAGCCATGGGTCCCGCCGGTTCAGCAGTCGGTTTATATGGAACCTGGGATGCAGAAGTTCCAGCTTGATTTAAGAAGTGGTTCAGTAGACCTTGGTTAAGAGGGGTAGTTTCTTGGTTCGGTCGTATCTTCGGAGCGAACGTCGAGGGTAACATTTCTATCGGGCCAGGATTCAGCTCAGACCATGATCGTTTTGACCTGTCCGGAGGCCTTCGGCTTCTCACGTCAGGTTCTGTTGAAACATCTCGTGGATCTGGAGCTGCATTCCTAGAACCAGTCTCATCTTCAGTCTGGCCAACGGTCATGTCACTAACAAAGCCAGAGTCATTAGGAAGTGGTATGAATGGCAATTCTGGACTAGAGGGTACTGGAGATGCTGTGTGAGATGCCAGGCGCCCTGGCATGAGGGGAGGTGAGGATGGTATATTCTGCGGTGTCTCCCCGGAACTACCACCCCTCTCGTCGTCAGGGGATTCGGGAGTATGTGGGTGTCTCTTTGAGGACCTATAAGGCGGCTGGTCATCAGCCGACTCTGCCGCATTATCAGAGAACATGCCGCTATCATATGGTGAGACATAAGGACGAGGCTCATCTACAGAAGCATTCCTCAATAAGCTAGGAGCTGGAAGGCGAGGCCCATGTGAATGCAATCCAGTATTGCGTGGACGAGGCGTAGGCGCGCGTGGTACCTGCTCAGCGGAAACAGCAGCCCCAGCGTTTATAGCGACTGGTTTGTGGAGCCGTACTGATGCCGCTGTACTAGCAGTCACTCGCAATGATTCGGTATTTTGACCTAGGGCAGTCTTCTTTGGCCTTTTTGCCTTGGTGACCCGAGCCCTCTTCTTTGGGGGCTCTTGCTCGGCTTGATCTTGACCCGGATCCATGGGCGAAAGATAGGACGGGGACTGTAGTGCAGTCTCACTGCGAAATGACGCTTGAGAAGCTGGGCGGTAGTCTTGCGAACCATAGTACGAGTGATAATATGCTGAGGTAGTGCTCATGGCGGGGCTGGAAGCTCTTGTATCGTGCGTGCTGAAGGACATACGGCGCGAGTCATAAAAGGAATTATTCATGTCTCCAGAAGGGCTTGGGCGAGCAAGCATGTCATGGAACGAGTCCAATCCGCCCATATGAACGCTTTCGGTGGATTTTACGGCGGTGCTTGGGCACGGTTGTGCTAGCTGACCAATAGCCGGATTAGCCCTCAAAAACTCTGCCCAGGCGTTGTAATCCAATCCTTCAGGCATCAGCTTGCTTAGGTTATGATATCGTTCCATATTATCCATGTACTCGCTCTGCTTGCACGTGGGCACCGGGATGAGCTTCAGTTTGACTTCTAGCGTTTCCTTGATGCCGTTTGAAAAAAGGCCCAAAATATTCTTACAAACACGTCCGGTGACCATCGTCTGGGATTGCTCGGCTGGAGCGTTTGGTGTTGAGGAAGCAGAAGCAAGGATCCAAGAAAGCATGCCTTGTCCAACAAGAGGTGTTTCATATTCGGAGTAATCGTATGCGTAGACGGTGTAATCATGTCCAAGCTTGGCAACGAGTTCAGGACTGTAGGCAGCAGGTGAGCGTTCCTGCGGCCAAAATTCTGTGGCACGCGTGACCTACCTTGCCGAGACGATTGCCTGAATGCATGTCTTGAGCTCGATGACTCCCACTTGTGTCGTTTCGTCAAGAGAAACGGTTGGGATGTTCAACGCGTTAGGCAAGCGAGCTAGACAGTTTGATCTGTTCTTGTCATCGAATGTGTAGAGCACCTTGACTGTGAGAGACAGTTAGATAGAGCCAACAGATGTCGCCCAATGACCTTGCCTCGCATAAGTCGCCGTGGTATCTCGCTGGGGCTGTCCTTGTCCGCATCGATAGCAGCATGCTGGACAGCACCTTCAATACCCGGAGACAGCGTCGACATGGCTGCCAGTGTCGACTACAGGTCAAACGAGTGGTGTGGTAGTGTAGAAAGGTGGTGCAGCAGCGGAGGTGTCAAGGGATGGGCTCAGCGTGGGCCTATGTAATCGGTGGCTGGCGGGCGCTCGCTCCATGGATCGCGAAGAACGCGTTAGCGAAGCACGCGGATTGACGCAAATAGATAGTGAAAGGTAATTGAACGCTGAGTATGTAATCGAATATTACTTCATGCTGATGAAAAGCTCGCGGGAGCTCCAGGGCACGAGAAAACAGGGAAAAGCGCGTCGAACAGGCGCCTGAGCGCGCGAGGTGAAGTTCGAGAGAAGTCCAAGCTCAGTCGAGATGGAGACCAACCGTGACGCACATACACTAGCGTACTGACGCGTTCATTGGCTAGTCTACGGAACAACAAAGAGCCGAGCAGAAGCACGTGCCAGGCATCGCTCCAGCGCGCACCTCTTTTACTTCAAGCTCCACCTACTGGACAAAACACTCACCCGACCGCCCGCCGCCGTCGTTGCTGTAGTATTACACGCGCAGATTGCACTCCGAGTCAGTCGCCCTTGGTCTGTGCCTCCTTTCGCCTCGCACTTTTACACTTGCTAGCATCTGCACTGGCGATAATTTATCCTGGCACGCAGCTCCTCACGGCCCGCCGCTAACCTGACTGTAGCTGCATTTCGACCCAGTCCACATCATTCACACCTGGCATTATGGTGGACGCAAAGATTCAGTGCGTGCCTATAATCAAAATATATTGTCGGCTGAAACTGACTATTTGCAGGGAGCTTATGCAAAAGCCGCGCAACGAGTTGACGTACGTAACAACGATGCGACCGTAGGAACTCGTCGATAAGACCTTGTTTCAGCCACGCTTAGATGGGTAATAACGTTAGAATTTCCGCCTTAACAGTCTACATACTCGGCCCTTGCCTACAGCGTGGTTGAACGTGGTTGAGCCGGGATCTCGTCGACAAGTTTCTACGGTTTCCAGGTGGATAATACTCTTGCTGACTCTTACGCAGCGAATACGAAGTCGCTCAAGTCGAGGAACACGAGCTTTCCACTGGGCCACTCTCCATCTTACAAACCGCCGTCCGCACACGCACACAGGTCCTCATATCTTGCCGGAACAATCGCAAACTGCTCGCCCGAGTGAAGGCTTTTGACCGCCACTGCAACATGGTCCTTGAGAACGCCAAGGAGATGTGGACGGAGATACCCCGGCTAGCCAATGGTCAGTTTGGCAGGAAAGTCAACAAGGATCGCTTCATCAGCAAAATGTTTCTGCGGGGGGACTCCGTCATTCTCGTTCTGTTGAGTTAGTCACCTTAATTTACAAGTCGGGAGGGCGGGGCCATTCTTCTACCATTGGAACGCTACTTTGGAGGTTGCGAGAATTGGCACCTAAGGCATGGATATCAAGATTCTCAATTACAGCGTCCGAGTTTCAGGGCTTGAAATAGAATGACAGTCGCGAGATCGATCGTCAATCAACCCCGTGTCTTTACTTGTTCAAGCCCTCGCTCAGGCCCAGCAACAGCTCAGCAAGACCATGTGCACCTGGATCTGGAACACTTTCCCAACCTTCGCCGCCAACGTATACCGTGCGTCCCAGACTCGCCCTCATTCCTTTCGTGCCCTGCGCTCCATGTTCTGCCGCTTTGGCAGCCGATTCCACGTTTCCTGTTCTCAAAAGCGTATCCACGAATGGATAAAGTGCATCTATCAATGTTCGATCTCCTGGCTTTGCGGGTGTGTATTTACCCAATGCTTGGGTGGACGAGTCAAGAGCTTTTGCCCACACATTTGCTGTTATAGGAGTTGGGGAGGAGGGCGAGTTTTGACGCAGTCCGTGTGCAAGCGCATTCAGGAAAATGGCATAGATGGCACCCGACGTACCATCCATGGCTAGCTCAACAATCTGTATAATGTTCTGCAGGAAAATGAGTGCATCATCTGTTTGTTTGGCGTGGTCCAGCATCTTCAAGATTGCTACCTCGAAAATTAGTATGAGTGGACCAAAAGAAGCTTTTGACGTACCTTCAGCGCCCCGCTTGAGGCCAATTCCACAGTCTCCATCGCCAACTACCGTGTCGTATCTTGTGATGTCTGGCTCTGCCCCAATCAACCTCTTCAGCGCCGTTGTCAGCGTGAATTTGGCGTATTCATAGTCAACTAACATAATATTAGGCATATGCTGAACAATAATCAAACAAGAGTCCATACCTCGAAGATTACTAGGGGATATACCCTCTACTTTGGAAGGCTCTCTTTGCATCGCCGATTGCGCGCCCTTGGACCATGTTTCGCCAAGTATTGGTGCAGACCACCCACAGGCTTCCGCTGGAGCATCTAGCAGCTTGACCATAGACGAGTCAGGGCCAAGGCCAGTGTCCGTCACTTTCAAAAGACTTATGCTGAATCCTAAGCCGTTCAAGCTCGTCATATAGGTTCCTGACAGAATCCTGACCGGGTGCATATTCCAGTCATTTGCTAGCTGGTCTACGACTTCATTCGTGATTCCTCCCAATTCCAGTACGCTAACGCCACCCAAGTTATTCACGAGCAGAACCACTTCGTCCTGCTCGCTTATTCCAAGGAAGTTTCGGTCTTTGTCGGACTCGTTAAGACAGTGTGATAGCATTGTCTTTACCAGGCCCGGTAGATCTGTCGTCTTACGCTCTGATCCGGGCTCATTGTGGATACCCATTCCGATCTCCACCTCCGACTCTTTCGGCTCATCTTCACCGCCGTCAACCTTGCGTCCCGGGACGTGGACATGAGAAAGCGAAGATCCAATCGAGACGATGTTATCAGCAGTCAACTGGGCGACGCGCGACACGTCCTTCAAGCTCGCCCTATGAGACCCCGTTAGCATTTCGTCTATAACTCGATACTCAGTACCTTACCCCTTCGCCGCCAGCGCCCCTGCAATCTTCAATACCAAGCACGTTCCCGCGATCCCTCTCCTTCCCACTTTACCACCCTTCTCCCGCCCCACCCCAGCATCGTCCCCAACGACCACCATGTCTACCTCGATGCCGCTTGCCCTCGCCTTCTCCACTCCCATTCCGAAATTCAGTACGTCTCCCGTGTAGTTCATGACAACAACTAGCACACCCTTTTCCTTGTCCACACGGTGTAGGATGCAGCGCCGCACCTGCTCGGCTGACGGCGACGCGAAGATAGTTCCTGCAACGGCTCCCGCAAGCAGACCAGGACCTACGAATGAGGCGAACGAGGGTTCATGTCCGGAGCCACCACCAGAGACAATGGAGACGAGTGAGGAGGAGCCCGTCGAGGCTGCTGTGTAGATTATCTTGTTTTCGATGTCGCATTGGACTGAGGGGTTTGTTTTGGGGATCGAGAGGAGGGCTGTGTTGACAAGGTGGGTGGGATCATTGAGGAAGTGTTTGGCTTGGGGGGTTGTTAAAAGCTTTCGTATCGAGCTGGGGGATGGGGACTGGGTCGCGTACATGACATCGTGGTTGATTGTATGCGCCCTTTTCGATACTGAGTGTGTGCGACAGGTGCGGATTGTGTATAGAAAGAGTGATAGAGACGCTGAGGTATCAACTGAGTGGGAAGCAAATATCAATCAATGCACCTGGCATGATCAGGCTTCTACGGGCGGGCGGAGACCGAGCCGTGACGAATGCGCAGCCAGACGGGTAACGCGTGGTGGAGAAAGGCTCCATCCCCATTGAATTGTGGGGTCAGTGAGGGGTTGAGGGGTTGCGCGCACAACACGCGTTCGCATGGTGGGGTCGTCTGATGATGCGCGCGTCGCTGTCTTCAGGTAGGCTATGGATTCTGATTTGGGCAGTATCTAGCGGCTATATTTATGGATTTTGATGTTTGTTTTTGTGGCTCTGGTTTTTGTTTTCTTTTGAAAAGATGAAAGCCTGTGGATTTGGATAGAGTTAGCTGAAGGACAAAACCTTATTGATTTGGAAAACATAAACCGGTTAGATTTTTATAGGAATGATTGATATACGATTAGGAGTAGTCTGCGCACATAGGGTAAGGTAGAATGCGGGCCTGTAGAGAGTGCACTATCTAGGTGTAGCGTTTAAATAGCCCTTATGAAACGACAATCATGTAAAAGAGTACTGAAAGCTGAAAATGTATTGTTTTTCGCTCCTCATACGAGACTTCTCTGTAGTGAAGAGAAAAGCATATACACGAATGCGTCGTGTTAAGCAAGCCGAGTACACGGTTCCAGTGAATGAAGACCCGCAACCAATCGGATTTATTCCACTCGCCGTCTTTACCCATCCAATGACCATATTGTTCCCACTATTTGTCAACATGCTCCCTATATAACCTACATGTATGTACAAGCAGACGCTCGGGAAATGCACCAAAAACAATGTACTAACCCTAGATCTTCAAATTGGCGGACTCCTGTCGCAGTTTAGTTCGGCAAACGACAAGATGTTATCGGCCCTTTTCTCGGAACAAGCAATTCTAATAGCGGGTATTCAAGGTTGATGGCTGTGCTTGGTATTGGGAACAATTTAACCCTCCAATTGATGGCGAGACGCGTGGATTAACGGACGATGATATGGGGGCTTTGCACGTAGGAACGAGGCGCAGATGGGGAAGACAAGCGAGTGTAAACATATTGTTGTATTCCCCCGTAGATGCATGTGAGAGTCAGGGATTCGGTGTATTATTGTATCAATCCGAGGCGGAAATCAGCGTTTGATGGCACATGGAAAACAGTGTATAAGTGTCCTCTTGCTCCCCTCTACGGGCACTATCAAATCCAGCCACTTTCTGTGTCTTTATTATCCCGCTCAACTATCAACCACCAAGCTTCCACCATGCGCGTCGTTCTCCCCACAGTCGTATTCATCATTACCACAGCGGTCCAAGGCGCTGCCATCACCCCCCGAATTGATGGCTGTCCTCCGCTCGCCCCGTGGCCAATGGCCAATCCAGGTATGGATCGATATCACATCTGCTGCGCCTATATAATCCAATGGGTAAGTCACCGATGTTTTATCGTGGTGTTTTAAAGCACTCTCACTGATGATTTTAGGATCAATGCTGTAACCGCGATTGGCCAGGAGACTGGATCGAGGGTGGCAAGCCGCTTCGGAAGTGCACCTCTCCAGATTTCCAGGTTAACTAATTGGGGATGGCCAGTGTTCGAATAATCCGAATCCGAGATTCGGGTAGTGTCATGAGGTGATGCCACCTAGGAGAGGTATCTCATATTCAATACTATTCAGCATATCTTCAATGAAATGATGCTACGTCTCCGCTTTGAGGATTCAATATAGCTAAATCCTTTTCCCCAATTGTGTAATTTTATCACCATGGCGCTTATAGGCTCGAACCTCAAAGTCTTGATGATTCGCCATCCACTCCCTTTAAGTATGCCACCACCCTCTTAACCAAATCCTGTACCACCTCCTTAAAATCTCCATTGAGATTATGTGATGCCCCTTCGATTACACCACTGTTGACTTCATCCACGTTCCCACCTCCCTCTTTCACAATCCCAATCCATCGTTTCAAGATTCCTTCTCTGTCCACCCAGTCAGGTACATATGGATCCTTTTCTCCCCACAATAGCATCACCCTAGTCTCCTTCGGAATCTTGCCGAACGTGCCCTTGAACACATCATCGGAAAGATCGCTTGAGAAATAGTCATCATCTCCGCCAGGCGTAAGCAGACTATGCAGTCGATATGCTGTCATAGCCACGCCTCCAAACTCTATAGACACAGGGTTTCCTTTACGAGGCAGCATCTCGTTCCCATCACCCGCTTCGACCATCTTCTTCGCCAGTGCATACGTATCCTTCGTCTTCTTCTTCATATCCTCATCACCATCGCTTAACCCTTCAAACGCCTCGCGATCTGACACGCCGGCCTGTAGAATCGCGCCATCGATGCGTTCGCGATCTTCCTTCCCTTTTCCACAGAGGTACTCCATAACATCCTGGCATCCTGTGGAGTGGCCCATGAGCACGATCTTGGCGCCTGGACGGGTACGCTTGAAGTACTTGACGCAGTTACCTAGCTCGCGAGCATCGCGCGCCAGGGAACCCGTGGCCCAGCCTTTGTACGAGGAAGAGAGGAGGACTTCTGCGAGAGACCAGGTGGGAGGCAGGGATTCTACGATGGCGCTGGGGTAATCCACGCAAAGAAGACCGTCGCCTAGACCGCCGATCCAGATGATAATGTTTGTGTTGGGCTTTGTTGACGAGGTATTGGGGGATGCATGCTCGAAGGCAGTAAGCCGGGATGTATAAGCGTGGAGAGTGCCGGCGTGGGCCATGTCGAGAACTTTTCGTGCCAGTAATAGACCTCAATCAATTTAACAGGAAAGAAAAGGGATAATGACTGAAAAATTGCACGACTCTGGCTCTTTTTGGAGGATCCGTATCGCTCAAATCCTCCTCTGAGGTGACCGTGAGACTGCTCCGCTAATTTTGTCCGGGCTAAGGCCAGAGCCGCTGGGATAATTTACAAAGGGATAGGCTACGTGATATGTGCACTAAACGCTTAGTCTTTCATTGACGACATACAATGCCTATGTAAGTTAGGAGTTTGGACAGGACGTTGGCGGGGCACTTTGTACCCCACTAAAATCATGCACAGGCCACATTTCAAGTCCACTCAGCTGTCAGAAAGAATGCAAGCAGGAATGCTCGCTTACAGTCTATTAGCTAGACTATTACTGCAAGATCAGATTCTCTTCATTAGTTATTTAACTGCCATAGACCAATACCAAGTTGACACCTTATAATGTGAGAACGGTCATGCACCCTCCGGCTGGCGCTCAGTTGGACTGAAATATCTCGCAAACAAAATGACTACTTTTTGATCATCTATAAAGTTTCATTGTGGCCATCTCGGCCATTGCCATACCACCTTTTGGAATCTTTATAAGCAATATTGAGTTTCAGATCTTAGCCTCTTTCAACCTAGCCATATTGTTTCTATCATCTCTGCTCTAAATCAAACTTGTACATGACCACGTCTTCAGCCAAGGCGGCGAACAGATACAACAGCAGCCTATCTTCATGTCTCTTCATTGCCGATATCCAGTGTCTCAGCAGTATTTGAATTGGAAAAAAAGCCCCATTCCTGCATAAGTCTTCCACTCTAGCCACGAAGCACGGATGTCATTCTCCTGTCGCGAATAACCATTATCCCAAGAACATTTATATGAAGTTGAATAACGAATCGGGCGCAGCAAATCGCGACTCGGAGAACGCACGTCGTTCGAAACGTGGACGGACCAAAGGCGGACTTCAGGAGAACCACGGCCTTCCGACGCGGTTCCCTTACGAACGCGCCTCCTCAGGGGTAGCTACGCCGCCAGGGTGCAGGTCGAACAGTTCGCCGAAGTTGGAAGATACCCTCTTTTCTAGACGTTTGCAAGAGGAATTCCTGACACTCCGCTGTCGTTGTAGACCGCGATATGACTAAGGTCGCATAACCATGCGCTCGCTCGCTTTCGGGTAATGCCAATCTTCCCCCTCTTCTCGGATATCCCATAGCTCAACTCTCGGTTGCACTTCGTTAAGTCTATGGTGCCGATACCCGCCCGCAGTCCCGAGCCAAGCCATACACCGGGCATTGGCGGCTCTGCACCGCACAACGACCACAGGAGTTGGGTACATTACGTGCATATACGATGATGGTTGCATCGTGATGAAGTTATTCTTTAAGATGCTGCCAACTTGTGACTATGCTCTCCAGCAGAACCCCCTCATGCGCTGTTATCCCCACATTCATTATGGTAGTTGGCCAGGCAACGATCTGTGCATTCTTCGAATTCGGCGGTCAATGTGAACGTTTCCCTGTCCAGGTGCTTCTCTCGGCATTGTTCCACGCAAGGGTCGGCTTTAGTAAACAGTTCACAACATACACCATCGCCGATGTCTTTGGTGCAGAAGCTTGATGTTGAAGGTATTGTTTGCTGAATTGCGGTCCTGAGGTTCATTGTAATGGATGGGAACATGCTAAAGAGTTGATAAAAGATGGCGAGTGTCCCGAGAGTAATAAGAAGGACGGTGATCGGAGTACGGGATGAGCGTAACATTGTCGATGAAGTAGCAGTCAGCTTGGTCGCTGAGTTCTTCATTCCCATCTGCAGTTTCTTGCTCTTTGGAAGGCAAAGCGACAGTAAAGTAAGGTTATAACTGTGAAGATGAGATAAGCCGCCTGGTCCTGGATATGGCCGTAGCTTGGATAGTATAAGACGATCTCCACACGCAGACCACTTTGGTCCTTCGGTTCCAATCTCACGGACAAACAGTTGCGGCAGAGCTTCGATGCAGGACGATGCCTCAGCTTATGTTCGAGGCAGCCCTTAATGTATGTATAGGCAACACCCGCCGTACTCGGCCCCGCTCCCCCAGGCTTGCCTCATCCATGCAGCGATGGGCTGACAGCACAACGGCTGTCAAAGCTGCCCTCCAAAAGAGCCATGACAACCAATCACCCATCGTGCATTCCCGTATCCGGCCCAGTGCATGCGAGTCGTCCAATGAGAGCGCAGGTACAAAAGCCGCTAGGATGCCAAGCAATGACCGCAGCGAGAGGCTGAGGCCATCTCGCGTTGGTGCACTCACCTGCAGTGACTATTCTGGGCGCGTTTCATGCTGATCCCGGAGTATACCTTGGGCTAGGCCTCAATCATACATAGTCATGCATACGGGTCGGCGCACCGAGCGTGTGATGAGCCGAGGGATCCGGGTTTTCTTGCGGGATCAATTTGAAATGTTAGAACAGACCTTCTATCTCGAAGTCTGTGGCGGCTTGTTTCACAGACTCATATGCTGGACCTTGCCAGGCGACTATAGGTGCTTCAAAAGGAAGAGTTAGTCTGGGAATCTAAGAAGTTTGACAAAGGTCATCGATGCGCACTGCCACGTTCCACAAGTGCACGGACAGGCGCGTCCCCAGTTTACGCCTAAGGCTGAGGATTTGGCCGTGATTAAAACGCTAAATTGATTTGTGAATGCCATCGTCTCGCCGACTGAATCCTAAAGGAGCACAACGGTGATGCCAATTTCAAAGCAACGGACCGACATCACAGCCATAAAAGTGAAGGATGGAACGATTATTAGCGTTATGCTAACAGGAAGAGCTTGTTTATGAAAAGCCTACAAGTCTAAGGCTATGCGTCTATTGGAATCGTCTAGTGCCAATAATGTGTGCAAACTATCTGCATTGTGTATGCTTAGAAATGCGATTGATATCAAAAGCAAAGCTGAGAGTATAGCGCGACGATCTTGATTTTGGGTAGAAAATTAGTGCTCACGACCAAGAGATTCTGTAACTTGGTAAGCGCTATAAGTGGTCTAGGAGTGAAGGGAACACATACGCAAGCATTATCCCGGCTCCAGTAAACATGGCAGCAAATTGTGTAAGTGTTTTCCTGAGCTCTTTGCCCTTCTCGGGTCCGGTTTCCAAAAGCTCCGGAATAACAGCTACGGTCCCCACATAAAGAAAGGTTCCGGCAGTGAATGGAAGAAGCATGTCGCCCCAGCGCAGGCTGGTGCCAAACAAACCGGGTCCCTCGAAATCTGTGGAGGCGGAGTTTCCTCCAAACTCTTGTATAGCAATACCAATGCATGTGCCAAGCAATGCTCCTAAAGCTGTCACAAATTGTGCACCCATGGCAGCCCGTTTACTAAATCCAGATTGTATGAGAAGGGCGAAGTCGCCAACTTCGTGGGGAATCTCGTGGAAGAAGACGGCAACAGTAGTGGTAGCGCCAATGGTAGGAGAGGCATAGAACGAAGAACTCATAGCGAGACCATCAGTAATGTTGTGTGTGAAATCGGCAATTAGGTTAAGGTAGCCTCCCAGCTTAACACTTGCACTAATCTCCTTCTCTTTATGCTCGTGTGCCACCAAGGTCTCGATACTGTTAGTGGCCGGTTTACGAGTGCGAAGACCGTCTTTCGAGGCTATAATACATCAGCGTTGGATTCGTACATAAACAACCATCTTACCATCAATGTCCGCCCCAGTAGACTTTGCACTTGCGGTGGCTTTCTCTTGATGACCATGATGGGAGTGATCATGACCACCTTCTCCACCTGTGGCAATCCTCAAGCCCTTATCCATGGCCACAAAGGTTACGAAGCCGACCATGATAGCCACACCAAGCAGTAGGTTTCTGTTCGGCTCCACCATGACAAACTTGACCTTGTCATGCTCGTCTTCTCCGAGAAAGATTTCAGGGAGAAGGTGGAAGAGGGTGTCGCCGAGAAGACCACCGACTGCAAAAGCCACCATTACAGACAGCGACGATGGATCGATGTTGGGAGGGCATAGTGCGAGAAGGAAGTTCGGGGGGCCAGAAATGTAGAGAGTTGCTAAGAGGGCATTGACAGCAGGGCTGCTAGGGAAGAGGAACGCGAAGACGGTGGAGCTGAGACTTGATGTGGTGGGGTGGTTGGCAACCTTGTGTTCGTTGAGAGCTTGTACTAAGGGGCATTCCTGTTGCAAGCGAAGGTCAGCTCATGCAATCCTCCACGAAGAGTGATGCACACCTGCAACTGTTCCTCAATTTGTGCAGGACTCAGAGTTGCCAGATTGGCGCCCGTCTCACCCTTCACAGCAGCGGCGGATACATGCCAAACCCATGCAACGAGGAAGACGGAGATGGAGATAAGAGTTCTGTGGCGACGCGACACCATGATGGTCGCGTGCTTGTTCACTGAAGCGGACCAGAGGAGATGTGACGACGCGTGCTGTGATCCCGCGGCGGAAGGGCCGCATTTCGATAGGGCTGAGACATATATTAACTGCGCTGAGCAGCGCTAGCGGGGTCGGCGCCGGAAAAACCAGGAAATTTTGGTCAGGAACGGCATTGCTTTCGCTGCGACCAGCAAACATCACTGAACACTGCGTCTAAACACACAACATACTGAACCTTTGCCTCTTTCAACATGGGCCGCGATCTCCAGAAAAAGAAAAACAGGTCCTCGATACCTAAACTGCGCCACAAGCAGCCGTCCAAGAAGAAGATCCTCTCGAACCCCATCATCGCTGCAAATTGGTACCTTCTTTCCTTCTGCATTTTGTAGCAGACCTCCTGACTAGTTTATGTAGGAACCAGAAAGAGACACTCTCGCAAAACTACCGACGTTTGGGTCTAACCGCTCGCCTAAACCATTCCACAGGTGGCACTGAAAAGACGATACGCTCACTCGGCCTGAACAACCCCAACTCGTCGCGCGCCGATATTGCGCCCGATAGCACTGCCAACAGGCTCAACATTGTCAGTCAAAAACCTCAGGCTGTGGATGTGGAAGAAATGGAAGTGGAACGGGATCCGGAGACGGGCGCAATTCTGCGCGTAGTGGGCGAGCAAAAAAAGAAGGAAAATCCGCTCAACGATCCGTTGAACGAGCTGGAAGAGGAGGAAGAAGAAGATGAACCAGAGGAATGGAATGGCTTTGCCATGGTTCCACAAGAACGAAGCGAGCATCCTGTTATCAGGCAGCTTGAGGATGCGGCACGAAATGGAGTGAGGAAAGCGCCACGCAGCCAGAGTCAACGGGAAGCAGAGTGGATAGAGAGGCTCGTTGAGAATTATGGGGATGACTATGGGAAAATGAGCCGGGATTTAAAGCTCAATCCCATGCAGCAGACTGCTGCTGATATTCGGAAGCGCGTGAAGAAGTGGCACGAGTCAAAAACCAAGGAGAGGAAGGTGTGGACTTGAGTCTGATGGCAAACTGAATTGGAATCGACAATAAGATATTAGACTGGAACCGATATATAGCTCAACGACTGCGTGTCACCCAGGAGACTCCAAGTCGCGAGCACACTTAACGGCGCAATGCTGAAGGCATTGTGCAGACCGCACATAACGAGTATCAAATTTCATGGTAGTTATGCGTATGCTAGCGGCAAGGTCATACTTTCCTATGCTTACACAGCTGGACCAATCAGGTATGCATGCATGCCAAGCACACAATGAATCAAATCTCCGGATGGCCAGATCATCTATTCAACCTTTGTCCTTCTCTCCCTAATCTACGTCTTAAATGGAACAAGATTACAGTCAAACACCAGAGCGACTCTGTGCTGTTTGCAATGACCTTTTCACTAGCTTCAATGAGATCCGACCTCACCATTCCAGTCTTATCGATTTGCAGACGGCAGTCGATGGAGACTGCTACATTTGTGTGAGGATGAAACGGGCGATGGAGCATAAACAATCCTATCAAGCTGCACCTGCCTCTCTATGGCCCTTGATATCCTCTTATGGTGACACCAAGGACAACCTAGTCTACGTAAATATTTATACTAGCGATATGAACATCAGTTCTGCATTCGTTGGTATTAAGCTACGTGGTATGTGAAAGAATGTAAGGCCGGAAATTAATGACTAGTACTAGTTTGACCTTCGTAGAGGCTATCGACTTTGGGATGCAGATGTCCCTTGCTCCTAGCATTCGATCTCATACCAGCTTTGAAACAGCTCGCAAATGGGTTAATCAATGTCTTGGCCACCATGAGTTATGCCGTAGAAAAAACCACAAGGGCAATATTCCGAAAAGACTCATGTGTGTCGAGCAAGACAGAGGCACAATGGAGCTCTCCGCACACATCAGTTACGGGGGCTCACTCCCAGCCGATACTCAATACTTAAGCGTAAGTCACTGTTGGGGCCTCGAAAAATTTGTCACGACAACACGAGAGCGTTTACCGTTCTTCGAGAAGTCGATTCCTATCGACAAGTTACCATCAACCTTCCAAGACGCTCTGGTAGCGACAATCGAGCTTGGTTACCATTACGTGTGGATTGACTCCCTTTGTATCGTCCAAGATGATCTTGAAGACTGGTTGACAGAAGCTAGTAAGATGGCTGATGTTTACCGGCATGCTGTTTGTAATCTGTCCATAGCTGGATTCTCCAATGGTATCCAAGGTTTTTTACTCAAGCGACGTCATAATAATCCAACACTCCCTATTGTAAATCTCGAACTAGATCACTTGGAACATGGTTCCAACGGGTTGTATGTGATCGCTGAGGAAAGCGCAGCAGAAGATGTTGTGCACCAACCTCTCTTCTCCAGAGCATGGGTACGCATGAATTCCGTGGATAGTTACTAATCTTGCTTTGCTAATGACATTCTGCTTTTGCAGATCTTACAGGAGCAGATATTGGTATAACTACTAGACTACGCTGAAAACTTTAGTTAACGCGTGCAGGCCTCACGGGCACTTCATTTTGGTGCTGATCAAATTTACTGGGAATGCCCCACGACTTTTGCGAGCGAAGTGTGGCCTGATGGTTGGGACGTTCGTGGGTCAAAGCACCCGCTTTATGACAAAAACAACTTGACTCTGTGGCCGTTTTGGCATCTTCAGTCAAATCAGCTGGGCACCGCCAGGGTATGACTGGATTGTTTTCCGAATATTCAGGGTACTGATTCTTTAGAACGACGAGATCCTTGATTCTTGGAGTACAATAGTCAACAATTACTCGGAGCGACACATTACTTGTCCTTCTGATCGACTGCCAGCATTATCTGGCATAGCCTCTGAATTTGCAAAATTCTTGCAGACCGAATATTGCTTCGGCCTATGGAAAAGCGGATTATTCCATATGCTGTTGTGGTACACAAGACGCACTTTTGAGCCGAGTACACCTTTCCACTCTCTTCGTGACATATCTTCACCGAGTTGGTCTTGGGTTTCACATTCGGAATTCCAACCGTTTCTTCCAAGCTCTCACTACCCAGGGAAACCATTCAGCGAGATCCTTAGTAGTGAAAATGGGGAGATTCGTATTCGGGGGCCATTAATGAGCTTCGAGACTCTGGAAACAGCTTCTTTAAGAGGGTTGGAGCTCGAAAAACCCAGCATCGAATTTACAACTGGACGGTATTTCAAATTGAAACTGAGCTTTGACCCATTATATCTCTACTACGCTAGAGATTGGAACTCGGAATGGCTGACTAGCCAAGAAGATAAGCAGACCATGCTGGAAAGCCCGGTGGCAAAATTTCTATGGAAACTTGCTATAGGATGTTATTTCATACCTTTTAGGTATTATAGAGATGATCCTCACTACATACGAGAATTCGGTGAACTTGAGTGCAGCATTCAGGGACTCGTTTTGAAACGAGAAGAGAACCGAGGGAATGGTGTTTACAAAAGAGTAGGAATTGCGGAATACGAATTCCAGTCACTGGCGTCTCTCGACAACAAAGTTTGGCTTTGGCAGCAACAACTTACTGAACAAGACAGTCTAACATTATCTGTGGATGGGCTTTACGACATTGCGATTGTCTAAAGACACTTGAATCATAAGTGTCGAATATTTGAAGTAAATGCCTCACTTGAAGAGACTGAGACCTCTATTGCGCCTCTCCTATAATTTGTATCAACAAGGTATAATTTAATAGTTACCTTGTATGTCATTTCGCTATAAGCGCCCAAGAATCCACTTTCTGGTCTGCAGACCCTCATTTTGGAGTAGAAAATGAAATTAGGCGCTCAAATGTCACTGTTATGGTGTCGGCAGACATGCCAAAGTAGGGCATCCCAAGGTTCGGACTAAAAATAGATCATGGCCACTACACGCTCGATCTTAGGGTAACTAGCAGCATCTGTAAGACCGATAACAGAGTAAGTATCCCTGCTACTATTAGTGTGTAATGTGCTGACGCGGCACTGTATTGCTATAATTCGCACACGGAGTTGGATTGATACGATGCGGCCATTTTTTTTCTAACTACAAATTGGATATATGTACACTTCCGTCCCTTTGTGGCTGTTTCGAAGTCTGCCTGCCTGCTTAATGCTTCAGACAGCGAATGCAGTGATCAGTGGGATGGTGCAATCCACTTCACCAACACAGTACAAAAGTAGTGCCGAGGCACCTTGGCGGAGCTGTCTCCGCTCAAGTCTCAAATCAAAGCGCTAACCATGGGAGAGAATATAGAACTATTCCCTACCAGATGCAATACTTGCTAAGACGCTTGGGACGCCGCGCGTAAGTATCCTTGATAACGAGGCATATCGCTGCCTGTCAAGCTTCACGTCAGATGCAGCACAAGGCTTTCAGTAGCAGTAGTAGCAGCAGTAGCAGCAGGGGAGGGATACTGATATCTGTTGACAACCAGCACCCATCTATCATTCATGTCAATTAGCGTCATGTGAATGAGCTGAATAGCACACAACTGTCCGCTTCGCACCGAAGACAACCATAACTATAGGCAGGGAGAAAAGAAGAAGAAGATGCATGTACACCGCACTGCATCAACTCACCGTCCACACACCCCTACCCACGCCGTCCCGAGCCGTCCCCCCTCCGACAATCCTCGTATCATCGCGCTCGCCTAAACAGGACAAGCCTCCATGCCGCGACGTATGGCACATGTCACCCACCACCTTCTCATGCGCAGCAGAAACTCGCGCAGTAGCTAGTCCCCACGAAGAACAATGCGAGTCCCAGGATGGACCCCCCTCCCTCCAAGCCGCTGAGCGACGAGCGCGGCAACAACCGTCTATCTTTTTTATTTCCAGCCTCCCCTAGATGATCTCACGAAATGTACAATGGCAATCCCACCCGCAAGAGGTGAATCCCCTCCCCAATACTCCGCTCGGGACTACCACCACAGCTCGAACCCAACTAGGGCAAATCCATCCATCCCTTCCACCCAATCGAGCAAGGCCCCTATCGCGCCTCCTCGCTGAAACAAGCAAAAGATGCGCATGCAATAGGTACCTACCTACCTACATAGTCTACCCATGCATGCGCATGCGGTTTCCGCGTTTCACCCTCCGTCGTCGCGACTTGGCGCGTCCGTGCGCTCCGCGCAGTTGCACCCTGGTCTCTTATGCCTGCGCCAAGCTATACAAGCCGAGTTGAGACGGGACGGACCAGGCTTGGTAGCGAAGCTTGAGTCGGCGGCAAAAGGGAGGGGAGGAGGGAAAGGGGAGTGTGTTAGCGGAGTCCCGATTAGAGATTCCTGATGGCATGTATGGCTCCGAGTGCACATGTTAGCATCGGAAAAGGTCAGAGTCAGAAATCGAGAATGGGTAACGGCAAAGTTGTTTTTGGATCACTTGGTCTTCTCATTGACTTCTGTCTATACTCTTGTCAAAGCCACCTTGCCCTCGAAATGTGGTCGTCATTTCCGGCGTAGACAGCACCCCATGTGTGTCTTTTTACTCCCATGGTAATTCTCATGATACGCCAAAGTAATAGCCCCGAACGTCGGAAAAAATAATAAGGTACCATCATTGCTTGCGCACCCTGCTCCTCGCGTCCGTTCGCGCCCCTCTCTTGAAAACCTCCCCACGCGTGCTTCCTCTAGTTCCATAAATCTTACAGTAGGGGTATAGGGCCCCACAAGCTACTAATCATCGTGTGCTTCAAACTTCAGTGATGGCGACCAGGGTCATCTTGGGTGATTCGGACTCCTCGGCGACGAGATCGCTGCGCTTGACTTTGCGCTCGGCAGCACCCGGGGCCTTTGCGCCATTGGCAGCGGAGGCGGCGGGAACGTTGACACCAGCATTGACAACAATACCGACACCAGCACCCTCGGAACCGAGTTCGACCTTGGGCTGGTCCTTCAGAGCCTCGCGGGCGTAGCTAAGAGCGGCGTTGAAGGAGTTGAGATCACGCTTGATCCATTCGGTGGCGGCCTGGACGGCGGCAAGGTGAGCATTCTCGATGGGCTCGGGCTCGGGCTCGCGCTTGGTAAGGGCCTCGATGGCTCGGGCAAGGTTGGGTGCTCGTTTGGCTGCTTCACCCTCAGCTGGTGCTCCTTCTTGTTGACCACCTTGTTGGCCTTGCTGGCCTTCGCCTTGCTGGGCTCCTTGCTGACCTTGCTGACCGCCTGTAGCGCCTTGTTGGGCACCTTGGGCGAGAGTGGCCATGAGTTCCGACGCACCTGCAGCGCCGCCAGAGCCGAGTGATATTTCACCATCACCGACTACCAGGGCGGGAGAGTAGGCGCCCAAGTTGATATTAAGTGGGACAGCGCCGACGGCAGCGACGAGAGCGATGAGGACGTGCTGGGGAAGCATATTGATGGTTGTTGTTTGGGATTATTGAAAATCTAAAGATTGGGAAGGTGGGCTGAGATAGAAGCTCAATGAAAGACTTTGTGATCGTAAAAAGATGGTAAATCTGGTCGCACGGCGACAGAGAAGATTGATTATAGTAATCGGTGAGAAGTGAAGATGAGTGGCCGGACTGGAGAGCAAGAACAGTGGACTGATAGTCGTCTTATATCGACTTTGAGATGTGGAGGGGTGATCATCGTGGTGACCCCCGCCAAGGCATTCCCGCTGTTTGAATGCGAGCTTGAAACTTCTTTGAAGCCGAGCCAAGAGCGCGCAAGCACAGCATGGCAGGTCTTCCAAGTGTCTGGGTTTGTGAGTGTGCATGGTTAGCCTGCCAAGGTGCTCCGGCCGTTTGAAGCCAGCTCGAAACTTCCGTGATGCCGCGCCAAGAGGAGCAAGTCCCGCTTCGCAAGAGGACGTGTGATCCACATCTGAGTACGCGCTGACGGTCTAGATGTTTGTAAAGAGAACGTCCTCCATTAGGGCAGGCGTCACGCGCGACAACGCTCTCGGGGTTAGCTGTAGTCGGGGGCAGTCCGACGCGATAGAGACTTGCTGCCATGGCTGCCTCGTTAGCAAGGTATAGTGGGCGCGCATAAGGTCTCCTTCGAGTATACCAAGCCTTGGCGACGTGGGATACATTGAGCTTCCCAGTGCGGCTGGTCGAAGAAGCGAACGACGGTCAGGGCTTGGGCTAGCAAAGAAGCAATCGGGCTCCTCAGACGGCCTTGGTGAACGGACGTTATGGGGAGCTTGGCCCATGTGCTCCACAGCGTTCGTGGATGCTGCCTAGGGAGATGCCGGTGCTTTGAGCTTCGACACAGAAGCTTCTGTCGAGACAATCGACGTGTTAGCCAAGCGCAGCGGCGAAAGGCTTCTGCAGCCAGGGGCCTGATGCGCAAGGCGAATTTGAAGTAGTCGGCCTCACGCACAGGTGAACAGCGGGCTTGGCGGCCCGCGACTCAGGCCGGCTGAGACGAGGTGCGACGAAATGTTTCTTGGCCCGCCCCGCACCGCGGGGTCGCATCTGCACTGGTTCTGCAGAGAGAGACAGGGGCCGCCGGAAGCGTGCGCGTAGCAGCCTGCAGCCGCAGGGACGCTCTTCTTGTCACATTGACCATGGCCACTATAGGCGGGACCCCCATCCCAACGTTGGCACAATGCAGCCGCCGAGCCTCAACTGTGTAATTGCAGTGCCGCACATGCAAACAGCTCAGCCGGCAAAGAGCGCCTTGGGCTACGCGCGGCCGTATCTGTATTTGCGGTTCGGAGCCTCCTGGATGCTCGAGAGAGACAGATTTGCCATCTTGGCAGACATGCGGCGTTGGAATGCGGTGGCCGTGTGGCCAGGGCGGGCCCTGGGACACGTTCCCTGCAGCAGCGGACCTAACATGTTTCGACGGCTGGCGTTGCTCTATCGATTCGGAGCGTCTTTTTCCTGGGTGCAGAGCAGCAACTCTGAATATCTTCAAAGGCGTCAACTTGGTGGAGGGGACGAACTACTGGAGAGATCCACTGCCCAGCTGTTGCCCCGCAAAAGACTCCAAGAAGTCAGTGGGGCTTGGTCGAGGTAACAGATTGCTTGGGCAACTCAAGAGTGACAAGAGCTGTCCGTCGCTGCATATGGAACGCCTGCAACGCACAAGGACTTGGCTGGCGGGTTTGTCATTTAAAGCTCGTCTGCCCAGGGGCCGGTCAAGATAGACGCGTGTGTTTTTGCTCGTCTCTGCTGCTCTCGCAGTGCCTCACCCTGCTTTGCGAGCAAGTCTCGCTTTTGTGCGTGCTCGTCATCGCCGCCACCTCAGGTCAACACATTGCGAGGCCAGCTCTCTCAGGCAACTGGGATGTGGCGAAGGGATGGCGTCTGATCAATCGGGCGTACATGTCGCCAGCTTCGTTGAGATATCATCTCGTCGGGGTCCACACGGATGATCGCTGCAGATGCACTGCCGTTGGAAACGAAGCTTACAGGGGGTGTGGCGGAGAGACGCCGCAGCCACGGCGCGGATCCTGTGATGGCATGTGTGGCGCAACGGCAGGCGGCTTCACCAACAATCAGAGAGGCATGGGAGTCGAGCAGGCTGTCCAGAGAGTTGGTTGCGGGAGCAGCAGCGACGGAAATCAAGATGGCTGACTAAGACGGCCGATGCTGAGGAAGGGGCAGCGCCGCTGGGCTCTTGGTATCCATCCATGCCCTGTCTGGCTTCTTTCGCTCTCTGACGTGCATCTGTCCACCTGCCAACATCCCACACGAGCTGCTTCCCCCCGCGCTCGCCCTGCCCTCCGCCATCGTCATCGTCACAACCCTCAGGTAGCCCGATCCACAGTGACGCCTGTGCTGAGCAAAGAAAAGGAGGCTTCCGACACCCTCCGCGCGGGCTGGCGCACCCTTCGCCAACCGCACGCCGTCGCCGCCGTGTCCAGATCCACGTCCCCACCCATGCTTGCATCGCCCGCCCGTGTGCTGAATTCGCTTTCACCGTGCCCTCGATTATGTCCAGGCTGTTGCGCCTAAACACCCCAACGCACTTCGCGTGCTCGTGCGCCATCGCTATCCCATAACCAGTGCGACAGTTGGTGGTCAGCGCCTGAGGCGCAATGGTCTTCCCTGACCCTCGCTTCGCCGTAGGGCTGCTGCTCCTGTTGTATCTGCTGTCTTTCGTTCTCTTTGCCTTCATCCGCGTCGTCACAGGCATCTCCATCCAGCGCCTGGGCGTGTCTGGCCTGCGACGCATAGCCTTCGCTCCCAAGGACGGCCTGCGCATCGAGATTCGAGGCCTCGGCTTCACCCTGCACCGGCCCACCTTTGCGCAGCCAACATGGATCAGCATCGTTGTGACTGAGCTGACAGTCACGGTTGATCTACAAACCTTGGGGAATAAAGCTCAGAGGAAGAGTGCCTGGACGAAGTGGACAAATGGGTCGTCGGACAAAACGAAGCACGGAAAAAATGCACCCGACATAGCTGTTGCCGGGGATGGCTGTGAGGACTCCAGCGACGAGGCCAACCAGAGGAGCCGGACCTGGGAACGCCTGACCAATGCAAAAGAACGGATCAAACGACTGCACCGGCAAATTAAATGGATCAAGATGGTGGATCTGGTCGCTACCACAAGCACGTTGGTCATCGCCGACGTCGGCTCGCTACAGATCGGCAGTTTCAATATGGCTGTAGATACGCGACGCAAGACAGTGGATCGTAGTAGGCTGTTTAATCATCACAAGCCCAAACAAAGCAGTCAGCATCGCCCTGCTGAGTGGCTATTCATTGTACGCAGCGTGCTTTTTACCCCTGAAGGCAGGGACTCGGTTGAGCTTCTCGATCAATGCACTCTTAACGTGCACGGCATGTTGTACCAAGAACTGGACGGGCTGCGCGATGCCTCTATCGCCTTAAAACTGGGCCGCTTGAGCATTCCATACGATGAAATCAGACTGTGCACAGAAAGGGTTGCCAAGTGCCGTGCTGCCGCAATTGTAAATCAATCGAGTCTCAGCCAGTCCAATGGCTCCGTCAGAGAAGCTCCGGAAGAAATGGATCAACTAGGAAGCCATGAAGAGAATATTGTGCGAACCGTAGCTGACTCTCGGGAGTTCGCTAGCTCTATCCTTCGCGGAATCCAAGAATTTCAGTTCGCTATCAGTGTTTTTGGATTGACTAGACGAATCGAAACCGCCTCTAGTTCCGATCCCCCTGTCTATCTGAACATGTCCATGAAGGAAGTTAGCATTGACTTGCTACGCTTAGACCCTCGCAGTCCTGCTCACCTCATGTATTTCTCACCCAATGACATCGCTCATCAAGCTCTCCTTGCCGCAATTTCCATTTCCATCGGCCTTGATGACGGCCACGGTCACCCTGAGCGACTTCTCTATATTCCTATGGCTACCATGACCCTCAACACTACTCTTCCCTCCAAGACGATTCAGTTCTCCAAGGATAAGAACGTGGCAGAGCGCAATACGAATATTCTCTTTGCTAACCTCGTCATCACATCTCCTTCTGTAGATCTTGATCCCAAGCACCTACCGATCATCCTTGCCATGTCGCGCAACTACGAGACTCGACGGAAGCCTCCGAAATTGCGGGACCGTCGGCGTGACTTGGTCCGGAGGCTTCTACCTAAGGCTAGCATCAAACTGTCCATTCACGAGCCAGTGATCCGAGTAACACTTCCTCCTACCGAGCCGCAAAAGAAAGGCAGCGAAGAGTTCGACTTGCTGATATCATCTTCCTCATCCGTCTCTCTTGACATGGAATCATCCCATGCAGCTGATGCGGAACTGCACTATGCTCTGATCTCGACTTTTCGTATCAACTCCCAGCGTCTTTACTACCAGACTGCCTCAAGCGAGAAGCACAATCTTCTTCTCAATGACTATCTGGAGCTTAAGGTGCAGTTAAGTGCATCTCCAGACGTTGTTGTCATCGTCAATGGCATTGCACAGACGTTTTCGGTCTTCATTGTCAGGTCAGAGATAAGCGAAGGTCTTCGGCAGATAGTGGCACAAATTCAAAAAGATGTGCGCCGAAGGCGAGGCATGCCTCGAAAAAAGGGGTTGAATATTCTCCGACGACTGCCGTCATGGCTATCATACATTCAGTTGCAAGGCTCGGACTTCAACATCGAAGTAGCCGGTATCGACCCCGAAGTTTCCAAGCATGCTAGAGGAATTGGTCTCCACTTGGAATCATGGACAGCAGAGTATCGCCAGAGCAAAGAGGATGAGAGCGAGCCTCGCCCGGTCCGTAGGCGTGCACCGAGCCGGACTATCAATCGCGATGAATATTTGCTGCGGCCCACCACACCTTCCTCACCAAAATCTCACCGCAAACAGATTGGTGATGTCACCGATGGTCGGAGGCTCGCGGTTCATTTGCATGGCTTCGAAGGGTTTGTCCTCGAGACTGACGACCAATGGGAGGTGGATCCGTTCTTGTCGCTTCCACGCATGGAAGTGGCGCTTAAAACATCCACTGACAAACAAGGACCAATCTTCCATATCCACTCCTTTTGCCAGAGCCTTTTCTTCCACTATTCGCTATACAGACACTTTGCTGTCAGTGTCGCTGCCCTGGTTTTGAAGCATTCTTTCAATGTTGCTTTTGAAGGTCAAGAAGTAAAGAGCCCTACCTCCCCACTGACGCCCCGTCATCTTGCTGTACCTTCGGTGGATGGTAACGATATCGACCCTGAAACAGGCTTCAAGCGGGAAGCAATTGCGATTGATATCAAGGCTCACTTCATACAAATCAAGGCGGACATGCCCTCGGATCCACCTCTTATGTTGCACATTCACGGGCTCGAGGCCGGGAGACACCGATGGACCAGCCCCTTTCTGCGATCTCGACTGGTGAGAATTTATGCAGAGAATCCCCACGTAAAACGTGTGTGGACCCGCATTGTCAGCATCAAATCGCTGCGAATGGATTATCGGCAATCGAAACGAAGGTACGGGCACACCATCACAGATGACAAGTCCTTCGACATTGTAGCCGATGCGATTCGTATTGCTGTCCCGCACCAGCTTGTCATGCACAAGATTTTCGATAACATAGTCAACGTGTCTAAAACCATCAAGCAACTTCACCACCGGTTTAAGACAGGATCGAATAAGTACGTCTTGACTAAAGGGCCTGAGGGCCCTCAACTTGTGCCTAAGATCTCCCTGCGTAGTCGGGCTCTCCTATTCGAGATTGAAGACGGTTCTTTTGAGTGGAAGCTGGGAGTCATATATCGGTATGGTCTTATGGAACAGAAGCAAAGGCTTGCTCGAGAGCAAGCTTTCGATCTAAAGGTGAAGAAACTGCGTCAAGAGGAAGAACGGAGAGGAACTTCACGGCAGCGCGCTAGATCAGCCCATACGCACCGCGGACGAAGTAAGGGACGCAAGAACAGGGAGACAAGGTTTCGCAGTAAAAGCGAAGACCACAGTGATCCCGACTCCCCTGACTCTATGCGTAGACATGGATTAGAGCACCCGATGCGTTACGACAAGGAGGGCTATTCTGGTCTAAGCAGTCAAGCGCGCACTAGCATCGAAGAGGCTCGTGAAAGACTCAACAGACTGAATGCGCAAACGTGGAGGAAGCGTATCGACCACGCCCTTACCTGTCAGACTCGGTCAATGGGGGATATGCGTTCCATATTCTGGGGCTTGGATGAGATCCCTGATGACGTCCTCTCCAAGGAGACTATCATGGCCATTCCCCGCCGACCAGCGCTTGGGAGTCTCGTTGTAAGCGACCTTGACCTTACGATTGATAAACCATCATTCCCACTATCCGATTATCCTAGATTCCTTCACGAAGTTGGTAAAGGCATGCCTTTTGACACACAATATTCACTTCTAATACCTATGCATGTTCAACTCAACATGGGCGAGGCCAAGATTCAACTTCGAGACTATCCACTTCCACTCCTTCATTTTCCAGCTCTCAAACCCAATCAATCCAGCCGATTAGCCAGTGTCTCGCTTAAGACAGATTTCGTCATTGCGGAAGAATTCAGAGATATAGAATCCACTCGAGTCTCCCGGGTTGTTGTCGTACCCGAAGAGCGTACTGCATCTGGGCAACTTACTGGGGGTCTAAAGGTCGACGTTCGTCGCACAGTTGCAGCTGTCAAAACCTATTCAGATATGAAGATTGACATTAACTCATCATACCCCACGAGAATCACATGGGGCGCCTCATATCAACCGGCCATTCAGGATATGATGCAAGTAATCGAAAACTTTACCAAACCTGCTATCGATCCTTCGGAAAGAGTTGGCTTTTGGGACAAGATTCGACTTACGTTCCATTCACGCATAAACGTTTCATGGAAAGGTGACGGTGATGTGCACTTAATTCTCAAAGGTATAGTCCCTCACACTGTTTTCTTTTTGGTCTAATGCTAGAGAAGGTTCCCGCGACCCCTATATGGTCACCGGCCATGGTGCCGGCTTTGTTATGTGTTGGCAGAATGACGTACAGCTAAGTATCGCCGAAGACGAGGATCCCAGAAACTTTATGGTTGTCAATAGCGGAAGCTACGTCCTTGCTATTCCAGACCTCGGGCATTATGCAAGGCAAGAAGCAGATATGGAGCTCTCAACCCATTCTGAGAGCTCATCTAGCATTGCGAGCTACAGGCAGCTTGCCGTTTTCAAGAAAACTATCATGAAGTTGAACGGGAACGTTCGTTGGGTAGCTGGTTTAGTATTCGAGCGAAACTTAGACGAGGGTGGAAGATCTTTTAAGTTCATCCCACATTACGATATTGTCTTGAAGCACCCTGACCACGCTCACCCATCTCAGGGCAAAGTACGTATTAGCACGCATTCGATACGGAGCTCCGCTTACCATAGCTAGGATTATGACGCATTCCGCGGCTTCCGTAGCCATCATATCCATATGTCAGTCGCCGTAGCTGCACCTCACGATCGGGAATGGTCTGTCGGGAACCTCGAACCGTCCAAGACGTACAACAGCGTCCACTTGACGCCACGATTCTTCACTCATTTCTTCAATTGGTGGTCCATGTTCTCAGGTGCTATGTCTCTACCCATCCGACAAGGCTCCCTTTGGCCAGGCATCGAGAAATCCAGCAAGAAATTTGGCCGACACCTTGCAACTATCAAGTATAGCTTACTCCTCTCGCCGCTGTACATGAGTCATGTCTACAAGCACAAGGACGCGGAAGATTATGGTCAAGGCGAAGTTTCGGCGACTGGACTAAAAGCACGTTTGGATAGTTTTATGCTCGATCTCCACCAACGACGCGAAGAGTTCAGGACCATTGTGCAAGCTCCACAAGCACAAGAAGACAGCAAACAAAATCAAACCTCGGGCATGCGAATTAACCAAGTACAGCTGGATTTGATCAGAACTGACGTCCGGGCCGTATCAGCGAGCATAGGAGGTACCGATACAAAGGACGTGAACAACGCCGATGACGAGACAATTGCGGATTATAACCAAGAGCATGCTGCAGCGGACTTGTCCAAATTTACCATTCCAGATAATGACTGGGGTTGGGTCGATATGGACGATTTTGTAGAACTGGGCTGGGTTCTACCTGCACACATTAACCCGGAAACACATATTCTTCCACTTGCCTTTGCTCCGCGATTCACCTATTTCCGACAGACCGACCATGCGGACAACATTTCAGGAGATCCCCATCGCACCAGTCCATTTGGAAAGGAGCCTACCCACCACTGCGTTATGTCTGCTCGAAATGACCCACGACGAGTGCAGTGTTATCTCATAGAGCAACGACTTAAGCGTGTAAAGGAGCAGCTAGAACAGAATGAACGGGCTATCGGTGATCAAGAGCTAAAGATCGTCCGTGAGCCCGAAGATCAAGATAAGCTACGCCAACGTTTGGAGTTATTGCAAAGCCATGCCACCCATTTGAAGCGGAAGCAGCAATTCCTACTTTCCATGCACCAAAGTCTAGTAGAGCGGCTGCGAACAGCGGATCCTCGCGCCGTCCCAGACGGTGACACTGAGGATGAAGACGAATACTACGAAGCCCGCGAAGAGTACGATCGCACTGTTGACGAAAGCAAAGGCATGGACTCCGCGCCGCATGCTGATTACATCAGTGATTTCAATAACCGATTCATCATTCACAACGTGCATCTAAAATGGAACAACTCCCTACGGAATATCATCCTTCGTTATATTCATCAAGTCAGTCAACGCCGCGGTTTCGTCTACTACATGTCACGCCGTGCTGTTAAATTTATCCTCGATATCGTGGATGAACAAACCAAATCACGTCAGACATCCACGCAGGGATCGGTTCACGGGTCACACTCCCCTACGTCTCCGGAGGATGATGAGGCCAATATCCAGAATCGAGTTCAGCAGATTCTCGATGAGGGTAGGAAGTTTGTGGACGCTGATGACCCTGATCAATCAGAGGGAACGAAAGCTAATCAACAGAATGCGGAGGATGACCTCGCTGTTGATTATGTAGCCCAGAATACGTACATCGTTCGTATGATTGCCCCCCAAATTCAACTCCAAAGCGAAAAGAATACTAAAGCAGCGGTTCTCGTGACGGCCAAAAGTATGCAGCTTAAAGTTATTCAAGTCATGGACAAGGATCGGGTTACGGACGATGTGTCAGGACTTGTTCAACGGCGATTTACTGCGGCCATGGACAGCCTGCAAATCTTCGTTACCAACTCCAAAACTTTTACCCCCGAGGATATCCACATGTATTCTGGCAGCACTTATGGCGCTCCTGCCGGATCTGCATGGCCACCATGGGTACCTTTTGAAGTTATGTTCGAATTTCACACTAATCCATATGGTTTCCAGCGCGTGGTCCAACGTACATCGGCCAGTATGCGGTACGACAAGTACAATACTCTACGTCTGAAATATAACGACGATGTCTCCGGTGGTGACTCCGCGTCCGGAGGAAAGAGCTTAGAAAGTCGGATCGATCATATCTGGGTAGACTTTCCCCATATCCGTGCTCTTTGCAATTCGCGGCAATACTACGCTATGTATATTATAGTCATCGATCTTCTCCTTTACAACGAACCTCTAGAGAAAACGCGCAATGAGCGACTGGAAAAGATAATGCTTGCATCTGACTTTAGCAATCTGAAAGGCGCACCTGAAATGGTTATCGGCCTCCAAGAACGTATCCGCCAATTGGAGGAAATCAAGACTGTCTTCCAGATCAACGAAAAATTTCTTGACAAGAAAGGATGGAATGATCGCATTGAAGTCGAAAAGGACTTGGCCGTGTATGAGGATGAACTATTTTTCGTCATGAAGGCCATCACAACTGCACAAAGAAAATCAGACGATCGTGCACAGGCAAGACAGTCAACCGGATTGCTTCGTTGGTACATTACCGCTTCTGAAATTGTCTGGCACCTGTTACGCGAAGGCCAGGAATCACTTGCAGAATTCCAGCTCAAGAATGCGCTGTTTGACCGCACGGACAACAATGACGGCTCGAATCTCAACTCTATGGAAATCGAACGTATTATAGGTCTGAACCTATTGCCTAATGCAAGCTATCCCAAGATGATAACGCCGTATCTTGAGGTTAGTCGTCCACCTACATCCGACGGACAAGACACAAAAATGCTACGGGTACACTGGGTCATGCTCGAAGCCATTGCTGGAATTCCAGTCGTGGATCACTTTGAAGTCAACCTGTTCCCCCTCAAAGTAGCGTTAGAATGGGAGATTGGTAAGAAGCTATTCGAGTACATCTTTCCTGGGATCAAAGACAAGTCTGGCGAAAACGGTGGATTCTCGCCGTTCTTGGTAAAACACATGCTTCCAGACGAGGATGATGTCGACGAAGCAGACAGTGTTGTGCCTGTGGGTACCCCCAACCTAAGCGCGTCGGTACCGGATAACGGGGAAGAAATCCATGCTCTCAAGCTCCGCCTTACTCCTACTCTGCATCTACCTGAATCAAAATCCGAGCAAAATTCGTCTAAAAGTCACAGTCATAAGCGGCCCAACCTCCATCATCTTCGTTTGTTCCACAGCACCCAATCTCGGCCTGCGAGCGAGCTACGAAGAACCCTCCATCCCAGCTCGGCCCTAGGAACACCTAATGTGTCGTCTTCCAATATTTTGCGCCCGTCATCGGCTCCTTCGCGTGCCAGCTCCCATCTCTCTATTTCGACAGCTGAGACCGACCGTACTACCAAACGATTTGCTTTGTATCGCACTGGTACCCATGAGCACAGAGCGGCTGCCAGCAAGAAAGCACGCAACGATGACCTTACTCAAATGATGAGCCGAGCTTCGAATTATATGACTCTTGCATATGCTCGAATACCTAGCTTGGTCCTATGTCTCAGTTATAAAGGCAAAGGCAACCGCAACTTTGAGGACGTACATGATCTTGTGTTCAAGATGCCTACGTTAGAATATCGTAACAAAACATGCTCTAACCTGGATTTGGCTCTGCAGCTGAAGAGAGATGTAATACGCGCACTTATCTCCCATGCTGGGGCAATTGTTGGCAACAAATTTTCGCACCATCGTCCCTCTAAACATGCCCAGGCACGTCTTCGACAGCTCGCTAATAGTAGCTCCATCATGACTACCTCACCGGATCTCTCTGGTACAGATTCGGCATCTGTGCGTGATCACTCTCCGAATGAATCCGATGCCTCGGGTGAAGCTACAGGTCGACGCTCCTTTGCGTCCAATCGAGCACCTTCAACATTCTCGGCTGTTTCTGAAGAATCGACAAGCATCCATTCCTCGCGTAGCAACATACGTCCGGGAACCAGTGGCAGCGGCAGTATCTTGGCTGGTAGCTGGCGCGATTCGCACGGACTTGGTATTGAGGTAGAAGACGGAAGGACATTTGCGGACGAAATTAGTAGAGTGGATCAGACAGAACCTGAGCATGCTAGTGTTATTGGGAACTTGAGTAGGCATGTCACACAGCTTACGCCTTTTAGTAATCATAGGATGAAAGAGAGGGAAAGAGAAAGATTAGCTAGTAGAGGGGGGGATGGGTCCTCAAGTGGAACTGGCAAGGCGGAGGATGAGAATGACGGGTGAGTTATTTCCGATTCCTTTCTGCTTGTGGCATAGCAGGAAAAAGAAACTAAAGCGACGTAATAGGCATCGAAGGAAGTCAAAGCTCCATCTTGGCAAAAAACTACTGGGTCGTAATACCTAGCTTGGCACTCTTTTGTTATTTCTGTTGGTTTGCTGGGCGGCTGGGTTATCTGTCTTATATGGCATGCATTTATGGGCGTTGTCCCCTAGCCACTGTCGGGACTTTCATTTGTTTTACTCGCTCGTTCTATTCGCTGTACATACCATATCGCATACGATACCTGCGCCGGTGCGCAAGGTCGCTCATTCGATGAGCACATCCTTTATTCTTTGTTCTATCTGCGGTTAGCCGCGAATGCATCAATCTTATTTCCTAATCATTTGAAAATGGCTGGCTATGATATGTTGAGTCGAGCAAACAATATGGATCAGCACAGGTCTCAGGATGTGAACCTGTCAAGAGAGGCTGGGTTCGACCTTGGGCTCGGACAGGTTTCACTACTGTGGTACAAGATCTTCCGCTCTGTTTAACACCGTTAGGTTATGAAACAGTACAATTCATATGTTGATAAGACGGTACTTCTAGGTAGCTGAACCAAGGAAACAATTCGTTCACCAGAAAATCACTTTTCACTCGAGAAACCCACCCAGGTGCTCTCGTTGAGCTGGCTGACGGCGCAAGGAAAGTCTCGCCCTGTGCAAACGCGGACCCGGATTAAATCTCACACACGCGCTCCATTTCCCCAAACTATACAGCAAACACAACGAGTATAAA
>Ga0247757_10000390_pt1 | contig 36973 bp, 46 predicted proteins | sample UWRJL126311R4_FD_180929 | JGI IMG/M metagenome (GOLD analysis project Ga0247757, IMG submission 180929) | Plant litter microbial communities from Arlington Agricultural Research Station in Wisconsin, United States - UWRJ-L126-311R-4 | ecosystem: Environmental > Terrestrial > Plant litter >... | reverse complement strand
TTGGCACGAAGCTCTTCTGGGTTGGCTTTCGTCCTTTCTTGTTATCACGTACACGTGCTAGCAAACAGGGTCCTGGCTGGCAGCAAAGCACATCTTCAATGGACCTTACCACGTTGGGATGGAGCCTCGACCCGCTGATGAAATTCCTAGCAACATGCCATGACTACGAAGTCAAAAACAACAAAGGCAAGACTATTGTCCACTATTACAACGAAAAGGCAAATTCCTGGAACTATGGAACTACCGGCTGGTCTTCCGTCGTTAAAGATACTCGCAAAATGGACACCGTGGATCTGAACGATGGCCTCAAAGCCAAGATTATCAACGACGCAGAAAACTACTATAGGCCAGAGACCCAGAAACAATTTGCGGACTGTGGTATTCCCTATAGACGAGGATATCTCTTCCATGGTCCGCCAGGTACCGGTCTGTCGTCATCACAAATAGGCTGTTGACCAACTTTCTAACAATGCAACAGGAAAGACAAGTTTCTGCGCCGCTCTAGCTGGTCACTTGAATTGCGAATTGTTCGTTATCAACCTGGCAGCTAGAATAGGTGATTCTCAACTTCAGAATCTGTTTCTTAGTTTACCTCGCAAGTGCGTTGTGGTAATGGAAGATATTGATTCTGCAGGTATAGGACGTGAGCAGGGTCCAATTGAGGTGCTTGAAACTGGCGCAGATGACCTAGCAAACTTTCAAGCATATAGAAAGAAGGTTCGCGGTGAGACGAAAGCCTCGCTCACCTTGTCCGGACTTCTGAATGCTATCGATGGGAGTGCTTCTGCAGAGGGCCGTCTTCTTATATTGACATCGAATCATCCTGATACTTTAGACCCGGCTCTGGTTCGCCCTGGGCGGATTGATGTCAAAGCCTACTTCGGACATGTCACTCCTACGGTAGCTCGCGCAATGTTCAAGCGTATTATTGGACGTAATGTTGTTGCATATACGGACAAAGAGCTACAAGGTTACGCCGATGCCTTCTCTCAATACCTGCCCAGGAATATCTTCACCCCCGCGGAGGTTCAGAATTTCCTGCAATTGCTTCGAGGCAAGCCAGAGAAGGCTTTAGAGAGTCTTAACCCATGGATACTAAAGCGTCAAAATGAGCTGGAGAAGGCTCAATCTACAGCATGAGGTGGCTGAAGAGGGATCCTAGGAAATGAGTGTAATGTACGAGGCATGAACAGGTTGTTGGCGTACAACCACGCTGTCATACGTCAGAGCAAAACAAGAATCCCTTGGATGAAAATATTTGATACTCGGATAGATGCGGAGCCAAATTGTATCTTTGACCAGTGTTTTCGACAAAAATTGGAAGGTATTGGAAGTACTGGTCTTGCACTGTTCTTGATTCCCTGAAAGAAGTATGGGAGGCGCTTGGTTATCGTTGCGATCTGTAGATCGTGACTATGCGTACCTAAGTAGCTTGCAGAGAGAGCGCTGCTTCAGTTTAAACATATATATCGTGTCCAAAAGAATCCTTCAGCACTTCTACAGTTACGTAATTTTGTAACTGCGTGCAATACGAAGGGAAACGCCGGAGTATCAGCGTGAGCATGCATCCACAAAATCTCAAGCATCTACCGTGTGAACAGTGCAATTCCGCCACCTTTTCCCTTGCTTCCTCCAGCCTGCACACCCAAGCCCCCCTTGCCATAGAAATTTCTATTCTTTTCCCCGCAAAGGACGCTGGCCACGACATCGTCCCCTTCAGCTTCTGCTTTGTCTACTCCCCATCTTACTAAAAGCTTGCCAACGCCTTTGCCTTGGAAATCAGGGTGCACACCGCAGACATGGAGATCCCAGCATTCAGAGCGGTCACCAGTCCAATGTTTTTCGGAGTTTGCAACAGCTGCATCAAGGAATGAGGTACGTGAGGGGTCAGCAGCGCGATTGGGGAAAAGACGGAGAGAGAGACTGTGGTAAAGATGCAAAGTAGGGCCAAGTAAATTCCCTTAAACGGAATTAGTGTCATGAACGCCAATAACAACGGTATATCATTCTCTCGACAACGTCACACATACAATGAAATAACTCACTCACGTGGATCTACACTTGCCAACTCCATTTTCTCTCCACCCTTGCCTAACCTCCGCCAATCGGCGGCACCGACTACCCTCTCACCCCTGTCATCATTTAGAATAACAGTAACGACCATGAATTGATGTCTCCAGTCCCAGAATCTCTCACGTATGCCTCGGAGTAGGAACCAGTATACATCCTCTGGATATTGCTGACGATGCGGGTGCATAACGTCGCCAATAATCTCATCATCGAAAAAAGCAGCGTGCCATACGCGGGCTATGGAAGGGAGGTCTAAGAGGCGGGCTTTGCGAAGCTGCAACTTGGGACTGGAGTCGCCACCCGACCGGGCTGTGGAAGCCATTGTTCAGCCTCAAGCTGCCATGGATTGCAGTGGAAGGGTTAAATCAGTGATGAGATGTTCGTTCATGAAAGACGTTCCTGTGGACTGTGCCTAGCCGTCGAGCCAATCCCCTTGATGGGATAGCTAAGCTGTCAAGGGTACAGGCAAATCTAGCAATAGGCCTAGACCTGAATGCCTGCTTCCATACTAATGCCTCGGTATTCAAAAACTGATTTTTGCCAAATTATGACAGACCCTCTTAAGAGATGTGAATCTTATGCAGACGAAGAATGCGCAAAAATGACGATTAAAGTGGTGAGAACGCCACGCTTCACATAGCTAGGCGTTGGAGGGAATGCTTCTGGAACGTAACTGATTGATTGGATATAGGATCAGAGGAGGCGCAGCCGATCGTTCTGGAGATGTACTGTCCTTGACTCGCGTCTGTTAGAGACCTCTAGCGGAACGGTCGTAAAAACTAACGCGGAAGCCGGTAGGGCTACCAATATGAGGGCGGCAAGGTTCCAGGGCGGTACGTTCCGCTCACCGTCCGAACCGGCTCAGAAAGCCACACTGTAGAAGAGCCAGAGTTGTAGTGGTCCGAGGGAAGCGGCTCCGTTCAGTGTGGAGTAACAGCGATAAACGACACCAGCTCCGGAAGGTTGGCAAAGGGCATTTTAAGGAACGCTCTGCTCCGCGGAGCATAGGCTTCATGGCACGGCGAACGAGATGGAACATATTGGGTTGCAACCACAGTCGGCTAATTAGACGCTATGCAGAAGCAATGGATCCAACAGTCTGGTTCGAACGGAACGAATTGAATTCATCCGCGACGAGCGCGAATGAAAATTTCGATACTATGAGCTAATTAGCAACATCTACCGCCTACACAAAGATATCATCCTTCTGCAGTAGGTCGACTGCCCAGGTCACCGTCAGCATCTTACGATCGTTCTACGGAGAGGACTATCTCCTTGCAAATGATCATGCCCTGGCTTCCCCCACTCCCAAGAGAGCTCCTTTCGCCCACAGCACGTGTTTCTATCTGAGCGTCATACTTCTTGTCAAGAACTGTGACTGTGTCGGCCCTAGAACCCATGTGCCTCGATAAGGATACTATGTTCTTCATTTCGAACGTCCCATTTCCGTAGGCCTTGTTTGTATATCTCCATTCTGGACCGCCCCGGCTCACCGAGGTTAATTGTAGAAATGCCTTCGGATTGGTATAGCCGTGAAAACAAGTGCTCATGCAAGGAGTATTTACTGTCAGATGAATGTCGGTACGATCAGGAAGGGGGAAGGCTGGCCGCTTGTGTACCTGGATCTCACGGCAAAATGCAATGTAGAAAAGATGATCGCACTGGAACCTGTTGGGTTCGTGACAATCTAATATGAGCGGGTGCAGTACGCACAGTATTTTGAAAGAAAATGCTGATATAACTCGGAGCTTGTATAAGACTTTCATTTGAAGCTGCCAAACCAAGGAGGTATAGCAAGAAGCAAAATCTCCGTTAAAATATCAAGCGCGGCGATTGCAGCCCATCAGATGTTCTAAAAGTCATAAGTTAGTGCTTGCTTAATGTTAAAGCCATAAGAAACTAACCTGACCACCACAATGTTATGTAAAATATCCAGAAGAAGGGCAGCCTGCGCTACTTAGCAAAATAGACGTAATCCCAGATAGTATCACGAGATCCAGCGCATTAAGGCCCATCTTGCTTAAGGTTTCATGTTCTCGAATAGACAGGCGTCGTAGGAGGAGAATGCCGGAGCATTTTGCGAGGGATATAAATACGAGGACAAGAATTTAACTTGAGAAAGCGAACTGAAAATCGTCAGAGCAGCTTTGAAGCGAGGCAATGTTCCTTGCATTCCCGATGATACCGAGATTCGATACGTTTTCATCCATCTGACCAAGTCCATTCTTCAAACTTTTATAAGTCAGAATGGCTTGAATAGCTCCGAAAATCTTGGAAATTCGGGAACCTATCCTGAATCTTACAGAAAAGACTTGCTGTTTCCGTGACAGTAAGCCAGTCATCCCATCCAAACAGGCGTCTCTTTATAAAACTCTGATAAAGAGCACGCCCACTGCGTAGATAATTCCAAGGACCGAGGCGATCCGAACAGGCACACTGTGATTGACGGCACTGTAAGGAGCGAACCGGGTTCCTACTGATGTGTCCCACGGAAAGACATTTCTCTCAAGTATTGAAGGGTCTGTAACTGCGAAGATGAGCAAGCTGTCGTATCGAACATCAACAGCAGCCCATCTTTTTCGGATTAGGGTGAACCAAACGTCCTGGTGTCTGAGAAAGATAGATCGAGTGCCGACATGCGCAACATGGCCCGTATATGCAAGAGGCAGGAAATGCGACAAAACTTCCGCCATATCACCATTCTAGGCTTTACCATGGTCATGTTGTCTACGTGGGAAGCAACTTTGGCCACTTCGGCCTTCGCCCGAGGCAACGGAGGAACCGCCGGTCTGATCTAGGGATATTTCATTATCATGGTTGGCTTCGAATCTATCACTGCGTCTTTAGCTGAGATGGCTTCCATGTAGGTTGAAAAAGAGAAAGCCTTAATAGTGCCGTGGCTGATCTATGATAGGGCTCCTATATCGGGTGGTCAGTATTACGAGGTTTCTGAACTTGCACTACATAGTTTTCAAAGATTCCTCAGTTGTTTGGTCGGGTGGCTGGGTCACTAGTATGATCCCAGTAAACAATCCCACCTGCGTCGCCAAGGCCTGGTATAGTATGATGATAATGTGGGCTATCACCGTGGTCTGCTACCTTTTCAACACCTTTTCAGCTGGAAACTTCCCCTTGTCGAAGGAATAATTGTCATTCTTCACGCTGCCAGTTTCTTTGTGGTCATCATTCCTCTATGGGTGATGGCTGTAGGACTCCCGCCACTGATGCATTTACTCCGTTTGCGGATAACATGAAATGTGAGAGCATCCTACTCTCCACTATGGTTGGTCTCGTTGGGGCTGCCAGTTGCTTTATTGGAGTGGAGGCAGGCGCTCATATGCCTGAGGAAGTTCGCAATTCCCCGCGCCATGATGTGAACCTGGATTGACAACGGCCTATTCGGTTGGATCATGGCCATCATCTTCCGCCTCTGCATCACTGATACCCTCTCTGTGCTGACCACTCCTTTGGGAGGTAAGTTACGTCGAATCGCTTGGATGATTCCAATGTTAACGCAAGCATAGTTCCTTTCATGCAGGTCTTCCTCAATACTACTGGATCTGCCGCCGGCGCCAGTGTCTTGACTTCGCTCATGCTGATCATCGGTATCTTCAGTTGCGTTGCTGTGGTGGGCACCAACTCGCGTCAGCTCTTCGCCTTCGCTCGTGATAACAGCGTTCCGTTCTCGTACGTGTTCGGTACGGTCTCACCGACGCTCGAGATCCCGATCAATTTTATGTATCTAACCCTCTCAATTTTTGTTATCCTCTCGCTTATACAACTCGGTTCCAGCGTCGTATACATGCAGGCTGTGTCTCTTGGTGCAGCTTCTATGTTGACGTCGCTTATGGTTGAATAACCTTTTGATTCTTCCTGGAGTTTATGTTGTTGGATCATTTTTCAGAACTTGCGATGGGGCTTCTAACAGAATTCCTTTCTACGTTTACCAAAACAAAAGCATAATCAGATATGCTTGAAGGAATCGATATAGCTTTCGGAAAAACTGTTTGTCGGTAAGATCAAAATCACAATCGTCTTCGGCGCATGGTTCCAATAAGTCGGCAATATATCAAGCAATATTTACTTCATGCTTAGTCTGTACAGTAACAGGCTCTTCTAGTGCCCATAAGAAAGTGGTCGCAATGCATGCAACTAAAGACCTAAAAGAAACACGCATCGTTTACTTCCTATACCACATCCTTGTAATCTTGGTGTGTCTCATCTTCTTCTGCAGCTGGAAAATACCGTACATGAGCGCTTCTGAGGTGGGTGGGCATCCTGGAACGTAAATATCCACAGGCACAATCCTGTCGCACCCTCTTGTTACCGAGTAACTGTAGTGATAGTATCCTCCACCATTAGCGCAGCTACCCATGGAAATAACCCATCGGGGATCCGGCATTTGGTCGTACACCTGTCGCAAAGCCGGTGCCATCTTGTTTGTGAGGGTTCCAGCCACAATCATGACGTCTGACTGGCGAGGTGAAGCACGGAAAATGATACCAAGACGATCCTGGTCATATCGGGGAGTAGACAGGTGCATCATTTCGACGGCGCAGCAGGCAAGACCGAAAGTCATGGGCCAGAGTGAGCTCTGTCGCGCCCAGTTGGCAATTTGGTCAAGGGTGGTGCTGTTGCATGTCAGCCCTATATTTCACTTTGCCGTCCTTGGTCATCCTCAATCCCTGGACCGCATATGATACAACAGGTTTCCACATACAGCGCATATTGCATGGCGCCCTTCTTGCCCTCTTGGCTAGGCAATGGCACTTCCCGTCGTGCCTGCTTCATCGGAGGTGGCGTTCCTGGGTTTCCGGCAACCAAGGCGGGCTTCTGCATGGGCGTAGCCTGGGAGGAAGAGGTAGAAGAGAGGAAAGCTGCGGATCCGGCACGATATGGCAGCAGCGCCATGGTAGGTTTGGCTGTCCGCGATGTTAGCTCTAGGCCCGATGTGAGCTTCGTGTTGGCGGCGGGGACGCACCTCGCAGGGCCATCAAGGCCGACGACCTCGTAGTCGACAGCATGTTGGCAAAAAGAACAAAAAGAAAGTCCCGGGGAAGGAGTGGAGAGGAATTGGTCGATGTGGCGATGGCGAGGGACACTGGCGTTGACAGTGAGGTCAAAGTCGAGCTTGGGCTTGGCATTCTCGATTAGTTCCCCCAATCGCCCGGCCTCTGGTTGGTCGATGCGGCTGGCGTAGACCATCTCCCCTCGCCATCACTATTACGGAGACCATCGGCAGCGCCAACTCTCTTATTCGCCTGCAGAAGTCGAAGACATTCATCAACTCACTAGCCAGTTCCAAATCATAGGGCAGGCTATTCAAAGCATCCAAGGCGTACCTAGCCGGCTCGCACTATGACCAACAGGGTGCCTTCGATCGCGTGTATAGGAGTGATAGGGAGACATGTGCGCACCTGTTTTGTCTGTCGTGAGCACAAAGTCACTGATGATTTCGCAGAATAATCCTCTGCACATCTCGTTGTTTCCGGCGGAAGAACGGGCACCTCTTGAATTTCAATTTCTTCTATCATCATGTCTCGACATCTTTGAGGCACGATTGCCTCATAAGACAGCGGATCAAGACTTTGGTCTTCTTCAAGCTGTCGACGAGCGCCTGGCCATGTACGGCTGGTTGACCAACACTGGGGTAAAGTTCGTCATTGTTATAGATATGCAAGGACGACCAGCAACAGCCTTTGACAATAAAGCCGCCACAGCTGTGGGACTGCGAGACGCAGACCTCAAACCGGTATGATAATTCTTTCATCGCTCACAACTAGGCCAGTATCTCAAGTCTATAGGCTTTCCGAGCATTGCAAACGGCATACATAATGCTTCTGCGCAATCCATTCTACAATCCTGACGAGCACTCACCAGTCACTGCGAATGTCGAGCAGAAAGTTGGATCTACTCAAATTACCAGCCGAAAGTTTATCCAGGAAGTGAAGAGGATAGGTGACACTTGGATGCCCGGGGTAGTCAATATGTGATGTTGTCGTTCTGCAAGATTATCTTGAAAATTTCATTGCATTTCAGGCGTTTGGAACCTAGCTGATACCTACTCATGACGAGCCAAGATCTAGAATTATTATACTCCTCTCGCTGTTCTATCTGCACATCGTTGATGTCCATCATCGCTTTCACGCCAAAACTGTATCTAGGTTAGCGCCGGTGTCAAATTGGCCCAACCACCTCGGAATCTCGCAACTTTAGATATCCAGTTTCTCCAACTCCAAAGTCCTGATGCCGTCAAATGCGTCCAGTCTCGCAATTACTAATCCACTCGTACTTTACAGGAGTCTCATCGCCACAAATCGCATTCAGCCAGACCCGGCCCAGCATCGCCTCGGTATAGCCCAATGACATCAACCATTTCAGATGCCAAGCCAGACTTGGCTAACAAAGCATACAGCACTACACCTTCAAAAACTCTACGAAAGACTTATAGACTATGAGCCTAGTATAGAATATTCCGATCGGTTGAAACAACTAAGCCGGGCTGTCGGCACGAGCGAACATGCTCGGCCTCCTATTCCACAGCGGGCCGTGATCGGCACAAGGGGAATATGGACTTCTCTACTCGCGCAGAAGGAGAAGCGTGATTCAGTCGCGCTAACGCGTGTTCTCACTAGCCATGAAGCTGCGATGAACCTTGAAAGCCCTAAAGGGCTTATGCTTCATGGCGAAGTCGGGACAGGTAAGTCTCTACTCATCGATATGTTCGCCGATTGTCTCCCGAATCGCAAAAAGAGACGTTGGCACTTCAATACTTTCATGTTAGAGACAATTTCCCGCCTAGAACAACTTCGGAAGTCAAGATCAGCGTCACAATCAGGAAATCTGAAAGACGAATATTCTCTCCTGTGGTTAGCAAGAGATCTGGTCGAGAAGAGTCCTATATTGTTTTTGGACGAATTTCAGCTACCTGATCGAGTGGCGTCGAAGATATTGTCGAACCTCATGACAAGCTTCTTCCAGCTGGGTGGTGTACTTATTGCTACGAGTAACCGGATTCCAGAAGAGCTTGCCAAAGCCGCAGGTATGGAATTCACCAGGCCAGTGTCGCGGCTGAGTCGCCTTGGGTGGCGGTTGGGTATGAGTAGTATTATAGGCAAAGAGGATGGGCCTGGGCAACGGGGAGAATTTTCAGAGTTCTTGCAAGTGTTGCGTGCGAGATGCGAAGTTTGGGAAATGGAAGGGAAGAAAGATTACCGTCGAATCGCAGGCTTAGAACAATCTTCCACCTACCTTAGGGATTCCAGTAGCGTCTCTCCTGATGGACACGAACTGCTCCGACCCAATCGGCAAGACTACTACCAGAATGGAAACGACCAATCCGTGCCTGAAAAGGCCCCAGCCACACACCCTAAATATTACTTCATCACACCTCCCTCCAACGTTACAGAGTTGGAGGCTTCGCCCCAGACCCAGGACATCGATGAAGTCGTGCGTACCTTTACATCCACACCACAATCACAACCAGTTCCGTGGGCTCCGGCTAGTCTTACCGTCTATGGCCGCTCTTTATACGTTCCAAAGCAACACCACGGCACCGCCCTCTTCACCTTCGCCCAGCTCTGCGGCGAACCTCTTGGACCAGCTGACTATATAACACTTGCGTCTACCTATCACACACTTATCATAACTGGCATTCCAATCTTCACTTTCTTGCTGAAGAACGAAGCCCGTCGTTTCATCACACTCCTTGACGCAATGTACGAAGCACGCTGCCGCCTCCTCATCACTGCAGCCGCAAGCCCAGACGGGATCTTCTTCCCTTCTGCACCCGTTTCCTCTGACAGTAGGACTGGAACTGAGGCGTTGATAGATGACGCCGTTCACCCAGAGACATACTCTGAAATCCACCAAGACCTTACCTCGCCTTTCCGTCCCAACGTTTCTTCCTACGGTCCTTCATCTGCCTCGCTTCCCATCGATGCTTTAGAAGACGATCCACCCAACCGCTTCCGCCGCCCTGGCTCTTCCTACACAGATGAACGAAAACTTAGCTCTGAGGGCGCAAAAAGCCCCGACTTCGCCAACATTGGCGGGCTGACGGGCGAGGACGAAAGATTTGCGGTAAAGAGAGCCGAGAGTCGTATCTGGGAGATGTGCTCGGCGAGCTGGTGGAACAGAACTTCTTCCGGTCTTGCTGGAGAGGAATTAACGGAGCAGGATATCAGCTGGTGGAGACCACTACCGCTGTCGTCGCGACACTGGGAACGGACCAGCAGCTCCCAGCCCGAGATTGAAGCGGCTACGACCCCACCAGCGGAGGGCATCACTGTTTCTCCGGAAAGTCATGAGGATATCACCCATGGGTCGAGTCTCTTCCGAAATGCTATTGACCCGCCACCCAAGATTCAATGGACGCATGTCTGGGGCACAGTGAAGTGGGGGAAGCGAGCAGGTGCTTGGGGAAAGGGGGTAGAGGGATTGGAAGAAAGGGCCAAGGAGAAGTTGGACGGCATGCCTACCAACAATGAAGACAAGAAGTAATGCCTTACCTCAGCTGTAATGAATTTCCGTTGTCTAGATTAACGGATCCTACCAATCCGCAGTGTGTAACACTTTTGTGAACCATTGTGTACTAATACATGTTAGTTAATGCATCACTTTTGTACAATTTACTTAAATGATCAGACCAAATATGTCAGAGTAGGGTGATTGCATTGTAAAGACTTCTCTTGTCTCACACTAGAATTATAAGGTACCTTAGCAAGCGCTCATATCCGTGAGATGCCACCACCATATCTTTAGGATGACGCACTCATACTTTTTGCCCTGGTACTAAACAGGATATCATAAACCACAGAATGGACAAATGCCGTATGCCGAGAAAAGAGATCTAGAAGATTTCCGAATGCATGATGCTGTTCCAGAGCTTCGTCGGTTTTTCTTTATGCACCACCAGCCATGCCCCGGATAGAGAAGCCGCCTTGTTGGGAGGCAGATCCTCGGATGTTGATGCCTTCGAGTTGCTCAGCCTTGCCGCGAATCTGTATGTCGTCGTCATCCCTTGTAATGCGACTGGCTAGTCCACGCTTCGGAGCCGGCTCTGAAAAATCCACGTGTTGTACATCGCTACTGTCATATTTCAAACGACCAAACGAGGACTCTCCGTCATCATCTCTAGTCATTCGACTAGCTAGAGACCGTCCCTGTGAGGCTAAGGGCTGGCCATCTTTTGTCATACGCGACAGCAACGACCCCTTACGACTGTTGGCCGTCTCGTCAAAGGCGTCTGATCGTCGATGGTTGCTAGAACTCGCGAAAGCATCACTATACCTCATAGCAGAAGTGTCCTTGGACCAGCGTTCACTCGACGACTCACCGCGGTCACTGAAGTGAGCACGATCATGCGTCCATCGCTCGCCACTGGGCTCCCGACGCCTGCGGTCGTTTCGGCCAGGGCTCCTACTCCGATACCGGTGTTTTGTGAATGCTCCTTCCTCAGTAAAACCATATCGGCCATCACCTTCCTCGCCCGAGGCCGGTGAAGCACTACGGCCCCTTAGTCGCCCGAATCGCGATTCTCGTGGACTGTCATAAGTCAGACCAAGACGACGTCCTGTTTGGCGGCGCTCAGTCTCATACCTTCGAGAGCCTGGTCTCCATGAGTCAACATCTCCTCTTGGTCGTCCACCTCGCTCAGAGGTATCATATCGGCGGGTCCTTCTGTTATCAAAGTCCGAGTCGTCACGCATGCGTTCGTTGCGACTATGGCTATACGAAGTTAGCCGATCCTGGAGCGGAGACCAAGCAGTATACCTTCGTCTGCTGTCACTCGACTCCACACCATCATAGTCCAAGATGTCCGGTGCCCTTCGAGGAGGTCGTCGCCGTGTGTCACGGTCTCCACCACGGTCTCCACCACGGTCTCCACCACGGTCTCCACGGTCTCCACGGTCTCCACGGTCTCCACGCACTTCCGGGTTGTGCCTGTAGTAATTGCTGCGATTAGCAGCGCCACGAGCCTTCTGATCCCCAGAATTAGCCTGACGAATGATAAGAGCAAGCTCTGGTCTCTTCGAGTACGGGCGCGCTTTGCGCGGAGTATCGAGTGGTATTGCAGAGGGCTCTCCTGCGTCAGGATGAGTGAGCGCTTGCAATGCCAGAGCAGCTTCTTCGGCGCTATAGTATTGGAGGTTGACAGATGTGTCGTTCACCCAGCGCAACTGTTTAACACGAGGCTCGACGCAGTGTTCCATCGCATAATATAGTGGATCACTTGGGTCGAAGTCGTTAACACCCTGGAGGTTCAGGTAGTCGGGCCACGGCTGAGTAGGTCGCACATCGAGGTTCTCGTAGTATGCAGCCGGCATAGGTGTGTCATCGTTGTTCGCTTCGGTCGTCTGCAGGGCGCGTCAGTTAGTGATACTTGGGAAGGTGTAGTTGAACACAGTACCTGCTGCGGAGGTTGCGTCACGGGTTCACCAGCGCCGACGTCGAAATCTATATCCATGTCAATATCCATCTTGCTGGTAAAGCGCGCGGATAAGCAAAAAGGGTAATAGGTTTCACGTTCAAGTGTGAAGCTCTCAGGAAGTAGGAAAGCTGACAAAGAAGTGGGCTGGTGCACGGACCCCTTGTTTGGGCGGCGCAAGTGGTGACACTGGATTGTTCTACAAATTGCGCGTCACCAAATACAACTCAAGATAAACTCTTTACGATGCCGCATCAGAGCTTTCGAATCAATATTCTACCTAGAACAGTTACATACTTTTCCGTCTTGACACAATAGCCTTGGGCTGCCAAGGTCAAAAACGTTCTCAGCCCTCTGAGTTTTTCCATAATGAAAGAGTATCTGTCTACTTATAGAGGGTGTTTAAGGAGAAGTATATCTCCGTATATGGAGGCTTAAGTGATCGATTAAGATGCAATGTCTATTGGGTAGAAGGGGAGCACTGATTCAGCGAGATCGAATTGCCTCGCATACCGCGTGAAAGCTGAATAACATCTCGCCAATTGTCTTCTATCAAGTCATTACCCAAGCAAATACTTCATTCTTCTCGCTGGGAACCCCGACTTTAATATAGCAAACGTTCTAAGATTACAAAGGGCCTCTCGTGCATGGACGCTAGGCAAGTCTCCTCAAATACATCGACCTCCATCAACGTCCAAATTCACTCCAGTAATGAACTTTGCGTCAGAGCTTGCTAGGAAAACTGCTGTGGAAGTTATATCATCCACTTCACCAATCCTACCCATAGGTACGTTAAAAATGAACTTTTGGCGGTTCTCGGGAGTATCTTCAACACCAGTAAAGTGGGAGAAAAGACCGGTACTCGTCACCAACGGGCATATACTGACTACTCGAATTTGGTGAGGACCGTATTCGGCAGCTAGCCCCTTTGTTGCCTAAACAGTGCATTAGTAGGTGGATACTTTCAAACAACCGGGTATACTTGCATTTGTAATAGCTCCTTTGGATGCATTGTACCAGACAAGACCAGGACGAGGGCGTGATGCTCCCACGCTTGCTATGTTGATGATCACTCCCCCTTCTTTCCTCTCAATGGCTTGGGGAACCCAGGCGTTGCAACCAAGATAAACACCTTTCACGTTAACGTCAAATGTTTTTTGAAACTCTTCTTCGGTAACTTCGACGGTTGGCTTGTTTCTGTAGCTTGTCCCTGCATTATTGACCAGAATGTCACACTTGCCAAACTTTTGTACTGCAGCATCGATAGCAGCTTTCCAATCAGCTGCCTTGGTGACGTCCATCTTCTGAAAGGCCATCATTGAAGGATTAGACTGCACGGTTGCATCCCCACCGGCTTGGTCAATATCGCAAACCAGTACCTTTGCTCCTTCAGAAGCAAATGCCCGCGAGATGCCTGCACCAAAGCCAGACCCAGCTCCTGTTCAAATCTGTGAGCATAGCCTCAAAGTCGTGTGAGTGTCCCTACCGGTAATGAGCGCAACTTTGCCGTCCAACCGTCCCATTTTGCTTACAACTACAACGTCTCAGTCTCACAAGAGGAGTCGGTATTGAATGTTAATGGGATGTGACCAGCTGAGCGTGAAGCTGACCTGAAGCCTTAATGTTTGACCAAGCTGTGAAATTGTGCAAATTACGAGGCAGCAAAAAATTGGTAGAAGCGGACTTCTTCCCGCCACAAGTTTGTCAGTTGGTCATCTACCGAGGAAAATACGGCAAGACCGCACATGAAGAGTCACAGTGAGGGGAAGCCCTGACGTCGTTGGAGAAAGCGGGACCGCCAAGAACAAATAGGTGCTGCACCCAATATTGACCGGCCATGTCTTCGCTCGAACACGCATGTGCGATCTGCACGATACGAATCCGGTGGGCCGGAGAGCAGATGCAAGCCGGCGATGTTGGCGAATAGAGGAGCAAGCTCGGACGTGGACAAAGGTGGGGTTGATGGATGTCGTAGTGGACCAACCCCTCGAAGCTAGAAAACTCCCCAATAAAGGCTTGAACTTGCGCAGGTGCAACTCGCAGAGGTGTCGAAATTTTTCTACAGAAATCTTACTGCCTTTGCAATAAAATATATCGTTTGTGTCCAGCGTAGCCCACGGATTCTTTTGACGAACGGCTTCGATCACTAAAATGGGGTCTTCGCAGAAGTATGAGCTGCCTTTTAAGGTAAGTTAAGCCTAAAACATACACGCATAGCGGAAGAAACAAACTCGGAAGTAATACGTTAGAAAAACGGAGAATATAAAGGCCTATGAGGATCCTTTGAGGGTGGTGTCTATTTGCAACTCCTTTGGAAGGTTCCTCTAAGGGAGGCTTAGATCCGACTTTTTCTTCCAAGAGACACACACTTGTTCGTTATGTCCCTGACAGCTGCAGCTCAACAATCCTGATCTACTTCACAATTTATCCTCTGTTCATGGAGAATGGAAGAATTCTAAGTCGGGCAAGACTTTTGAAGTAGTTGGTAGGTTTAACAATAGTGTTTCTGAACCCATGTTCACAAGGCTTAGACCCCGGAACCGGAAAACCGTGGATGGAGTGCCCTACAAATGACGCCTCTGATGTAGACGACGCCGTAAGAAGCTCGCAGGAGTGCTTTGAAAGCTACAGGAAGATCAGCCCCAGAGCAAGAGCGCAGATGCTATTCAAGTGGGATGCTCTCATTCGAGAAAATAGGGAAGATATAGCAACAATTCTGGTCTATGAGACAGGGAAGCCTCGTGCAGAAGCTTACGGTGAAATTGATTACTCGACTGGTTTTACATGGTGGTTTGCTGGAGAAGCCGAACGCATCCAGGGCTCGGTATTCACTCCAGCACTTCCAGACCGACGTGTTTTTACTATCAAACAACCACTGGGGGTTGCTGCGGCCCTCGTTCCTTGGAACTTTCCGATTGCAATGATTCTGAGAAAAGCGGGAGCTGCCCTTGCCGCTGGGTGCACTATGATCGTAAAGCCCAGTCCCGAAACCCCACTCACGGTTCTGACTCTGGCCTATCTTGCCGACAAAGCCGGGTTCCCCAAGGGTGCTTTGAACATCTTGACCACAGATCTTGACAAGACCCCAGAACTCAGCGAGGCACTCTGTCGACACCCTTTAGTGAAGAAAGTTTCCTTTACGGGATCCACCCGTGTAGGTAAACTAGTAGCAAAGATTTGCTCTGACAATCTGAAAAAGGTTACGCTTGAGCTAGGAGGAAATTGTCCAGTCTTGATCTTTGATGACGCGAACATTGATCAGGCTATGGGGCAGATCTTCGCTCTGAAATACCGCCATGCTGGCCAAGCATGTATCACGGCAAACCGAATCTATGTACAGAGTGGTATATTTGACAAATTTCTCGCGCGCTGGAACGAGGAGAGTAAGAAGATTGTTGTCGGGCACGGCTCGGACAAGTCAACCACGATGGGGCCAGTCACCACACCACGAGGTATTGAGAAAGCGCTAGCTTTGGTTAATGATGCAAAATCCAAGGGGGCCACAATCCACATGGGTGGGAACAAGGTGTCTAAGGACGGCGGCTACTTCTTCGAGCCCACGGTCATCACGGGCGTAACTCCAGAAATGGACATCGCCCAGGAGGAGATCTTTGCGCCAGTATGTACGTTTCTCAAGTTTGATACAGAAGAGGAAGCGGTCAAGGCAGCCAATGATACCAGCATGGGATTGGCATCGTACTGCTTTACGAAGAACGTAGATCGTCTGTGGAGATTGTTCGAGAATCTTGAAGCAGGCATGATTGGGCTGAACACAGGTAAGCATCTACTGATGCAATATAGTTGCCAAAGTTACATCTCACATGTTTATAGGGAACTCTTCAGCTGCTGAGTCACCGTTCGGAGGAATCAAACAGTCTGGTTATGGAAAAGAGTCTGGTAAAGACGTTGCCGTGGCTGAGTACTTGATCACCAAAACAGGCACGTTTACTCTTGAAGGACAGTCCTAGTTAAAATAACTCCGTTTGTGGGTAATACAATATCTCTCTGAAGTCGATTCCTCAATGCTTCCGTATTTCTTTTGCTGTGAACATTCATTCTATGGAACCTCCCTAAGCGCGAGCCGTCCTTGTAATTAGTTGCTGGTTCACTCAACCTACTTACTAGCGCTCGTGCCTTCCTTGCCCTCATTAATCACGTGAAGGTCACTGCCGCAGCTACCAGTTTGCTCTCTTCTCACTTCCTCGTCCGCAGAAACTCCTACCACGCTTACCACTCATCTTTACTCCATCGCCTTCCCGCCGCTGTGCCGCTTCTTTTTCTTGCGACCATGTCCGGCATTAAGGGCAATGCACCAATATCCCCTATGTCTCTAATCATCGATCCGGACATTATACTCGTAGACAGTGGGGACCTTACCATCACACTCATCAGTTCTTCCGGTAATGGCTCTATTAAACACATCACGTCGATCCAAGCGTCTGCCGAGGAGTGCCGCAAGAGTTACTTTCTTGGCCCACTCATTGCGAGCGGAGGAGAAGAACTTACTTTAGGAGAAGGGCCGCCAAAGCGAGCGAACGGCGGTGAACTTGGTGTCGACTATGAGGATAAAGAAGGTGTTTTAATCTGGCTTGCTCACCTTCACGGCTTGTCAGTAAAGGAAATGTCGGGCCTAGAGCTTGATCGCATTTCGATTGCTGGAGTCTGGCACGCAACCCTACTCTGGAAATATCGCGAGGACAACAACATGGCCACATTGGGTTCTTGGTTCAACGAATGGTATATGACCTTCATGAAAGACAACATCTTTGACGGCGCTGCGGCAAAAGCACTCGCAATGTCATGCTACACTTTCAAGCACGCAGAGGGGTTCGCCTATGTCACCAAGTGGCTGGTTCTCAATCATGTTGATTATATCAATGAGCATTTCCCCACAGGTTTCAAGGCCAAGGGGCTCCGTCTACCCCATGCTGAGTTTGTTGGTAAGTGGAAGCAGACTGCTACACTAAGGCTTTTGCGGAAGCAAAGCAATTGGGAATAAGACATCAGTCTCATAGGCCTCTGTCTTCGCCTGCTGTTCCATTCAGGGCACACTCACAAGGGTCTTCAAGGGGATGTTGTTATATGCGACGATTTTGTTTCTATAAGAGCTCACAGTTTGATGTTAACTGATTGTTTCCTACTAGGCCCAATTAACCATGCTCGAAACAATTTGAAAAGTGCTTTACAAAAGAATCTCTGGTATTGGGTTGGAACTATTCTCCGCAATAAGAAAGACACGTGTAACTGTTGGGATGCCACGATTGGCCAATACCTCGGTAAGTAACGGGCTTTTTATTCTTTTTTGAATAGTAAACTGATGAATCCAGCCGCCCTGGATGATGTGAAGGCGTTTCCCGTTGACGAGGTCATCCATAAAGCTTCCATTATGGATATCTTGGAACGTCTGGGCAACTTCACAATGACTTACAAACCCACTTGCACTCAGTGCAACAATTTTGATTGGGAGGGGGCCGTCAAAGAAGCCGTTAATAGGACAAAGAACCACTTTGATGGCCTATGTCTTCACTGCATGGATCGCTCGAGGCCTCGTGCTGGAGATGTGGATAGTGAATTCTGGAAGCACAACCAGAACTTCACTGGCAGGTGGGACACTTTGTGTAGTATCGAGCACAACCAGGCTACCTGGTACATCTCCTGGCTTGGAAGTGCGCCTCTCAGGCAAAAACTGCTTAGGAACCGGTCGAGCTTTTCACCAAATTGGCAGAATGAGTAAGAGTCCTTTGATGAAGAACATTAGGAATGCAACGCCAATGCTGGTGTCATTCTATTCTGTCCTTTATTCACACAGAACCCCAAACATGGCTGCGCGCAGCAAGATTAGATAGGCCGAGATGACCAGGCATGCACGACATCGTTTAGACGATAATCAGACGAATTCCACATCAATAATAGGTAGATAATTAAAGACTTCATTGCATCGTCGGGTATCATCAAACATTATCATACAGTCATCCCCGCTGTCGCTGAGAGAATAAGGAAACATTTAGAAAACAACTGGTGAGACTTCCGGCCTTAGTAGTGACGACGAGCGTTACGCCCATCAGTACCATGCATCCGTCTAGTACCGGCGGCCTAGAATATGTTAGCAAGACAGATCATTGCAATGTATATATGAACTGGAACCGACCTTGAGACCAGGGCGACGTGTCAAAGAGCCCCTCAATTTCATCAAAGCACCAGAGACCTTGTCGCCCATGGTGGCATGGCGTTTGTGATGATGAACTGGGGCAACACCGTGGTTTGCACCATGAGTAGTACGGGTAGTCTTTGTGGTGGTGGTAGTTGTAGTAGTAGCAGGAGTCCGACGGGTAGTACGGGTAGTACGGCCGCCTCCGAGGAGCCTAGTCTTTAGACTGGGGCGAGCAGTCCGCGTGGCACGCGTGGTGCGGGGAGCGGTGGTGGTGTGGTGGGTGCGACGGAAAGGCATAATGTTTGGTATAGTAGTAGTACTGGTTGTGGAGATGTGATGAGGTGCTTGGTAGAGAAGATCTCTGAGTAAAATCGAGCGTTGCTGGATAGGAGCCGAGTGATGCTGTTGTGATCTGGGGTATAGGAAAGAACAAATATAGGTCCAGCGAACAAGAGTATCTTTATATCGTTTCTCCTTCTGTTTGTCTCATTCCTGAAAACAAGATCCCGTTCGCTCTCTCCCATTCGAGGGAATGATCTGCCTTGAGAGCTTGCCCTGCGTCATGCCTGCCCACCAGCCGTGGCGCATGACGACCATAGCGAGCTGTGTGGCTTGTTCCGCTTTCTAGGCAATCGTCTACAAAATTTCCCAATCCGGTCGCAAACCCTCTGTCTTAACCTGCGATTGAGTGTAGTGAGCTTGGGAGGCCAGGATCGTGGCTGGGGCTGGTTCCGCATTCGGTCATAGCGTGATTTACCCTGATTCGAAAGTGGGGCAGCCGTGATGTCATCGGGTGGGATGTAAACGGCTGGGAAGGCTATCGTCATTGCTGGCCAGGGTGGGAGTGGGACATTGTAACAATGTAAAGCTTAATGGCAGACCCTAACGAAGCGTGAGCCGGGTAATCGGCTGGAAGGCATGAGATCCATGAATAGGTCACACGAGTGACGTACTATTGAAGACGGGGGTGAGGAGCCGCTGGAGCACTGCCAGAACAATTCGATCTTCTCTGAATTGTGCCGTGAAACAGCCGAATTGAAGATAATTTGCTCGAGGAACACACAATTATGTTTGCAGATTAGTTTTATTCTAGAATACGATATGTCTGATGTATCGTTTTCACAGTCGGGCAGTCGATGTTGACGAGCATCTATCAAAGATACAGGGGGCTTGGATGCAGTCAAATACTTGTCATCACATAGCATGAGAGCTTCGCACCCTCTACAGCTTGTGAATGTGAGGTGACAAGCAAGTGATGTCACGGAAAATCATCGAGCAGAAAAAAACTTCCATCGTGAACATCAGAACAATAGCATTCTACGGCTCCAATACATTTCCTCACCCAACATCCGGAATAACGTACCAAGCATTAATAAAGTACCACAATGTCTGACAAGGGTCAATTCGAATCGGGTGCGCAAACTGACTCTCCGCCTTCGATCCAAATTAACCAAAAGCTTAGGATACTCCGTACCGGTGCAACACCAGAAGGCTCCAGGCCTAGAAAAAAATCTCGACCCCAAGCCTCTCTACGATCAACTCCCAACTCATGATGGCGGTGCTCAGCTCTACAAAGCTGCTGGCAAGCTCGAGGGTAAGAAGGCCATCATCACTGGCGGCGATTCTGGAATAGGTCGTGCGACATCTGTGCTTTTCGCCATGGAGGGCGCCGACGTCTTTATCGCCTATCTCCCACAGGAAGAGGAGGACGCACAGGAGACGAAGAAGCTTGTTGAGCAAAAGGGCCGCAAATGCTACCTGCACGCCACGGATCTGACCGATCGCGGAAACTGCCAGAAGCTGGTCGAGGACGCAGTGAAGCAGCTTGGTGGGATCGATATTCTGGTCAACAATGCAGCGTACCAGATGATGGTCGAGGATATCAAGGACCTCAAGGAGTAGGTTTGCCGACATGATGAGATCTTGGGAGCAAAGTGTGCTGACTCAGGACAAAGGGAGCAGTGGATCCACACCTTCAACACCAACATCCACCCCTACTTCTATCTCGCAAAGTACTGCCTCCCCCACATGAAGCCTGGGTCAACCATTATTAATAACGCATCCATTAACGCATATATTGGCCGCCCTGACCTCCTCGACTACACCTCGACCAAGGGCGCCATCGTCGCCTTCACCCGCGGTCTGTCTAACCAGTATGTCAGCAAAGGTATCCGCGTGAATGCTGTTGCTCCAGGTCCCGTGTGGACACCGCTTATCCCATCAACCATGACCGATGATGCCATAAAGCAATTCACATCACCGATTGGAAGGCCATCTCAACCCAGCGAGATTGCGACGTGTTTCGTGTTCCTAGCCAGTCCAGACAGCAGTTCGATCAGTGGGCAGACGATACACGCCAATGGTGGTGTGGTTGTTAATGGTTAGAGGGATAAAAACATGCTATATCCAACATAACGTGTTAGGGATGATATATGATATAATGGATCAGTAATGAAAATACTAGACAACAACTGTGTCACCTCATGCACGTGTATCCAACTTTATGGGGATATAGTATGGTCATGTACTTGATGATTCAATTTCACACTCCTTTGACAATAATCGCTTTTGATGGTAACTAGAATACTTGCATTGATTCTGGTTGCAGCGCCCGCTAGGTGAGTAAACCCATGAAAATGCATATACATCTATCTGGATGGCGCCGTTGATGAAGGGTCATCCCAACTGCACTACTAATAGCGTTTAGCTCAAGCCTTTGACTTCTTTGCTTTCTTCGGAGCAGCATCGGCTTGCGAAGCAGCTTTAGCCTTGCGCTTCTTCTCAGGAACAACTCCTTCAGTCTCCTTCGCCTTTTTGGACTTTGGGGCAGTGACTTCAGGCTCCTCTTCAGCTTGAGCTACAACGTCGGACTTGCGCTTTCCCTTTCCCTTCTTGGCTTTCCTTTCGACTGTTTCCTCCGGAACAACGTCCGCACCCGTATCCGCCTCAGGCTCGGCTTCTTTCGCAGTCGGTTCCTCAACTTTGGTGTTTTTTTTCGACTTCTTGCTCTTCACAGGCTCCGTAGACTTCGATTCGACCTCAGTGTCAGGTGCTGCAGGGAGGAGCTGCTGTGAAGATACATTTTCCAGAGACTTGTCTTTAGGGACACCATCCACATCCTTCAGAGCTGGTGCTTGAAAGTCATAACCAAACTCTTCCTGAAGCTCCTTGGTCTTATCGGCCCGCCTCTTGTTCTCCTTATCAACCCGCTTCTCCCATACTTCTCGACCTGCGCCTCGTGCCATGGCTGAGCCAGCCTTCTGATTTCGTGGATCGACTTTGAAACGTTCGTTGGCACCTTTGAAGAGCTCCGGATGAACTTGCTCTGGGGCTATAATGCGGCATTGAAGGATGTGACCAAACATGAGATAGTTATGCATCGTCTTCGCAACAATCTCAGCAACTTCGGAATTGGCAAACTCGATGAAAGCATAGTGCTTGGAAGCACCAGTCTTCTTGTTGCGAGACAATCGCAAGCGAGTTACCGCACCAAACTGGGAGAAATATTTCTTCATCTGAGGCTCGAAGAAACCATGAGGAATACGGCTGAAGATGGTCAGATCATGAGATTATTGCATGTGAATGTTACCCACCCAAGGAAGATGACACCAGGCTCTGCATCCTGGCGGACATTTTCCAGCTGTTTTCGCTGCTTCTTTGTGATTTCGGGCACAGCATTCTCATCGAGCTCTTCGTCCTCTTTCTCCAGGTCGCTCTCATCACGATCACTATCGAAACCAGCGAGGAGAGCAGCCGTTTGGTCATCCAGGTCTGCGTCCTCATCTTCATCATCCTCCATGGGAGCCTCGATTTTGGGCGCTTCCTGCTTTTTTGACTTCTTGTTCTTCTTTGGCTTCTTCTCCTCGACTGCAATTTCCTCCTTGGCAGCGCCCTCTACTACAGCCGTGTCACTATCATCTGTCTTCTTAGATTTCTTAGATTTTTTAACCGTTTTTGGCTGCGCATCAGCGACCTCCTCTACGTCGGCCTCCGGTTCCTTAGCCTTTTTAGACTTTTTCTTGGGCTTCTCTTCCACAGCTTCAGTGACTTCTACATTCGTATCGGCCGAGGGAGCCTCGCCACCATTACTTGCCGCAGCAGACTTAGTCTTCTTGGACTTCTTTTCTTTGGCAGGCTTGACCTCCACTGGTGTTTCCTCTGCTGGAGTATCGGCGGCCTTCTTGCGTGTAGATTTGACCTTGCCGGAAGCTGGTTGTACAGGCTCAACAATAGTTTCCGCGGGTTTGGCCTGTTTCTTCTGAGACGCAACGCCGTCCTCTGACTTGCGCGCCTTCTTCGCGGTGGGCTGGGCGTCTGGTGCGCCTGAGAACGGAGGGTCAGTCGAATCTATGTATTTTCAATTGCAGCTTACTCTTGCGCTTCTTGCTCTGGGTATCCTTGGCGGCCATTGCGACAACGAAGCTCTGGCTCTGGCGGATAAGCAAGTGCGGATGTTGTGTACGCGAGGAAAAAAAGTTCGTGGAGGGAGCTCGAGCCACCTTATCGATACTTTTGACAACCGCGCTGGCGGCTGCCTCCGAAGATCCCCCGACAATACATATACGCCTGCTGCTCACTATCAAGTAAACTCACTTTTTCTTTCTGCACAGCTCACGATGGTGGGTGCAATCAGTCTTGATGATCAGAAAGAGTGGGATGACTCGGCTCTGATCGCCTCTTGGGATGCTGCCGTTTCTGAGTATGAAGTGAGCTACTCACCAACCATCCGTCTGCCCGAACGCTAATCCAGAACAGAAATACCACAGCATCGCTAAGTCGGGCAAACGATTGGAGGATATCTTGAGCGAAGATGAACTAAATCAGTTGCGAGAGTGAGTTGATTCCACTATATCTGGCTGCCTCTAACCGTATTAGGGAGTATGGAGATGTGCTAGATGAGGACGAGATAGTACCTGGTGCTGCAGATCCAAACAACAGCGCGGGTCCAGTTGGTTCCGAGCAGCCTCAGCCCGGCCAAAGCCAGTCAGACAACGGCCAGGGCGAGGGCATTGAAAATGCCACGGTCAGATTTGACAACTTGACAGTGCCATGCCAAACAGAGGTTTACCCGAGACAGGAACTGGCAACACCCGGAAACCAAGAAGACTCAGGAGCGGCAGAAACAAAGCTGCCGCATCAGGATAGTATTCCAGAGTCGATACCCCAGGCTATTCTCGGAACAGGTATGCGACCCGGCCAAGTGACTAGCCGTCCAGCGCAGGAAAACAATGTACTTGGCAAGAAACAAACTGATATCTTGGTAGTGCAGGATGAGAAATTGAAAAATCTACTCATGTCGTGGTACTACGCGGGCTATTACACCGGCCTGTATACTGGTCAACAGCCTGGGTCGAACTCGGGCGGACCGGCAGAATAGCAAAGAAGAAAATAGCACAGGGCAGTTGAAGAATCATCGTAGTAGGAAGTCGATAAAAATGTGCCGTGCGACCTGGGTAGAAGCCAGTTGATAGTACTAGTTTGGGCCAATCAGGAGTAGAGGACACTGAGATCCGCATCGTCGCCTTACCAACGGGCAACAGCTCGTGCTTCAAAGATGTTCGGATGCCCAGGCTACAAATCCGGGTTGCCTCAGCGGTTCATGCAAGTGGGACCTCCAGACGGGCTTTAGTTCCAGGCATCTCCACCGAACCGTGGTGCTGCGCGATTCTACTAAAGGCCTAGTATTGCCTGGTTTAGGATTGCGGAGGCGCAAGCGAGACAGACCTGCGACACTCTCGACACAACCTCGAACCCATCTCGCACACTCCAGGCTTCAGACACACGCGCCACGTCCGCCACGCGTTCTTGCCTTAGTAAAATCAGTCCATTTTCATAGATGGCTTTTGCACTCTACCGGCTTCTGCCAAGCCGAAGGGGTGCGATGTTTCGGCGCCTGCTGCCGCAGATCTACTACCCCTAGACGACCAATTTTATGCGACGATTTAAACTGTGCTTCTGCCTGACCCGATCTATTTTTCTCCTCCTCATTCCTCCTTAACTGTGCCGGTCTCGTGCCAAACCATTCCACTCACTTTCCTTCTGGTTTCCTTCTTGATACTGAGCCGGCCCTCAACGCGCGCCATTGCTATTCTCTTCGACCCACATACTTTAGTACTTTTGTCTGCAGTGCAGGCGCTTCATTCCTTGACCCTTTGAGATAGCAAAAATCTAGTCATAATGAAGTTCATTTCAGCACTACCGCTGGCTGCCAGCCTCGTGGCTGCCGAGATGCAGGTCATGAGCGTCGCCCCTCAAGCAGCGAGTGGTTCCATGACGCATACAGTGAGTACATCGCCAGCATCGTGGGTTCGCCTTCTCATTCGATTCAGGTTGTGGTTGGTGGCTTGAAGCCCGTCTCGACCGGAATGGCACCCGTCCTAGGATACTCGCCCGAATCCATCACCGCAAACGTAGGCGACACGGTCATGTTCGTTTTCATGCAAAAGAACCACACCGCGACGCAATCGACATTCGCAGAGCCCTGCAGAGCCATGCCTGGAGGTATGGATTCGGGCTTCATGCCCAATCCCGAGGGCAAGGCGGGAGTGACCTGGAATATGACGGTCGAGACCACGGACGCTCTATGTAAGCTCCAACCTTTTTGGGCCCTTGGATCAGCCACTAACATCCTAAAAGGGTTCTACTGCAAGCAACAAAATGGGATCCACTGCGGAAAGGGTATGGTTTTCTCCATCAACGCAGCGGCAACTGGCGACAAGACCATGGCCGCCTTCAAGCAGCTCGCCATCAACACGAACGGCACCGGCCAGGTTTCTCCCATCCAGGAAGTCCAGCCAGGCGCTCAGGCTGCTCCCAGCACCGTCACCGTCCAGGCCGGAGGAGGTGCCGCCGCCACTGGCACCGCTGGTGCTCCTGGAGCTGCCGCATCCGTCGTCCCTGGTCAAGGAACCGACAACGCCGGCAACGCTTGCTCCTGCTCATGCCTCTGCGGCGTCAACTCCTTCCCTCAACAAGCTGCCGTCAACAACTTTGGTGGCTTCGCCGGCATGCTCCCTTAGAGTGCTGCTCCGTATTTCAAGAAGAAGAGACAAGGGGGGAGCTGTAGCGGGAAAAAGGGGATGTAATGGGCATTGTAAGGGGTGGGCCAGGCTACGTATTGCTACCATGATATTTAGTTCTTATGACGGGTTTGACGGCTTCTGGATGGCTTCACCCTTATACCACTTTTGCTATTTTGTTAGGGGGCGTTCCGCATTATACCGTAAGCCATGAGACCTGCGTGGCACGCACGTAGATGGCGGCCTTGTAAAACTAAGTATAGAATCTTGCATCAAGATCAAACCATTGGTTTTTCGAAATTTGTCAACCCAAACCTGCGAACTGTGTCTGTCCATGACGTGTCCATTGAGCAACTCGAGCAAAAGCCGCGAATTCTAAGCGGTAAGCAACGTAAGGCGCAGTGGGGTGGAGACATCACAGCAAGATCAAGTCATAACCCATCCATTTCTAAAAGAAAGCAAACCTCCTACGTACCCAACACGACCTCCCCTACTCACGCCCCAAACCCCCCTTCCCAAAACCATCTCCATGAGTTCGCCGCAGCAATGCAATTTCGCTTGGAATCGAGACTAGACAACAAGGCACGCGTGCCTTGGCCGACGGCACAAAACCGTCTCTATTTCTTCTTGCTTCCGGCAGAACCCTCAGTCTTCTTTGCGTCGGCTTTGGAACACGTGTCAGCACATAACAGGCCCTTTTTGCAGGCGTGGCAGAGTATCGCCTGGATGTGGGGATGGAAGGGAAAAAAAAAAACGATGACCAGCACGAGAAAGAAAAGAAAAGAAACGAAAGGAAAAATAAAAAAGGGGTCAAAGACTCACCCGCAGCCTGCTTGGCGCGCATAATAGCCGCCGTGTCCTCCTTTGCGCGGGCAAACTCAGTGCCGGACATCTATGCTGGTTAGGATCGATGCCATGCTGCCATGTCAGGATGAGATGGGGTTTCGTACGCTGTTCTTGGATTTCTAGCAACGAAAAGGTTAGCAAAAAAAAGGGTCATATGCTTGCTTGCTTGCGTTTCTGGCCTGTAGAGTGAAATAAAAAATAAAAAATGTCGGTGGCATGCACTGCATGCAAGGTGCAGACGAACGGGGGGAAAGGAAAAAAGCGTACCTGTCCAGCCTGGGCCTTGAGGTTCTTCTCGCGGGCCTTTTCGCGCTGATTGCCGCGGGCCATGACTGGTGGTGTACTTTAGCAGGCGGCGAAGAGGGCTAGAGTGTGATTCTGTGCTGGGGGTGTGCGTGGAAGCGGGCGGCTCTCTCCCTCTCTAGCGCTGGCGGTGAGGACGGAGTGTTGGCTGAGGTTAGGAGTTCGGATGCTGAGTAGGCGGTGGTCGATATCGATAAAAATAGGGCCGGATCTGAGCTTTGCCTGGCACGCCTGGGTCTGGAAGCCGCAGGTGGGTCCGCGGGTAACCCACGCAGTTCATGTGTGCACCACGCCTAGGAGAGGTTTCCATTGCACGTGTGTATCAGGGGTGGTCTTAGATTCAGGGGATGAATTTTCGCTGGCGGGATTTTACGATGCTGAGTTTGCGACTAAGCACGTGACCGACAGACTGCAGTCGAATGGATGAGGAACTACATACATACATACATACATACATATACATGTACCCTGTTCGCTTTTCCATTTGCTTTTCCATGGACGAGCACATGGCTTTGCAGCACACCATGGAGTTATATTCGGCAGTAACCCACAACACCTTGTGTTTCCTAGATGGGACTCCTTGATTACATATTTCCTCCAGTGCTATCAATAAGTCTCTAATGTAGCTAGTGTGAAAGGGTCATTCCATGTTGGCTATGATTCTTTCTTAGCAGCAGGGTCTTGAATGGATAAAAAGTCGTGTGAGACCAACCACCGTGCTGCGGCTTCATGCCAGTCCAGGCCAATAAAAGATAAAAGTGGCAACCTCGGGGTATTGCTATAAGCTCGGACCGTGGAAATTCATGTCTCAATCAAAATCCGGGGAAGGCTTCATTTCTACAGCCATGACGACATGCTGAACTGAGCGCGCCCATTGATCTGCAGGCTACAATGTGAACCACCGAACCTCAGCACAACCCATGATTTCCATGGCAAGAGTAAAAGCAAACCATAAGGACATTCAAGGAAGCGCAGGCGCGAGCAACGTTTTGATCGTCTCCCAACCAAGCACACATGTAGCGCCGGTGGGCTCGCTCACGCGCTCTGTGATTCCTCGAAAGCTCCACTACATCCCACCCGAGCGCATCGTCCTCGGCTCGCCGTCGCACGACCTCGTGGTAAAATGGGCGTGCGGTGACATCCTAGCCGCCCGCCCCGTTTGCGACCCCGTTGGACCATCATGAAACATCGTCTCGCTTGGTCCCGCAAACGCGCGAGAGCCAATCAGTACGCGGCCGCTGCGCGACTCCCACACAGGGCCTCACAGTCACCCAGAGCCCGACCACGACAGGGCCTGTCGATATTGGGCCGGCAGAAATCTTGCAGCGCCAAGTACGCAGATCCAGTCGTATCCCCCCATGAAATGCTCCGGGTGCTGTGCAGGGTGCTATGCTGCTTTGGCGGGCGCGCGTTTCAACTCGATTCGGTAGCACCCTCTGGCCGCCCACTACCATGTGGTGCAATCTCGGCCACTCGATTCTTGACGCAGTGAGGGATGCCAGCGTGGGCGCTCCCTAGCTTGGGCCATGGTAAGCTTTTCGCGGTGATGGGACGCGCCGGGGCCTCTGGGTCTGGCCTCATAGAATCTACCTTCACCTGCTCTTCTTTTTCATTCTTCACCTTCTTCCTATTGTCCTGCTACCCAGACTCTTGCTGAGCGAGAAGATCTTACCTCCCGGCGTGGGATCTCCTCCCTTTCATACCTTCTCCACCTTCTCTAGTTCTCTTCTTTCTACACTTATCCAATCCAACATCTCACGCTCGACGCGACCTTGACTGCCGGGCAGCTCGATACCCAAGTCTTAACAATCCCACACACTTCTTCCACATTCGCAGCAATGGCTCTCCTTTCAGCAGAACATCTGGCTGGCCCAGGCTACATCATTCTCAATGTCATGCGGGCAGTCAATATCATTACCCTCTCGTCCGTCGTCGCCAGCAGCGTCGTCATGCTCGTCAAGACCTTCATTGTCTCAAAGGTAAGCCACGGACTCTCCAATACTCAAATCAAATACTGATTTTTCCAGTTCTTCTTCTTCGATGCTACTAGCCATGTTATCACGGCGCTCGTTGGCAGTGAGTTTGAATACTCTGATCCACGTATAAGCAACGGCTAACCAATTCCAGTGTTCCTCATTGTCTCCGAATGCTCCCTTTTCCGTGGCTATTTCGCTCGCAATTGGCCTCTTCTGAGTTCCAGCCATGGTTTTGTGGCCTTGGGAATGGCCATGATGGTGCTTGGCCTCAACATGCTCGGCAACATGAACAAGCAGGCCACAAGCCAGGACTCTTTGGGTCTACCATTCTGGCGCCTCCTCGTTGCCTCGGGCATCTTGGCCGTCGTCATCGGCTTCTTCAATGTCGTAGCTGTAGGTTCCACCCGTCCCCTTACACGACCCCAAGGTCTAACAGAACTACAGAGCTTCATCTTCTGCGACAAGTCCCGCCACATCACCGCCCGCCGCGTCCGCTCACACGGCGCCATAACTCTCACTGAAGGTCCCGCGGATATCGAGGCCGACGCAAAGCTCAAAGCCTTCACCATCACCACCCACCACACGGGCAGCACCGCCTCCCGCACCGGCACGCCCCCCATGCGCATCGGCACGCCCACCATCGACATGGGCTCCCCCCGCCCCGCCTTCTCCTCGCCGCCAAAGGAAAACCGCTTCTCGCAGTTTGACTTCAACCCCCTCCGTGCCTTCAAAGCAGCCCGCCAATCCATCCTCCCGTCGTACCACAGCGAGTCGCCCACGCAGCACCACCACCGCCGCTCGTCGAGCCTGTACTCGCGCTCCACGAGCGGCCAGACCAAGCGCAGCTTCTGGCTCAAGCGCAGGGACAGCGACGTCCCGCACGTGCCCGAGATTTCCGCGCCCCTCAACGTGAACCCGCAGTTTGCGCACCTGGTCAGGCCCAACCTCGCGCACCATCCCAGCCAGCGACGGCCCGAAGCCGACTTCGACAACAAGATCTAGAGTAGACTGGGCTAGGTGTGCAGGGCGTGTTTGTGTTAATCGGAGATGGAGAGCGGCTGAGAACAGGATGCATACATATATATATACCCCACCCCCTTTTATATGATACCACTTTCCTTGTTTTCATCCCCATCTTTATTCCTGTCTGGAGCATAGCGGCATGCCCGCGCCTTGTTCCCCTTGACGCGGCATGCTCGTCCTGGTGACTATTTTTATTTGCTTTGGCGTAAAGGCACCGACTGCATGGAGGAAACTCGCTCTTTACGGCAGAGTTGGCGTTTTTCTTCTTCTTCTCACGATCACGAAAAGGGGGGTTCGAAGCATGTCCAGTACTATTGTTCTGATTATGAGTACAAATACCATTTTATCGTCAAAAGCTCGATGCTTGCTCACCTGCTTATGAACTAGTTGATCACACCCCGATGCCCCGCGAACTATCGTACAGTATATATATATATCTACAAAGAGTACAGAGCTGCCTGGCGCGCCTCTAGATGCCATCATCCATCCGCCTCTCGCACCCCTCTCCCACGGACCTCTACGCATCCGCGGGATCCAGCCCCGCAAACGGATCCAGCGCATTCCCATGCGGATCGTACAATTCCAGCTTCGTCCCGTCCTCCATCGTCAAGCTCCACTCCCTCGTGACGTACAGCCCGCCGCGCCCCCTCCTCTTGCACCGCAGCCTGACCTCCCCGCTCCGCCTGGTCCCCTTGACCCAGAACCGTATGTCGATGCGCCCGTGCACCTGGTTGATCTCGCCGCGGATCCAGGGGTACTTGCTCGCGAAGTAGATTTCGTCGCCGAGTTCCTCGCGCACGAGCGGATTGGTGCGCAGCGCGTAGAGCGTCGACGTCACCGTCGAGGACTCGGTCTTTTGGTAGTTGAAGAAGGCGAAGGTGGACACGGCCATGCAGATTACGAAGATAGGGAAGGTCTTGAGGACCTGGGGGGAGATGAGCGGGGGGACACTGCGAGGGGTGCGGGGATTCTCGTCAGCCGTTGCACTTGTTTTGGGGGAAGATGGATATGGTTGTAGACGTACGGTGGGAGTTCACGGTTGGGCTTCCGCTCAAGAAGGATCTCGCCTTCCTTCGGAGGAGGTATCAGGGGCTCCGGCGGCCAGGCGGTGATGCTGTGAGGCGTTTTCCACGGGATGGTGGGCGGGGATTGCTCTGTAGTGGACGCATGTCGAATGGTGGGGAGCCTCTGCAATTGTTTATGTGAGAGCTGGAGTCGAGACCGTAAAATCGGCGACAGTAACCGTTGGGGAGGCATTATGCAGGGGAATACGCGAAGCGCAATTGCAACAAGAGCGTGGTCGTTGAACTTCGAGATTCCAAAGTTAAGTTTATGCTTGGCGCAGGTTTGGAGGGTTTGCGCATTGGTCCAGACGTCGCCCGCGCGCTTGCAAAAGAGAAAACACGTGATCATGATTCCACTTACATGTACACTTGCGCTTAGGGCGGACACGAGTGTGATTATGCCATAACGCGACGAGATATGCTGCAAACCTGCCACCGAAAGTACCTTCAATCATCAAAACGCCTTGCTCGTCCCAATAGTACAATCATATCTAGCCATGGTATTCGACAGTCGCAGTATCATAATAATTACTCAAGGCGGGCCTCGATAGTGAAAGCGCAGGGCAACCCACAAAAGCCCAGCATCTAGAAACGAACATTAATGCCCAGATCTCTCAGGCGTTTGCAGTTGGTCATGGGCAGGTTCCGCACCGCGTCCATCTTCTTCTCGTCGGGCCCAAACCATCCCTGGGCGTCTTGCTCTTTTCTATTCCTCTCGATTCTCTCGTTGTCGCATCTGTTGCTGACGATGTGTAAGTATTTGTTCTCTGCCACGTCGTGTAGATTAGCCCTCTCCTTGTCGTTGAAGCCTGAGATGTCTTTGGGGTTTACCCAATACGGGACTTTTAGATTGGGTGTCATAAGCCCATGAGTATGTACACCACGTGGTTGGTCGAAGACCATACTGGGAGCTTGGGGTGCAGATCCACCGAATAATGAAGAGAGGAGGGGTAGCAGAAAGAGGAAGAAGAGCGGCAGGAGGGACGACAGTGTGCTGGTGAGATTTGGCGCTGGTTCTGAGCCGGCAGGTTGTGCCGTACTTGGTCGGGCTCGCGGTCGTCCACCGCCGAACTGGTGTACGCGAATACCAGGGCCGCCGCCGAGGTTGAATACAAAGCCAGGGCCCGTATCGAAGATACCACCGCCTACCCATGTATCAGTACGAATTGAGTTTCGAGTCGCTGTAGCATTCAAACATACCAAATGGCCCTCCAAATGCCCCGCCGCCCCCAAAGAACTGCCGGAACATTTCCTCGGGGGAGACTTCTTCTTCGAACATGGGCCCTCCCCTTCCTTGCGAGCGCGCAAAGTTGCTGAAGGGCGAGGCGCCAGCAGACGGCCCGCCGCCGAAGCGACTGTCTGGGTCGCCGCCGAATTTGTCGTACTTCGCCTTCTTATCAGGGTCGGAGAGCACTTGGAAGGCCCTCGATACCACTACATCTGCATTAGCGCGGGCCCTCTTCTCCCCTTGATACCGGATTCAACGTACTCTTGAATGCCTCGTCTGCGCCATCGTACCCGTTCTTGTCGGGGTGTGTCAACAAACTCAGTTTCCGGTATGCCTTTTTGATTTCCCCTTCGCTGCACGTCGCCTTGACTTCCTCCAACCCCAGAATCTCGTAGAATGCTGTCGGTGCGCATCGTTTTATCCGTATCACTGCGGCTTTTTGTTCGACTGTGAATGCGCGGCCAGAGCTGCCGTCGTGGTGCTGGCGACTCTTCGCATCGCCGTTGGGGCGGGCATCCGCACCGCTGGCTTTGGCGGACATGGTGGCTCAGGCGGCCAGGCGTGGCCGTGGTGGTGAAGGTGCACGAACAGGAACGGGGATGTGTGCGGCCGGGCGATCAACAGCGGTAGTATATATCAGAAAGGATCGCGACGCGGGGGGCGATATGGGGAGGGGCGGAAGGGAAAGGCTTGGAGCGCGAAATGGCGGCAGTCGAGGCCACAGCAACAGAAACAAGCCCGCGCTCGGACCAAACGTCATCCGTAGACCTCGAGCTGCCCGCTTGGGAAGTCTTGCTTCCTCTGTCGCTGTCGCCAACCGCATATAATCCAGCTGGTGCCCATTTTGCACTTCTAAAATGTCAGAAAAGCAAGGGAAAGAAGGACTTGTTCGATCCCTGCGCAATTGGGGAGGTATGTTTGTTAAACCTCCCCCAAACCCCTCACGTGTGCTCTGATATTGATGTATATTCACTGCAGAACATTCGGTGCCACCGACCCTGCTGGCGACTCTAGTGACGGCACAACATGCACGGCCTTTCCAGCGCCTACCCATGATTTTCCCTCCGGTTTTCCTCTTCTGTAGTTATCTCAACCTTAGCGGCTACCAGACCGATGCAGCTGGAATTACGGCTGCATGGAGCGGCCTCTATGCCCTGCTCGCTATGAGAAGGAAGCAGGCAAGTTGGAAACATTTGTTGTTTCTCTAATCTCAGTTTGCTGATATTACCTAGCAATTGAAGCAAAAATTCACAGTAAGAGGGGTCGTTCGGGGTGCGTCGTTGGGGCTCTGCGCGGTCAATGTCGCAGGCTGTGGACTGGCGTACGTTTTTGGACGAAGAGAGAAAGAAGAGCAGCAAAAGTAACCAAGGCCCATGTCATATCGGCGCGCCTACATGTACTATAGTGTAACTATCCGAAAGCATACTCGTTGAGAGCTGACTAGCTCTTTCTGCTCTATCGAGTCAGAAATGGTATCATACCCATTCTAATGTATGAATGTCCAAGTCATTTGTGAGCCCTTCTATAGTAGAGGACGCCATGACGCCTTAGATGCATGCAAGCCCCTTGGCAACAATGGCAGGCACCCGATACGCCGGTACATGCTCACGCAGCCCTTCCCCAACAAGTCTTTCGCCCCAATCCACTCACTGTTCTCTACGATGTATCCATAGGTTCAGCAGTGGCATGTTCTGCAACAGCAGCACTTCGCTCTGCCCTTTTCTCCGCAAGCCGTCCTGCCTTCCACTTCTGAATCTCTTCCCTCAGCTCGTCATTAGGAATAACTTGATCAATAGTAAGGGGTGCACGATTGAAAGGATCATGGGGATCGCTCAATAAATGGCTCCGGACTGTGTTACGGTCGAGCGTCTGCCTGCTTATGGGCAGTATAACCGGATCTTCCATCAACGTTGCCAGCAGAGGATCCAAATACTCATCCGGAATATCACCCAGATCAGCTTCCTCAGCCTCGGCCTCTTCCTTTGCAGCTTTGATGCTTTCCGAAAGTTCCTGCCAGTCGTTCAACTGCTCGGGAGACTTGAGAGTGTAGCGCTTTAAGATGTTCATCGCGGTATCAAAGTATGCAGGCCGGTATGACCGTTCATCCGTGGCCACCGAGTCGATGAAGGATCGCTTGTCTTTGAGATTCAGATAGACATCGGCGATGTCAGCCAACATTTGCCGGGGATTCCAGCCATATTCCTCCATGTTTTCGACTTTCAGCTTGGATTTTTGAGGCCCCACCAGCGCTTCAAGATTGTAGTCAAGCATGTGGGCCAGTCGCACCACAACCTCTTTCTTCGTGAAAGAATCGCCCAGCGCTTCAGTAAATAGTTTCAACATAGCTACTGTTTCGTTGGTAAGCATCATATAATTCTTTGCTTTGTCTTTAGCAGCAGAAAGCTTATCCTCTTGCTCTTGGCGAGCGGTTGCCTCCAAATCTTGACTGCGGAGCAATATTGAAAGATCGTGAATTTGCGTGAATGACGAAAATGATTCGTCTAGCACAAAAGTGACATCATTAAGAAGGAGATTGACAAATTGAACAAAGAAGTCCAGATTGATGCGAGCTTCAGTCGCCAAGTTTTGACGGTAGACTGGATTTCCCCAGATGCATTTGATGATCTGGAATATTTCGTAGCGAATAGAGAGCTTGTCGTGAGCCCTTTCGCACTCGGAGAAGAACTTCATCAATGCATGTAGTAGATGCTGTGTGGCGACTGGATGTAGGGTCAAAACAGGACTTCAATGCCACCAGGTTTGACAGTTACTTACATTTGTGCGCGAAAAGAGCATCGCCAAGGACGCCTTTTGATCTGCCCGGAACTGGCCACACACCGTTGAACAAAATGCGAACAAGCTGAGCCTTGAGGTACGGATTCTTGATGTATTCAGAGCTTCGGAGGAACGTCACACAGATAACCATCAGTTCTTCGCATTGCGTGGAGGTAATGACGTGTGGCATCCACTGTGTTATGAACTTGAAGTTGTCACAAATGTCCTCGATGAAATACTCAGGCAAACATTTGAAAGCCTCCGGTTGTTCAGGTTGCAAAGGAAGCTCGAATGTGCCTCGAGGGAACTTGGTCGTGGGGGAAACCAGGCGGAGCATCCTGGGGAATACAGTGAGCACAAACAAGGTGGTATTTGGTGGGTGCAGCTTACCATACGATTACATAGCGCATGAATTGCATAGATCGGGCTTGGAGGGTTTCGTCTTGAAGTACGCCCTGAGTAGCAAGAACCGCGCAATGGCCTTTCTCTACACGATCCTTGAGTTTGTTCACATGGGTGTCGAAGACACGGAGTTGCAGAGCATTCGTCGCGTATTTGTGTCTGCACATGGTTAGCATGTACCTTAAGAAAGTCTACCGGGATATTCGGCTCTAACCTCTCGGTCTCCATTTGGGCGAGTTGTTTCTCCAGCCACTTTAGATCCTTCTGCAGCTCCGAGAGTTTCGTGTTTGCCGCCTCCAAGCCATAATGATGCGACGCAACGGTCAAGAAGAATATCTCAGTTATAAAATTATTAGTTCCCCCAACCGTAGTACTGTAGAAGTCATCAGATGTCTGCTGGTCAGCATTTATCTTAGTCTCATCTTTGATGGATAATCGGGGGGATCGTCGGAGGTAGTTGATATCAATCCTGTCGATTTTTGTGAAGGCCGCGTCCATGAAGGGTTCACATAATCTATCAAGGATGACGGTGATATTGACCATGAAGGCATCGGAAGAAGTGGATCTTGGATCCACTCGCATCGCGCGTCGCTTGTGATTTGCATTCAAGGTCAGAGCGAACCAATCCAGAATCCTCTCTCTTGAATCCTTCACTTTGATAAAGCAGTTTGCGATATCAAAAAGTTCGTCTTGATGAGTTTGCAAAGCCAAGCGTAAAGATCGCTGCGAGTTGTTGATATATGCCTTGTCTCGAGTCGTAGGGCTAGAAAAGTAGTTCATCGCCACTTCGCCCTGTAGAGGTGATATCGCAAAGAAAGGGCCAAGGAGACTCTGCTTTTCAATATGCGGGGCCTCAATGTCGGAGGAAGGAAGGAACATAGAGGACTGGGCCATGGCGACAAGCAGTGGATGATAGCGGACAAAGTTACGAATGGCAAGCATATATGGCCGATAGTCGTCGTTCATGGTCATCTGCGCGAGACGCCGACTGAGTTCTTCCATAGCTCCTACAAGGAGATCTCGGACGCTTTCGTCATCGTTGAAGCGTGAAACGGCCTATGAGCTCAATTAGCACATGTCCAGTCAACTGTGACACGATAGGTCAAGGGAGCTTCCACATACTTCATTGAGGAAATCATGGCAGATGCCATGGTCATTTTCAGGGTCTGCAAGTAAATGATCGGCCAAAGCGTTGGTTGATGAAGGCTCTTCATCAAACATGTCAGGCATGGTAGCAGCGAATATACAGTAGCTGAAGCACAACCTCCGGGCCTCTTTTGCTACCTCGAATTTCGCATCATCCTTGTTGTGCATACCCCGGAATAGTCTGGATATGCGCTTCCAGCACCCCAATAGATAGCTCAGGGCCTTCCCTTCCGTCTTGCTCTGAGCAGACTCCAGAATCGCGCTATCTAGCAGTTCTGGTGTCAGTCTGATAGCACTACCTGCGTCTTCGAGATCGCCGCGTACGCCTGATGCAAAGTACAACTTATGACCGTGCGCATCATACGTCCGCTCTGGTTCCAATGTGATACGGAAGACGGCACTGAGGGTCCGATCGGTCCAGGCCTCCAGGCTGACCTCTTGGTTCTTTGGTGTTGTCCTGCCGCTATTTGGCAATTCTACTTGCTTGGGTTTTATGGTTATCCGCGGCGCAGGACTGGGCTCCTGTTTTGTAGGCTGCGGT
>Ga0247757_10000389_pt1 | contig 37046 bp, 36 predicted proteins | sample UWRJL126311R4_FD_180929 | JGI IMG/M metagenome (GOLD analysis project Ga0247757, IMG submission 180929) | Plant litter microbial communities from Arlington Agricultural Research Station in Wisconsin, United States - UWRJ-L126-311R-4 | ecosystem: Environmental > Terrestrial > Plant litter >... | reverse complement strand
ATCGACGGCGAGGTCGGCAACAAGAAGGTGTACGACCCGCGCAGCTACTTCAAGAAGGCCGAGGCCGGCATGAGCGAGCGCGTGGTCGAGGCCTGCAACGACCTGCACAGCGCGGGCCGCAGCGTCACCGGGCGCTAGCTACCCGGCGCCTGGCAGATCTTCCACTGGTCGTCCTGGTAGTGCAGGTCGAAGCTGCGCGTCGACCGGGTCTGCGGGGCGTAGGCCATGAACGTGGTGACGTTGGCCTCGGCGTGGTCGTCGTTGACCACGATCTGGTCGACGCTCGCCACGACCGGGTACTGCTTGGCGGCGGCGACGCGTGAGTGCGTCTGTTCCCACGACTTGTCGTTGTAGCCGACGTAGCTGTCCCGGGTGGTGCCGCAGGTGATGCTGCGCAGCGTCGCCAAATCACCGTTCTGCACGGCGACGTCGAAGTCCTGGATGGTCGAGCGCACCTTGTCCTCCTGCGACGCCGCCGGGGACGAGCCGCGGGTCAGCAGGATGGTGCCGAGGACGGCCACGGCGGCCAGGGCGGCGATCACCAGCACGATCGCGATCACCCACCCCCAGCTGCGTTTCTTGCCCGGCGGCTTGGGCGCGTCGGCGCGCGGCGGAATCTTCTGCGGCGCAGCGCTTTGCGCCGTGAAGACCTCGGTGTCGGCCTGGGCTCCGGTGTCGAAGACCTCGGTGGCCGGTTCCGGCGGGCGGTTGATGATCTGCGTGGAACCGGCATCGAACCCCGACGGCGCGGTGAACCGCCGTTCCCCCGCGGGGTTCGGCGCATCCTGTTCGGCGGAGTCGGTGGGGTCGGCGGGGGCGAAGACTTCGGTGGCGGGCTCCTGGTCGGGCTCGGCGGGCTCGCCGGACCGATCCGGGCCTGTGGGGTTCGACATCGGTGTTGCGGTCCTCCCTAACGTCGCTACGGCGAAGCTTATCCATCCACTGTGACGACTCGGTATACGCGCACGGCACAATGGGGCCCATGACTGGGATGGGTGATCTCCTCGGACCGCAACCGGTGCTGCTGCCTGGCGATACCGCTGCCGAAGCCGAACTGGCCGCTGGGGAGAACCCGGCGATCGTGGCCGCGGCGCATCCGTCGGCGTCGGTCGCGTGGGCGAAGCTGGCCGAGGGCGCGCTGGACGACGATCAGGCGGTGGCCGCCTACGCGTACGCGCGGACCGGGTACCACCGCGGCCTGGACCAGTTGCGCCGCAACGGGTGGAAGGGATTCGGTCCGGTGCCGTATCGCCACGAGCCCAACCGCGGCTTCCTGCGGTGCGTGGCGGCACTCGCCCGCGCCGCCCAGGCGATCGGCGAGGAGCCCGAATACCAGCGCTGCCTGGACCTGCTCGACGACTGCGATCCGTCGGCACGCGCCGAGCTGGGCGTGGCGTGACGTGATGACCGCCTGAGCGGTCACTGCCGTTCGATCGCCCACAGCGCGGCGATGATCCGGTAGGAGGCGTGCTCGGCGGCCACCACGTCGGGCCACAGCCGATCCGCGGTGGCCCGCTGCTCCCGGGAGCCCGCCGCGGCCGCCTCGTGCGCCTCGAGCATGTCGAACGTGGCCCGCTGCAGATCGCGGCGCGCGGTGCGGGCGTCGACGCTGACGGCGTCACCCGCTGCTGCGAACGCTTCGGCGGCGGTGACCGCGGCCCGGGTGGCGGCGACCGCGTCGCCGAGGCGGTCGGCCTCCTGCCGTCCCGCCAGCGCGGCGTACACCGCCAGCCCGACGGCACAGCCGATCAGCGTGTCCACGCCGCGGGTCAGCAGGAGGTGCCCGACCTGGCCGGGATCGAGGTGGCGCGCGGCGGTCCCGATGGTCAGCGCGGTCGCGGTGATGAACACCGACGCCAGCAGGTAATTGCGGGTCACCAGCATCTCGATGGCGAACTGCAGCAGCGCGAGAACCGCGGCGAGGAACCAGCCCTGCGGGTGCACGACGATGATCGCGGCGGCCAGCCCCAGCCCGATCCAGGTGCCGAGCAACCGTTCGGCGCCGCGGCGCAGCGTCCGCCACAGCGGGGTGCCCTGGTGCAGCACCAGCACCGCCGCGGCCATCGCCCAGTAGGCGCGGTCCACGCCGAGGCCGGCGGCCGCCCAGCCGGTGAGCGGGACCCCGACCGCGACCCGCACCATCACCCGCCGGGTCTGGGACCCGGTGCGCAGCGCCCGTCGCAGCAGCTCCCGGGTGGGTGGGCGGCCCAATGGGAGCCGGTCGGTGTCGCGGTTCGCCACCGCGTCGGGGTCGGCCCGCAGACTGCCCAGCGAGCGTGCGAGGTCCGCCGAGCCCGGCGCCATGGCCGTGTCCGCTGTCGCGGCCGACATCGCCGCGGCGAACAGCACGTGCACCGCGTGGGTGGCCGCCCGGAGCCGGTGCAGTTCGCTGCCCGCCGGGGCGGCCAGCGGCTGATGGCTGATCAGCGCAGTCCATGCGGTGTGCAGTGCGCTGGCCGCGCGGTGACGCGCGGGGTCCTGGCCGGGGCCGCCGAGCGACTCGATGTAGGCGGCGACGTCGTCGGCGGCGGTGCGCACCGCCGCCCGCTCGGGTCGGCGCAGGCCGGCCGCCGCGCCCGCCATCTGCAGCAGCCACGCCACCGCGCCGCCGGCCAGCACCAGCAGTCCGATCTGCCACGGGCTCAGGTGCGATGCCGAGACGCCGACGCCGGCCGCGCACGCCACCACGAACACGTAGGCCCCCGGCGGTCCGACGGCCAGCGCGTTGCACAGCCACACCGCCGCGACGGCGACCACGGAGATCGTCAGCACGCCCAGCCAGGCGATGGCGGCGGCCCACGCTCCTGCGGCGACGGCGGCGGCCAGCGACACCGCGACGACGGCCAGCTGCACGCCCCGGCTCAGGTAGGGCCTGCCGATGCCGTAGCGCGACGTGAACCCGCCCAGGGTGGCGATCAGGCCGGCGCCGAGGTTGCCGGTGGCCCAGCCGGCCAGAACCGGGATCGTGGTGCTGATCGCCGCCCGCAGCGCGACCGGCAGGCGTGACGCGGTTACCGGTTCTGGCTTTCGCACTCGCAGTCGGCGGCCGCGTCGGGCGGCTCGACCTGCACGGTGGCGTGGGCCAGGCCCCGCGCGGCGAGGACCGCGCGTGCGTCGTCGAGGACGCGGGCGGAGTCACCTCCGCTGGTCAGGTGCGCGGTGACCATGTCCTTGCCCGGCACCAGGGTCCACACGTGCAGGTCGTGGACCTCGGTCACACCGGCGACGGCACACAGCGCGGCGCGCAGTTCGTCGACGTCGATGTGGCTGGGCGAGCTCTCGGACAGGATCCGCAGGGCGGCCCTGGCCAGGGCGATCGCCCGCGGCAGCACCCACAGCGCGACGAACACGGCGACGACGACGTCGGCGTAGGGCCAGCGGGTGGTGACGGTGACGATGCCGGCGATCAGGACGCCGATGCTGCCGACGGTGTCGGCGACGACCTCCATGTAGGCGCCCTTGACCGCGAGGCTCGTCTCGGACTGCGACCGCAGCAGCAGCATCACGGCCGCGTTGGCGAGCAGGCCCGCGACCGCGACCACGATCATCGGCACACCGGGCACCTCCGGCGCACGGCCTCCGAGGCGCTCGACGGCCTCGAAGAGGATGAAGCAGGCCACCCCGATGAGCAGGACCGCGTTGGCCACCGCGGTGAAGACCTCGGCGCGGTGCCAGCCGTAGGTCCGCGACGGCGAGGTGCTGCCGCGTCTGGCGAGCAGCACCGCCGTCAGGCCCATGAACATCGCGACCAGGTCGGTGAGCATGTGGCCGGCATCGGCGAGCAGCGCGATCGAGTCGATCGCCAGCGCGGTGCCCAGCTCGACGGCGAAGAAGACGGTCAGGATCGCGGCGGCGATGACCATCCGTGACACGCGGGCGTCAGGGTCGTTGCCGTGGCTGTGATCGTGCCCTGCGCCCATGCGCCCGAATATATGCGTTGTTTCGCATATATGGCAAGGAGGCCGCGCCGCTGACTCAGGTCCAGGCCGACCAGAACCGGGTCAGCTGGCCGCCCACCATCGACAGGTAGGGCGACACCCCGGACAGCTCGAACAGCCCGTAGACCGCGGAGAAGAACCACCGGTTGACCCCGGGAGCGAACACGAGCAGCAGCAGGATCAGGAACCCCCACTGCTTGGCAGGCGCGACGGCCCGCTGCGTCTCCGGGCTCAGGTGCGGCTCCAGCGCGCCGTACCCGTCCAGGCCCGGGATCGGCAGGATGTTCAGCAGGAACGCGGTGATCTGCAGGAACGCCAGGAACGAGACGGCCGACCAGAACACCAGGTGCGCCGGGTCGTAGAGCAACCGGGCCACCACCAGCAACACGATCGCGAACGCCAGGTTGACCGCCGGACCCGCCAGGCTGACCAGCGTGCGCTGGTTCTTCGTCATCCAGCCGGTCCGCACGTACACCGCTCCGCCCGGCAGCCCGATGCCGCCGATCGCGATGAACAGCACGGGCAGCGCCAGCGACAGCAGGGGATGCGTGTACTTCAGCGGGTTGAGGGTCAGGTAGCCGCGCGCGGCGACGTCACGATCCCCGAAGCGCCACGCGGTGTAGGCGTGCCCGAACTCGTGCAGGCACAACGACACCAGCCAGCCGGCGACCACGAACACGAACACCCCGCCGTAGGCCATCGCCCCCGCGGGCTCGGCGGCGAGCCAGGCGGCCACCCCACCGGCGGCGGTCACCGCGATCAGCGCCAGGAACAGCGGACTTGGCCGCACCGACTGGTGCAGCGGGCTGATGCTCACCCACCCAAGCTACCTGCGGCTGACGCGCAGCCAGCCCTGCGTGTGGCGGTAGAACGTGGAGCGTCGCAACGGCCGGGCCGCAGCAACACCGTCCCGGACCACCACCGCGCCCGTCGTCCCCAGCTGGGCCGCCCGCCCGCTGACCCAGCGCCGCGGGCGCAGCGGGCCCGTCAGCACGGCGGCACGCAGACCGGGCAGCTGCGCCGTCGGCTCAACCCGGACGGCGCGAACGGTGCCGTCGAACAGCACGGTGTCGTCGACGACGGCCTCACCGCGCAGCGACTGCTCACCGGCCGCGGGCTGCCATCGCGCCCCGCGCACCAGGACGGTGCCGGTCTCGTCCCGGATCAGCGGAACCCGGGTCGCGGGCGCGGTGCGCGCCCACCGGGCCGGCCATGGCCTGCGCAGATGGGCGACCTCGACGTCGAGCCGGTCGGCGCGCAGCAGGGCGGTCAGCACCTTTGCCAGGTCTGCGTCGGAACCCACCACGACGACCCGCTGCCAGGTGGTGATCGTGTCCAGCTCGGCCGGGGGGAGGTCGCGCAGCCCGCGCGGAACCCGCCGGGCGCCGGAGGCCAGCACGGCGACGCGGGTGTTCTGCGACTGCGATCGGATAAGGTAGCTCACCGGCTGCACAGACTATGCACAGCAGACGATCGGGAGAGGCGCGGCATGCCGGCAATCGTCCTCATCGGCGCCCAATGGGGCGACGAGGGCAAGGGTAAGGCGACCGACCTGCTCGGTGGCCGGGTTCAGTGGGTGGTGCGCTACCAGGGCGGCAACAACGCCGGCCACACCGTGGTGCTGCCGACGGGCGAGAACTTCGCACTGCACCTGATTCCGTCGGGGATCCTCACCCCCGGGGTGACCAACGTGATCGGCAACGGTGTCGTCGTCGATCCGGGGGTGCTGCTCACCGAGCTGCGGGGGCTCGAGGAGCGCGGCGTCGACACCGAGCGGCTGCTGCTCTCCGCGGACGCGCACCTGCTGATGCCGTATCACGTGGCGATCGACAAGGTCGTGGAGCGCTACGCGGGCAGCAAGAAGATCGGCACCACCGGCCGCGGAATCGGACCGTGCTACCAGGACAAGATCGCCCGACAGGGTATCCGCGTCGCCGACGTGCTCGACCCGGCCGCGCTGGCCGAAAAGATCGAGGGCGCACTGGAATTCAAGAACCAGGTGCTCGTCAAGATCTACAACCGCAAGGCGCTCGACGCCGGCGAGGTGGTGGAGAACCTGCTGGCCCAGGCCGAAGGCTTCAAGCACCGCATCGCCGACACCCGGTTGCTGCTCAACACCGCGCTCGAAGGCGGTGAGACCGTGTTGCTGGAGGGGTCCCAGGGCACCCTGCTCGACGTCGACCACGGCACGTATCCCTTTGTCACGTCGTCGAATCCGACGTCCGGCGGGGCGGCGGTCGGATCGGGCATCGGGCCGACCCGCATCACCACCGTGCTCGGCATCCTCAAGGCCTACACCACCCGCGTCGGGTCGGGACCGTTCCCCACCGAGTTGTTCGACGAGTCGGGGGAGTACCTGGCCAAGACCGGCGGCGAGATCGGTGTCACCACCGGCCGGCGGCGCCGCTGCGGCTGGTTCGACGCCGTCATCGCCCGCTACGCCACCCGGGTCAACGGCATCACCGACTACTTCCTGACCAAACTCGACGTGTTGTCGAGCCTGGAGACGGTGCCGATCTGCGTGGGTTACACCGTCGACGGCAAGCGCACCGACGAGATGCCGATGACCCAGGGCGACATCGCGCGTGCCCAACCGATCTACGAGGAGATGCCCGGCTGGTGGGAGGACATCTCCACCGCCCGAGAGTTCGACGACCTGCCCGCCCGGGCGCGCGACTACGTCCTGCGCCTGGAAGAGCTTGCCGGAGCCCATGTTTCGTGCATCGGGGTGGGCCCGGGGCGGGATCAGACGATCGTGCGCCGCGACGTGCTGACCGGTAAGTGACCGAAACCCCCATGCAGGGCGGCTTTCCCGACTTCGAATCGGTCGAGCCCGCGCCGGGGTACGGACGCTTTCTGGCCGGTATGCGCCGAGTCCAGGATCTGGCCGTCAGCGCCGACCCGGACGCCCAGACCTGGGACGCGGCTGCCGATCTCGTCGAGAAGCTGGTCGGCGAGCTGGCACCGTTCGAGGCCGCCGAGGGCGTCGGCCCGGCGAACCGGGTGCCGTCGCTGCCCGGGTCGGGCAGCCTGCTGATGCCGCCCTACCGGATCACGCGCTTCGACGCGGACGCTGTGGAGTTGGACGTGGAGTTCACCCGGTTCTCGGTGGGCGGTAACGGTGCCGTGCACGGCGGGGTGCTGCCGCTGCTGTTCGACAGCATCTTCGGGATGGTGATCCACGCGACCGCCCGCCCGATCAGCCGGACCGCGTTCCTGCACGTGGACTACCGCAGGGTGACGCCGATCGACACCACGCTCACCGCTCGCGGATGGCTGCGAGAAACGCAGGGCCGCAAGGCTTTCGTCAATGCCGAGCTGGTCGATCCGGCCGGTGACGTGCTCGCGGAGGCCAACGGGTTGATGGTCCGACTACTGGCCGGGCAGCCATAGCGATGGGCTCATCGGACGGGCGGGCGCTGCGCAGCCTCAGCACGCCGCGCGCGGCGGCGCTGGCCGGGGTCGCGTTCGCGCTGCTGTTCGGCACCGTCCTCGTGGTGCTGCGCACGTCGTTGCCCCCGGGAGCGGAGCTGGGGTCGCAATGGATCGACGGGACCGGCGGCCGGCTGCGGGTGGCCATCGTGCTGACGCCGTTCTCGGGCATCGCCTTCCTCTGGTTCATCGGCGTGCTGCGCGACGGGCTGGGCCGGCTGGAGGACCGGTTCTTCACGACGGTGTTCCTGGGCAGCGGCCTGCTGTTCCTGGCGATGGTCTTCGCCGGGACGGCGGTCGGGGCGGGGCTGCTGGCCAGCAAGCACTTCGTGGCCGCGGGCGGGACCCGCACCGAGGTGGCGGCCTTCGGGCAGGGGCTGCTGGTGGCCCTGACCAACACCTACGCGCTGCGGATGGCCGCGGTGTTCATGATGTCGCTGGCCACCATCTGGCTGCGGACCCGGCTCATGCCGCGCTGGCTGGTGGCGGTGACATACCTCGTGGCCGTCGCCGTGCTGATCGGCAGCGACGTCAGCCCGTGGGCGACCCTGGCATTCCCGGTCTGGGTGCTGGTTGTCAGCCTGCTGCTGCTGGTCGATCCTGCAGCGTCAACGCGGCTGCCGGACACACCATGACGGCGCGGCGCGCCCGTTCGGCGGCCTCGCCGGTCACCTCGCGGGTCAGCACCACCACCACGCCGTCGTCGTCCTGATCGAAGACGTCTTCGGCGGCCAGCACGCAGTTGCCGGCCTGCACGCACATGTCGCGGTCCGCGAGAACCTCTTTCACGCCCTCGTTCACCAGGTCACCTCCAACGACTTCAGCCCGTAGATGAAGTGGAACGACCGGAACGCCACCTGGTCGAAGTCCTCGGCCAGCGCGAGGGTGGGGAACCGGCGCAGCAGGGCCGGGAACGCGATCTGCATCTCCATGCGGGCCAGCGGTGCGCCCAGACAGTGGTGCACGCCGTGGCCGAACCCCAGGTGGCCCGGCGCGCCGCGGGCGATGTCCAGCGTCTCGGGGTCGTCGATGAACCGTGGGTCGCGGTTGCCTGCGGGCAGCGACGCGAACACCAGCCGACCGGCCGGGATGGGCACTCCGGCGACCTCGACGTCGGTCGTGGTGATCCGCGGGATCGCGGTGTGCACGATCGACAGGTAGCGCATCAGCTCCTCGACGGCGGGCGCCACGGCAGCGGGGTCGTCCCGCACGGCGGCGAGCTGGTCGGGATGGCGCAGCAGCGCCAACGTGCCCAGCGCGAGCATGTTCGACGTGGTCTCGTGGCCGGCGAGCAGCAGCAGACCGGCGATTCCGATCAGTTCGTCGTCGGTCAGCTCGGCGCCGTGTTCGCGCACGAGCATGCCGAGGATGTCGTCGCCGGGATGGCGGCGGGCCCGCTCCACCAGCGAGCGCATGTAGACCCGGCCCTGCTGCTGCAGCTCGAGGCGTTCGGGCATCGGGATCGACAGGTCGAGCTGACGTGCGCTGCGCTGCTGGAAGTCGTCGCGGTCGGCATAGGGCACGCCGAGAAGTTCGCAGATCACCAGCGACGGGACCGGCAGCGTCACGTGGCGCACCAGATCGGCGGGGGCGCCCGCGGCGGCGAGCTCGTCGAGTTGGGCGTCGACGATCTCGACGATGCGCGGCTGCAGCCGCTTGATTCGCCGGATGGTGAACTCCGGGGTGAGCATCCGGCGCAGCCGCTGGTGTTCGGGCGGATCGAGGCCGAGAAGGTTCCCCGACCGGTTGCGCGCCGCCTCCTCCTCGTCGATCGGCGGGGCACCGGGGACGACGAATCCCGGTGGCCTGCCGTTGGAGAACCGTTCGTGGTCGGCCAGCACGGCCTTGATGTCGTCGTAGCGGGTGACCAGGTACACCTGCATGCCGAACGCGTTCGTCACGGTCTGCACCCCGGCGCTCTCCCGGATGTCCCGCAGCGGCGGGGTGGGGTCGAATCCGTCGCGCCGCATGTGCAGCGGCGGCAGTTCGGCGCGGGTGTCGGTCTGGCTCATCTCACGACGCTACCCGCGGGGGGCTTCAGCCCAGGCCACCACACCGCCGGGCCGATCAGGGTGAACAGCGCCGGGATCACCACCGTGCGCACCACGAAGGTGTCCAGCAGGATGCCCAGTCCGACGATGATGCCCACCTGGGTCAGCGCGATCAGCGGCAGCACCCCGAGCACGCAGAACACCGCGGCCAGCACGATGCCCGCGCTGGTGATCACCGCTCCCGTCGCCGACACCGCGCGCACGATGCCGTCGCGGGTGCCGTGCGCCGGGGTCTCCTCACGCGCCCTGGTCACCAGGAAGATCGTGTAGTCGACGCCCAGTGCGACGAGGAACAGCAGGGCGAACAGCGGAACGGTGTTGTCCAGCGCCGGGAATCCGAACACGTGCACGCTGGCCCAGCCGCCCAGCCCCAGGGCGGCCAGCGCACTCAACACGGTGACCGCGACCAGGAGCAGCGGCGCCAGCACCGAGCGCAGCAGCACGAAGAGCACAAGCAGCACCACCGCGAGGATCGCGGGCACGACGACCACCCGATCCCGGGCGGCGGCGCCCGCCGCGTCGCGGGCCTTGGCGTCGGATCCGCCCACCAGGGCGGCCGGATCCGCGGCGTGCACCGACGTCCGCAACGCATCGACGGTGCCGAAGGCCTCCTCGGACGCGGGCGCGGCGGCCAGCACCACCGACCACTGCGTCAGCCCGTCGGGCGAGGTGCCCGCCGGCGCGGTGGAGACCACCCCCGGTGTCCCGGTGATCGCCTGCGCCACCGCGGCCGAGCGCCCGGTCGACGCGATCACCAGCGTCGGGTCGGTCACCCCGCTGGGGAAGTGCTCGGCCAGCGTGTCGAAACCGGTGACCGACTCGGCCTGTACCCGGAACTGCTCGGTCTGCGAGAGGCCGACAGGGGTGCGCAACAGCCCGGTGCACAGCAGCGCGAGCACACCGATCGCGACCACCGACACCAGCGCGGGCCTGCGAGCCACACCGTCGGCGACCCGGTGCCAGGCCCCGCCCTCGGTCAGCGCACGGGCACCTGCGCGAGGGATGAACGGCCAGAACAACTTCCGGCCGAACAGGCCGAGCAGCGGCGGCAACACCAGGAGCACGAACACCGCGGCGAGCACGAGCCCGGACGCCGCCTGGACACCGAGGCTGCGGGTACTCGGCGAGCTCGCGAACAGCAGGGTCAGCAGCGCCAGCACCACGGTGGCGTTGCTGGCCACGATGGCGGGTCCGGCCCGCCGCACCGCGGTGCGCAGCGCGTCGTGGTGAGAGTGGTTCTGCTCAGCTCCTCCCGATAGCGGGAGATGAGCAGCAACGCGTAGTTGGTGCCTGCGCCGAAGACCAGCACGCTGGTGATCCCGGTGGTCGAGCCGTCCGGCGACAGGCCCAGCCCCTCGGCGACCGCGCTGCCCACCACGCCGCCGACCCGGTCGGCGAAGGCGATCACCAACAGCGGCACCAGCCACAGCACCGGGGAGCGGTACGTGGCGATCAGCAGCACCGCCACCACCGCCGCGGTGACCGTCAACAGCGTGATGTTGGCGCCGGAGAACGAGTCGGCGATGTCGGCGCCGAACGCGGGCCCGCCGGTGACCTGCACGCGCAGTCCGGCCGGGAGGCCGTCGCGGGCGGCCGTGCGCAGCGCGGTGATCTCGTCGCCCAGAGCGAACCCCGAGAGGTCGGCCCGCAACGGGATGACCGCGATGGCCGCCCGCCCGTCCTCGGACACCTGTACCGGTGGCCCCTCCGATCTCGCCTGGGCGGCGGCGATGTCGGCCGGGGTGAGCGCGGCGCCGTCGTCGCGGGTGAGCACCAGCAGGGCCGGTGCCCGGTCCCCGCCGGGGAAGCCGGCTCGCGCCACGTCGGCGCGCGCCGATTCGGCGGTGGCCGGTACCGGTACCGGGGACTGCTCGCCGGCGTCGCTGCCGCCGAGCAGAACCAGCAGCAGGCTCGACGCCACGACGACGGCAGCGGCGATCAACCCCGAGAGGCGTCTGGTCATCTGGCCAATATTTCAGATACTTAACAATTAATCAACTGAAACTTGCGGTTAGAGTGAGACCGTGCACCAACCGGACCGGGCCGCGCTGGAGGCGCTGATCGGCGACGACGTGCGCGCCTTGAGCGCGCAGTCCGACCAGATCGGCCACGACTTCGCCGCTCGGCACGCGTTGACGCCCAACGACTTTCGCGCGCTCCTGCACGTGACGGTGGCCGAAACCGCGGGTGAGCCGCTCGCGGCGGGGGAGTTGCGCACGCGGATGGGTATGTCGGGGGCGGCGATCACGTATCTCGTCGAACGGATGATCGCGTCGGGCCATCTGCTGCGCGAACCCGATCCGGCCGACCGGCGCAAGGTGAAGTTGCGTGTCGCCGAGCACGGCCTCGAGGTGGCCCGCGACTACTTCACCCCGCTGGCCGGGCACCTGCGCGCGGCGCTGGCAGAGGTGCCCGACGCCGATCTGCGTGCGGCGCACCGGGTGTTCGGTGCCGTCGTCGCCGCCATGGGTGGCTTCCGCGCCGACCTCGCCGTCAGCGCCGACTGACAATTCTGGCAGGCTGGGGTGTCGATGAGCGAGACGACTGAAGACGAGACGACGTCGGTGCTGCTGCTGGGTGGATCTCCGCGCACCCGGGAGCTGGCTCGGGCGTTCGAGCGACTGGGTGCCCGGGTGACGGTGTCCGCGGACATGGCCGCGATGACCGATGCCGAGGCGTTGACCGCGCTGATCGACGACACCGATCCCCGCGTCGTGGTGGCCGATGCCGGCGGGGTCGCCTCCGATGCGCTGCTCGCCGCCGCCGAGCGCCACGACGTCGAGGTCTACCCGACGCCGCGAGCCCTGCGGCTGTCCGTCGACGGTGAGGCGCTGCGCCGGCTGGCCGCCGACGAGCTGGGCCTGCCCACGGCGCCGTTCTGGTTCGCCGGCACGGTCACCGAACTGTCGGCGATCGCCCAGCACGCGGGCTTCCCGCTGCTGGTGAAACCGGTCGCGGCCGTGCCGGGCGAGGGTGAGTCGGTCGTGCTGCGCTCCGACGACGTCGAGGCCGCCTGGGAGGCCGCGGTCGCCGGCGGCAGGCTGAGTCTGCAGCGGGTGCTGGCCGAGACCGTGGTGGAGGTGGACGTGGCGGTCACGCTGCTGACGGTGCGCAGCTCCGGTGCCGCCGGTCCGACCGTGGCGTTCTGCGAGCCCATCGGCCACCACGGCGACCCCGCATCAGCGCTGGAATCGTGGCAGCCGCAGGCCCTTTCCCCTGCGGCGCTGGACGCGGCCAAGTCGATCGCCGCGCGGATCGTCAACTCGCTGGGCGGGCGCGGGGTGTTCGCGGTCGAGCTGCTGGTGCGCGGCGACGAGGTGTACTTCGCCGACGTCGCACCGGTGCCGCAGGACAGCGCCCTGGTGACGCTGCGCTCGCAGCGTCTCTCGGCGTTCGAGTTGCACGCCCGCGCGATCCTGGGTCTGCCGGTGGACACGATCATGATCTCGCCGGGTGCGATGGACCTCGCCTACCCGGACTCCCATACCGACTCCGACGAACCTTCCGATCCGGTGGCCCTGCGCGCCGTCCTCGCCGAGGCGCTCGCGGTCGCCGAGAGCGACGTCGCGCTGTTCCCGGCCGCCGACGGTGCACGGTGGCAGTCTCTCGCGACCGCCACCGCTCCCGACCCGATCGTGGCGCGCGACCGCGCCCGTCGCGTGGCCTCGGTGCTGCGCAGGGTGCAGTGACCGAGCCGCAGGAGGGGACCGGGCACACGACCGCGGTGCCGTTCCTGGGTGCGCTCGCGATCATTGTGGCCATCGTGATCGGAATCTGGCTGTTCAACGCGTTCTCCGACCCGACGCCGAACGACGGCGAGCAGATCGCCGACGCGGTGGCCGGGCAGAACGACGCGCTGCAGCGGGGCGACTACGCGGACTTCCGCGGTTTCACCTGCGGCCCGCAGGCCGGGACCGAAGCGCAATTCGCCGCCCGGCAACATGATTCGGTCGCCAAGCGGGGGCAGCGGTTCGTCGACGGCGTGTCGAACGTGAAGGTCGACGGGGACCGGGCAACGGGCTCGGTGACCTACCACTTCGATTCCGCGCCCGGTGCCAAGCAGACCGTCGACGTCGGCTTCGCCAGGGAAGGCGGGGCGTGGAAGGTCTGTTCGACCGGTCCCAGCTAGCTGTGGGACACTCACGACCGTGAGCTACGCCGGAGACATCACGCCCGAGCAGGCCTGGGAGCTGCTCAGAAGCAATCCCGACGCCGTGCTGGTCGACTGCCGCACCGATGCCGAATGGCGGTTCGTCGGCGTGCCGGATCTGTCTGCGCTGCAGCGTGAGACGGTCTTCGTCGAATGGACCCGCAGCGATGGCTCCCACAACGACGGCTTCGTCGAGCAGCTCTTGGCGGCAGGCGTGACTCCCGGCGAACGGCCCGTCGCGTTCCTCTGCCGGTCCGGTAACCGCTCGATCGGTGCCGCCGAAACCGCGACGGAGGCGGGCATCGGCCCGTCCTACAACATCCTCGACGGCTTCGAGGGCAACCTCGACGAACACCGGCACCGCGGCGGCACCGGCTGGAAAGCCGTCGGCCTGCCCTGGGCACAGTCATGACCGACTCGGTGCGTACCCCGGCCGAGCTGCCCGACGGTGTCAGCCAGGCGACCATCGGTGTGCGAGGTGGCCTGCTGCGCTCGGGCTTCGAAGAGACGTCCGAGGCGCTGTACCTCACCTCGGGCTACGTCTACGAGTCCGCCGCGGATGCGGAGAAGGCGTTCACCGGGGAGATCGACCGCTACGTCTACTCGCGGTACGGCAACCCGACGATCTCGATGTTCGAGGAGCGGCTGCGCCTGCTCGAGGATGCGCCGGCCTGCTTCGCGACGGCGACCGGGATGTCGGCGGTGTTCACCTCGCTGGGTGCACTACTCGGCGCGGGTGACCGGCTGGTCGCCGCACGCAGTCTGTTCGGATCGTGTTTCGTCGTGTGCAACGAGATCCTGCCGCGCTGGGGAGTCGAGACCGTCTTCGTCGACGGCGAGGACCTGGCGCAGTGGGAAGAGGCGCTGTCGGTGCCCACGCAGGCGGTGTTCTTCGAGACCCCGTCCAACCCCATGCAGTCGCTGGTCGACATCGCCGCGGTGAGCGAGTTGGCACACGCCGCGGGCGCGCAGGTGGTGCTGGACAATGTGTTCGCCACTCCCATTCTGCAGCAAGGCTTTCCGCTGGGTGTCGACGTCGTGGTGTACTCGGGCACCAAGCACATCGACGGTCAGGGCCGTGTGCTGGGCGGGGCGATCCTCGGCAGCAAGGACTACATCGACGGCCCGGTGCAGAAGTTGATGCGCCACACCGGCCCCGCGCTGAGCCCGTTCAACGCGTGGACGCTGCTCAAGGGTCTGGAGACGATGGCTCTGCGTGTGCAGCACCAGAATTCGTCGGCGCTGCGGATCGCGGAGTTCCTGGAGTCGCACCCGTCGGTGAGTTGGGCCAAATACCCTCTGCTGGAATCGCATCCGCAGTACGACCTGGCCAAGCGCCAGATGACCGGCGGTGGCTCGGTCGTCACCTTCGAGCTGGCGGGCGGTACCAAGGCGCGGGCGTTCGAGGTGCTCGACAAGCTGCAGATCGTGGACATCTCCAACAACCTGGGCGATTCCAAGTCCCTGATCACCCACCCGGCGACCACCACGCACCGCGCGATGGGCCCCGAGGGTCGGGCGGCAATCGGGTTGGGCGACGGCGTCGTTCGTATCTCGGTGGGCCTTGAGGGCACCGAGGACCTGATCGCCGACCTCGATCAGGCGCTGGGATAGGTGTCCCGGCGGTCGGATCAGAAGAAGGCCCGTCGCAAGAAGCGGCAGGCCGTCCGTGACGACGGCTGGATTCCCGCGCGCGTCGCCGAGCAACTCGAGATCGCGGCCGAGCTCGAGGATTTCGACGAGCGGCTGACCCAGCGCGGCTGGGAATTCGGTGACGACGTCGACGACGAGACCGGTGCGGCCTGGTACTGGCCCGCCTCGGAGGCCGAGGTCGCCGACGAGGACGAGGTCGTCAACGTCACGGTGGTGCTGCTGACCGCCGAGGACGACGGCGAGGTCGCGCACGTGGTGTTCGTCGGTACTGCCGAGGACTACCAGTTCGGTCTCGACGAGTTGTTCTCCCACCTCGATGCCATCGAGGCCTACCGGTTCGGCGATCCGATACCGGTGTTCGCCTGACGGATCGCCGCGCTGACCGCGCCAGGCGCATCCAGCGGGACGAACGTCGACGCCGCGGGCACCTCCACGATCGTCGCGTCGGGGAACAGTGCCGCGAGCCGACGGCCCAGCGCCGGGGTGAAACAGCGGTCGTCCTGCCCCCACACCACCGTCACGGGCTTGGCGAACCGATGCAGCCGCTGCGCGACATCGGTCAGATCGGTGCGGCCGATGCCACGCGCGAGCGCGGCGAAGTCCCCTGCGATGCGCCGATCCGTGCGCGCCGGGGAGAGCCACGATGCCGTCAGCGTGGGGTCGAGGTTCTTGGCGAGCAGGCCGAAGCCCAGTGGTGAGTGCCGCAGCGCGGTCGGGCCCATGGTGGCCATCAGCGCGGTGACCGACGGTCGAGTGCGCATCAGTGTGAAGATCGCGTTGAACGGGAACGGCGGAAACTTGTCGAACGCATCGCAATTCGTCAGCACCAGCCGGCCGATCCGCTCGGGGTGGGCGTCGACGAGGAATTGGCAGATGCCCCCGCCGGTGTCGTTGCCGACCAGCGTCACGTTCTCGAGGTCGAGCGCGGCGAGGAACTCGTGCACCAACCCGGCGACGCCGGTGGGGGTCAGCACGGCGCGGTCGGTGACGGGGATGCGGTGCGCGCCGAGCGGCAGGTCGGGTTGCAGGCAGCGGAACCCCTGCGCGGCGAGATCGGCGGCGACAGCGTCCCACAGCCGCGAATCGACCAGGGCGCCGTGTACGAACACCACGGGCGGGTAGGCGGAATCTTTCGGTCCCGACTCGCGGTATTCGACGGTGGTCGTGGACAACCGGACGGACAGCGGGACGGTGGGCATCGGCGGTTATCCTTTGGCGTCGACATTTACGAACACTGAGTACGAAAGTTACGTACAGCCTGTATGAAAGTCAACCCCCCGCCCCGGCGGTCCCAGGCGGAGCGCACCGCGGCCACCCGGGCCAGTCTGCTGGCTGCCGCGCGACAGTTGTTCTCGGTCAACGCTTTCGCTGATGTGTCGACGCAGGCGATCGTCGACGCGGCAGGTGTGACGCGAGGCGCGCTGTATCACCAGTTCACGGACAAGACGGAACTGTTCGCGGCGGTGTACGAAGAGATCGAGCAGGAGTTGGTCGCCGACATCGTCGGCCGGCTCGCCGAGGCCGCGCCGACCGATCAGCGGGCGGCGATGCGAGCGGGCGCGCGGCTGTTCCTCGATCTGTGTTCCGCCCCGGCTGTCCAACGGATCGTGCTCATCGACGCGCCGGCGGTGCTCGGGTGGGAGCGGTGGCGGGAGATCGGGGCGAAGTACGGCCTCGGCGTCATCGAGGCCATGCTGGGTCAGGCGGTCGCCGACGGGGTGATCCCCGAGCAACCGCTGCGCCCGACGGCACACGTCCTGCTCGGTGCGCTCGACGAGGCGGCGCTGTTCATCGCGCGCGCCGAGGACCAGGCGGCGGCCACGGCGGACATGTACGCCGTGTGCGACCGCCTGATCGACGGGATCGCGCGTTAGAGCTTGTCGGCGCCCTCGACGACGCCGAGCGCGGATTGTGCCCGCTGCTCGTAGCTCTGCCGCTTGGCGGTGTCGAACTCGAGGAAGACGTTGTCCAGTCCCAGCTTTCGGTTCATCCACCGCCGGCCGCGCGGCCCGAGCATCTGCGCGGCCTGCGCGGTGAAGCGCAGGACCGGCGGCACCGACACGTGGGTCTTGGGCTTGTTCAGCGTCTTCACGATCGCTGCTGCGATGTCCTGCGGCTCAACGGGTTTCGTGCCCGGTGTCTCCTTGGTGCCGGAGATCAGCTCGGTGTTGGTGAACGGTGGCATGACCACCGATACGTGCACGCCGTGCGGGGCGACCTCGTCGGCCAGCGCGGCTGACAGTCCGACGACGCCGAATTTCGCGCCCACGTAGACCACCTGGCCGGGCACCGGGATGACGCCGGACAGCGACGCGATGTTGATGATGTGGCCGCGGCGCCGCGCGATCATGTCCGGCAGCGCGAGCTGGCAGCCGGCGATCACCCCGTAGAGATTGACCTCGATCGACGAGCGGATGGATTGCTCGGACTGCTCCAGGAAGGGGCCGATCGGCATCACGCCGGCGTTGTTGATCAGCACGTCGATGTGGCCGCCGCCGTCGGTACGGGCCTTGTCGAGGAAGGTGGCGAACGATTCGCGGTCGGTGACGTCGAGCGGGTAGCCCGATGCGGGGCCGAGGTTCGACAGCTTGGCGACCGAGGACTCCTGGAGCGCCACGTCCCGATCCCCGATGACGACGCGCGCGCCGCGCGCGAGCAGTGCCTCGGCGGTGGCGTAGCCGATGCCTCGGGCGGCACCGGTGATGGCGATGGTCTTGCCGCGGATGTTGTCCATGCGGCGAAACTTTACACGTGTCAAGTTTTGGAGGGAAGGGGTGAGATTTTGGTGCGCGGACGTGTCGAACCCTCCCTCTAGAATCGAATGTATGTTCGAATCAACTCGGTCGGGGGCGACGTCGCGGGACGGCGCCGATGACGCCGACCTGGTCGACATCGTGCGGGCCTGTGCGCAAGCATCTGCGCGGGCCGAGGCGGTGAAACTGGCCGCGATCGCGGAGTTGCAGCGTCGCCGCTGCGCGCCGGACACCGTGCAGGAGCGCTGGGCATGCGACAGCTGGGACGCCGTCGCATCGGAGATCGGTTGCGCGATGAACATCAGTGCGGGCCGCGCGTCAGGGCAGATGAACCTGGCCGTCGCCCTGCGCGACCGCTTCCCCCGGCTGGGGCGGTTGATGCACGCCGGGCTGGTGCCGCTGACGATGGTGACCACCATCGTGTTCCGCACCGGTCTGGTCGTCGACCCTGGAACGTTGGCCACGCTCGACGACGTCTTCGTCGACGCGGTGTGCAGTTGGGGCCTGCTGTCACAGAAAAAGCTGGAGACCGCGATCGACCTCTGGATCGACCGCTACGACCCGGACGCCGTCCGCCGAGTACACACCGGGGTGCGGGGGCGGTCGTTCACCGTCGGTGACCGCGACGATCAGGCGGGCACCACGAGCGTATTCGGCAAGCTGGCCACCCCCGACGCGGCGGTGCTGGCCCAGCGCCTGGTCGCGATGGTCCAGTCGGTGTGCGAGGACGATCCGCGCACCGTCGGTCAGCGGCGGGCTGATGCGGTCGGTGCGATCGCAGCCGGGTCGTTCGTGCTCACCTGTCTTTGCGGCAAGGACGCCTGCCCGGCAGCCCAGGTCGACGACGGTCGTGCGTCGAGCTTCACGGTCACCGTCGTCGCCGACCGCGCCAGTATCGAGGCCACCACCGGGCACCCGCAACGGCGGGCGGCGGTGATCCCCGGGCTGCGCAACGGCATCGTCCCCGCGCCGCTGCTGGCCGAATTGATCACCCACGGCGCGAAGATCCAGTTCGTCGGCACGGTGACAAACTGCACCGACGGCTACCGGCCCTCGGCGGCGCTGGACCGGTTCGTCCGTGCCCGCGACCTGACGTGCCGGTTTCCCGGCTGCGACCGGCCGGCCATCTCTGCCGACATCGACCACACCGTGCCCTGGCCGCAGGGGCCCACTCATGCGGGAAACACCAAGTGCTACTGCCGAAAACATCACTTGCTCAAGACTTTCTGGGATGGCTGGAGCGACAGCCAGACACCGGACGGCACCGTCGCGGTCACCACGCCGACCGGCCACACCTACACCACCGCTCCGCTGTCGGCACTGCTGTTCCCCTCGTGGCGCACCACCACGCCGCCGCCGGACCCAGCAGCCGTGCCTCCGGTGCCGTCACGCCATGCGCGACGGTCGATGATGATGCCCCTGCGGCGGCGCACCCGCGCCCACTCGCGCGCCGACCGCATCCGACACGAACGCGTACTCAACGCTGCCCAACGCGACAACGGCCGCCTGACCACCGAAAAGATCGCCGCCGCACGCGAACACGCCAGCCGCATCCGACACCACGCGCGAGAACTCACCGACCCCGGTGACGACCCACCGCCCTTTTGACACGGCGCGGCGTCGCTACAGTCGACAAAGTCGCCATCGAACTGGCGGGAGTTTCACTCATCGCGAGTAAATGGGCGCACACGGAAATGCTGCGCGGTGCGCTGCGTTAGACAAGAAGGTGATGCCCGTGTCCGCTGTCGCCGAGCTGCGATTCGTCGCCGTCGGTCGAGACGATCCACTGGCCGCCCCGCTGATCGACGAACTCGCGATCGAGTACGCCGACCGGTACGGCGGCCAGCGGGAGAGCGTGCACGCGTGGCTGCGCGGTTACCCGGCCACGGAATTCGAGACGCCCGGCGGCGGGCTGCTGATCGGCACGATCGACGGGCACCCGGTCACCGGCGGGGCGTTTCGCCGCTTCGACGCCGACACCGCCGAGCTCAAGCGCATCTGGACCGACAGCAGGCATCGGCGCCGCGGCCACGCCCGCACACTGGTGACCCAGCTGGAGACGGAAATCGCCGCCCGCGGGTATCGCCGGGTCTATCTGACCACCGGGGACCGTCAGCCCGAGGCCGAGGCGCTCTACGAGTCGCTCGGCTACACCCGGCTCGCCGAACCCCTCCCCGCGGAGGGGGAGGTCTACTCGATCGCCTTCCTCAAGGTGCTGTCATGACCGTGCCGCTGTCGATCCTCGACTTGTCGCCGGTACCCGAGGGCGCCGACGCCGCGACCGCCCTGCGCAACACCGTTGACCTCGCCCAGCACGCCGAGCGCTGGGGCTATCGGCGCTTCTGGGTCGCCGAGCACCACTTCGCCGCCGTTGCCGGCTCGGCACCGGCGGTGCTGATCGGCCAGATCGCCTCTGCGACAACCGAAATCCGGGTCGGCGCGGCAGCCGTTCAGCTCGGTCAGACCACCGCTGTCGCCGTCGTCGAGACGTTCGGGATGCTCGACGCGTTCCACCCGGGCCGCATCGACCTCGGCGTCGGCCGGTCGGGACAACGCCGCCGCGAGGCACAGAGCGGACCCGCGCCGCAACCCGCCACCGACGTGGCTCGACGCGACGTCGACGGCGTGGTCGTGCCTCCACCGTTCGACATCAGCGCGATGCTGCGCAACCCGCGGCTGCGCGCGCGGACGTCGGTGCTGCAGCAGCCCGAAGCGGTCGCGCCCGACTTCGGTGATCAGGTCGGCGACATCCTGGCGATGCTGGCCGGCCGGTTCTCCGTCGACGGGGTCGACGCCCACCCGGTGCCCGGTGAAGGCGCCGCGCTGACCCCGTGGGTGTTCGGCAGCAGCGCGGGGCAGAGCGCGCAGGTGGCCGCAGCCAATGGGCTGCCCTTCGTCGCCAGCTACCACATCACCCCGGCCACCGCGCTGGACGCCGTCGACGCCTACCGGTCGAGTTTCGTTGCCTCCGAACACCTTCAGAAGCCCTACGTGGTGGTTTCGGCGGACGTGGTGGTCGCCGAGGACGACGCCGCCGCGGTCCGGCTGGCCGCCGGTTACGGCCGCTGGGTGTATTCGATCCGGACCGGCGACGGTGCGATGCCCTACCCGGACTCGGACCGGCTGGAACCGCTCACCGATGAGCAGTACGACCTCGTGAAGGACCGCATCGACACCCAGTTCGTCGGCGGCCCCGACACGGTCGCCGACCGGCTCGCCGCGCTGCAGCGGGTGACCGGCGCCGACGAACTCGTCGTGACCTCCATGGTCCACCGGCATGCCGACCGGTTGCGGTCCCACGAGTTGCTCGCGCAGCGCTGGGGGATCCTGCCCTGAGCCGCGCCTGACGCGGATAGGCTTGCCCCGTGTCGGAGGCGACCGTGGGCTGGTTGATGCTGGCCGCTGCGGTCATGATCTTCGCCTTCGGCGCGCTCTCGCGGGTGTTCGTCGGCCGCAGGCGCTACACCAAGGGCGTGCGGCGGATGGTGCACGCCTTCCGGCGCACGGGTATCGCCCGGGTGTTCTTCGGCCGATTCGACGACGACGTGCTCAACGACGACGAGCTCGACACCATGATCCTGATGCCGTCGATCGTGCTGGCGTGCGGCCTCACCCTGACCGCGATCTTCCTGCTCGGTTACCGAACGCTCGTGTAGGCGGCCCGCGCCGCGTCCGCCACCGGACCCCGCCACACCGGTCCGTGCCCGGGCAGCAGCACCTGCGCGTCGACGGTGGCCAGGGTGTCCAGGCTGCGCAGGCAGGCCTGCTCGTCGTGGTTGAAGATCGACGGCAGCAGTTGCGGCCCTGGCCGCGCCGCGACGGGGTGATCGGTGATCAACGCGTCGCCACTGACCAGCACCCCGTCCACGAGATACGAGCAGTGCCCGCCCGTGTGCCCCGGGGTGTCGATCGTCTGCGGTGCACCGGGTAGCCCCGCGGCGATATCGGCGGTCAGGGGCTGCGTCGTCGGGATGCCGTCGTGGGTGAGCGCACCCTTGCCGACGATCGCCACCGACCACGTCAGGTATTTGGGCTGCCAGGCCCGGGTCAGGATGTCGCGGGTGGACACCTGCTCGAGGTAGTCCCGGTGCGCGTGCGGCACCTCGGCGCGGTGGCAGTAGACCGGGGTGCCGTGCGTCTGGGCGAACCAGATCGCCGAGCCGAGGTGGTCGACGTGGGCGTGGGTGAGCAGGATCGCCCGTACGTCGGACGGCTGGTGACCGAGCCCGCGCAGCGAGCTCAGGACATCGGCGCGGTGGCCAGGGAAGCCGGCGTCGATCAGCAGCACCCCGTCGCCGTCGGTCACCAGTGTCCAGTTGACGAGATCGGTCTGGGCGAAGTGCACCCGGTCGGAGATGGCCGACACCGCAAGGCTCATCCCGCGAGTGTAGAAACTTATGTATGGCTGAACTGAAATTGGGGTACAAGGCGTCGGCTGAGCAGTTCGGGCCGCGGGAACTCGTCGAGTTGGCGGTCGCCGCCGAGGAACACGGCATGGACAGCGCGACGGTCAGTGACCATTTCCAGCCCTGGCGCCACGAGGGCGGCCATGCTCCGTTCTCGTTGGCGTGGATGACCGCGGTCGGCGAGCGCACCACGCGGCTCGTGCTCGGCACCAGCGTGCTCACCCCGACGTTCCGCTACAACCCGGCCGTCATCGCGCAGGCCTTCGCGACGATGGGCTGCCTGTACCCCGACCGCATCTTCCTCGGCGTCGGCACCGGTGAGTCGCTCAACGAGATCGCCACCGGATACGAAGGCGAATGGCCGGAATTCAAGGAGCGCTATGCGCGGCTGCGCGAGTCGGTGCGGCTGATGCGCGAACTGTGGCTCGGTGACCGCGTCGACTTCGACGGTGAGTACTACAAGACGAAGGGCGCCTCGATCTACGACGTGCCCGATGGCGGCATCCCGATCTACATCGCTGCGGGCGGTCCGCAGGTGGCCAAGTACGCCGGGCGCGCCGGCGACGGTTTCATCTGCACGTCCGGCAAGGGCGAGGAGCTCTACAAGGACAAGCTCATCCCCGCGGTGAAGGAGGGCGAGGAGGCCGCAGGCAAGGCCCCCGGCACGACCGACCGGATGATCGAGATCAAGATCTCCTACGACACGGATCCCGAACTGGCGTTGGAGAACACCCGGTTCTGGGCGCCGCTGTCGCTGACCGCCGAGCAGAAGACCGACATCCACGATCCGCTGGAGATGGAGAAGGCCGCCGACGAGCTGCCCATCGAGCAGGTCGCCAAGCGCTGGATCGTCGCGTCCGACCCCGACGAGGCGGTCGACAAGGTCAAGCAGTACGTCGACTGGGGTCTGAACCACCTGGTGTTCCACGCCCCCGGCCACGACCAGCGCCGGTTCCTGGAGCTGTTCCGAAGCGACCTCGAGCCTCGTCTGCGGCGCCTGGCCTGACCGGGTGTTCGGCCTGCTCGGTCTGCTGGGGCTCATCGCTGCCCTGATCGGGCTGGGTGCGCGCTTCCTCCCGCTGTCCTCGCAGCCGGTGATGATCGTCGCGGCCGCGGCGCCGTATCTGGCCGCGGCGGCGCCGGTGGCGGCGCTGCTGTTGCTGCTGCGTCTGCGCCTGCTGCTGTTCCTCGTCGCGCTGGCCGTCACCGCCGCCGCCGTGACGGTGTACCTGCCCCGCTACCAGGCGCCGTCACCCTCGGCGCAGCAGGCCGTCGGTGTGCGGGTACTGACCACCAATCTCGGTATGGGGCAGGCGAATGCGACAGATTTCGCGACGCTGGCCCGCGAGTCGGCAGACATCGTCGCCGTGCAGGAGATGACGCAGGACGCCGCGACCGGCCTGTCGAAGGCGGGGATGGACGCCGCGTTCCCGTACCGGGTCATCGTGCCTGCGCCGCTGGCCTCGGGCATCGGGATCTGGAGCCGCTACCCGATCGTCGACTCCGGCCGTATCGACGGGTACGCGCTGCCGATGATCGGCACCCGGATCCGCATCCCCGGGGTCGCGATCGACACGACGGTGTTGTCCATCCACCTGGCCGCGCCGTGGCCGCAGCCCATCGACCACTGGCGCGCGGATCTGCACCGGCTGCCCGACACGCTGGCCGAGGTGGGGCGATCGGCGGGTGCCGGTGCGGTGATCGTCGCCGGGGACTTCAATTCCACCGCGGACATGGCGCCGTTCAGGGCGCTGCTCACCGGTGGTTATTCCGACGCGGTGGCGGGCGCGGGTCTGGCCCGCACCTATCCGGCCAGCGGAATGTGGTTCCCGCTCTTGGGAATCGACCACGTCCTGGTGAAGAACGCCGCCGCCGCGTCGGTTCGGACGGTGTCGGTGCCCGGCGGTGACCACCGCGGCCTGCTGACCGACCTACGGATTCAGCCGCCGGCCTGACGGATGGTGGCCGACGGTGGAGCGGGTGGCCGTCCCGTGGTCCGGTACACCCGGAACATCGGATCCGGCGTTGGCCCGTCGGCCGTGTAGGTCAGCGAGGCGATCTGGGCGCCCTCGGCCCACAGCGCCGGATAGCGGCGATTGATGGCGTCGGGCACGTTGCGCTCGGGATTGGTGACGACGATGTAGCGAATCCCGAAGTCCCACGGCCGGTTCAGGGCGGCGACGAAGTCGTAGTCGCTGGTGATCACGAACTGTTCGGGACGTTCCGAGGACAGCCAGATGCCCCACGTCAGGAACGTGTCCATCAGCACGGACCCCTCGGGCAGCTGTTTACCGTCGAACCAGCGGGCCAGGGCCCGCTCGCTGATCAACCGGCGGCGCGCGGGGTCCTCGTCCGGGGGATGGCCGGCCGGGTCGACCAGCGAGTCGAAGCCCGCCTCGAGTTGGCCGTAGGCGATGTCCCGGTTGACGATCAACGGTGTGGTCACCGGGATCGCCACCACCAGCGACGCCGCGACGAGAGCGGCCGACGCCACCCGCGCCCTGGTCGCGGCCTGCCAGCACGCCAGGCCCACGCAGATCACCATCGGGATGGCGAGCAGGTAGAACCGGAACCACCCGAAGGTCAGCGAATGATTCTGTGCCACAGCCGCGAACGTCAGCGTGGCACCGAAGACCACGACCGGCACCAGCGGAACGATCCGCCTGCTCAGCACCGCCACCACGACCGCCACCGCGGCGGCCAGCCCGGTCAGCGGCTGCATGCCGAACAGTCGCGAGGCGACCACCGGCCACTGCGCCCCGGCGTCTCCGGTGCCGCGGGCCAACCGGCCTGCGACCTGGCTGGCGTTGCCGTACTGCGAGGACAACGTCGCGAAGAACTCGTCGTTGATGATCCAGCCGGTCACCGCCCACACCAGGAACGCCGTCACGACGGGGAATGCGACGATGACGACGTCCACGGCGGTGGCCGACCACCGCATCCCGGGTGCGCTGCGCCGCCACGTCAGCACGGCGACCAGCGCGGTGGCCGCCGCGGCCGCCGGAATCACCTCGTAGCGGGCGAGATAGCCGACACCGAGCGCGATTCCGGCCCACGCCAGGTCACCCACCCACCGGGTGGTGCACCAGCGCATCAGATAGCGCACGCTCCACAGCATGCAGAACATCTGGGCGGCCTCGCTCAGACCCGACGCGCCGTACAGCGCGATCATCGGGTGCAGCGCGAAGGCCGTGACCGCGACCCGCCGCCACAGCGTCGGCACCTCGAGGTCGAAGGCGATGCGCCGCACCATCACCGCCGATCCGGACATGAACAGCGCGCTCTGTACCACCCCGGCCAGCCCGGCACCCTTGAGCACCGACAGGCCCGGCCACTGGCTCAACCACACAAGAGGCAGTTCCACCAAGCTGGGCAACGGGTTCCAGACGAATCCGATCGCCGACAGGTGCGGGTCCCGCGACTGCAGCGCGAAGCCGGCGTTGGCGACCCGGTTGGGCGCGTCGGGTTCGAAGATGTTGTATCGCAACACCAGAACCGTGCCCAGTACGAAGTACGCGAGGCTCAGTGACCAGAACAGCGCGACACCGGGCCACCGCCGCGCCGCGGTCACGCGCGGCGGCGGCGGAGCAGCCACGTGACCCCGGCGAGGGCACCGGCAGCCGCGACGGCGGCCGCGCTGGCCCAGGCCCACCACCGCCAGCCGTCACCGGGTGCGGGTTGGTGCGGCATCGAATCACCCTCGGCCACAGACAGAGTCACCGTCTGACCGGCGATCCCGGTGGCCACCACGTCACCGGTCAGCGAGCCCCAGCGGTTGGGCAGGCCGCGCACATGGTCGAGGGTGGCGTCGACCAGCGACCAGTCACCGGTCCCGGTGATCGCGACGACGGACCGGCCCTGGTCGGTGAACGCCTGCACCATGCCCAGCGGCGCGTTCAGGTCGACCAGGGTGTCGGCGGCACCCGCGGACTTGCCGACGTCGACGGTGTCACCGCCGCCGGGAAGCAGCGGCGGGCTCAGCGCGGCGTCCGCGAGGGCCTGCCCCCCGCCGACCACGAGCAGCCCGGATCCCGACGGGGTCGCTTCCTTCAGCGTGGTGATGCGGGGGCGCAACGTGCTCTGGGTCTGCTGTGCCATCAGGTTGACGGCCGCCGCGGCGAACCGCAGATGGTCGGGGGTGTCGATGGCGACGTCGAAATCCGGGGTGAACGCCATCGGCAGTGCCGGGAAACCCCCACGGTTACGCGCACCGGGCAGCACCGTCACCGTCGACTGCGGGTCGATCGAGAAGGTGACGCGGTCGCCCGGCGGTGCGCATTCCTGCCGCGGGATGTAGCGCAGTTCCAGGGCCAGACCGACGTTGGAGGTGACCTCCTCGGCGGGGACGTCCGCGGTGAGGTCGAGTGATCCGGATCCGTCGAGGCTGCGTGCCGCCAGCACGGTCGCCCCGGAGCGCAGCAGCAGCGAGCCCTCTCCACCCACGACGGGCGTGTAGCGCGCCTTGAGGTGCACCGTCGCGCCGTCGACGGGGCCGACGCCGAACGCGGCGGCGTCGAAACCGGTGTAGAGCGTCGTCGTCCCCGACACCGTGGTCTGGGCCGAGACACCCAACTGGTCGAACGTCTTCATCGTCGACGACAGATCCGTGCCATCGTCGGCCGACATCAGCACCGCCGAATCCGACTGCGCCAACCCGAGCCTGCGGTCGGTGAACAGACCCACCTGCGTGACCAGTTGTTCACCGCTGCCGCTGATCACGAGCGCCGCCGCGGGGGTCCCCGGGTTCGCCACGGTGATCCCGGGCCGTCCGCCGTCGCGGATGTCGATGACCCGGGTGGTCGCCGCGCCTGCGGGGGTCGCCGTGGCGCTGCCGTCGGTGACGTCGATGCGGACCGGCATCGGCCGGTACAGCCGGGTCAGCTTCGCGACCAGGTCGAGCGCGGCCTGCTGCTGGTACTCGGTCGGCGCGCGGCCGACCTGGATGACGATGCGGTCCAGGTAACCGGGCAGGAACCCGGCCACCGTGACCGGATCGGGCGCGGGACCGGAGAAGCTGGTGGTCAACCCGCGCAGGGTCAGGGCAGGCGGTGCCGCGCAGCCGGTCCCGGCGGTGCCGGCGTCCCTGACCACGAAGCTGAGCCTGGCGCGCCCGTCGACCACCTGCGCGGCCCCGATGTCCAGCCGCAGCGGCACACTCACCGCACCCGGTGGGATCGGCACCACGCCGAGCACGACACCGCGGCCGTCCAGCACGTCGAGCCGTCCGTCGGCGAGGTTGGCGATCGAACCGACCTCGCCGGCCAGCACGGTCGGCGACACCCCGGCCGGCACCGGAATCGCCGCGTCCACTGCTTGATTCGCCCCGACGATGTCCATCCGGTCGGACAGCCCGAGCTGAGTCCAGCTGATCGCCGGAGACACCGCTGAGTCCGCCACCGCCTCGGCGTAGGGGTCGGCGACGGCGGTGGGCTGCGGGGCCAGCGTGCCGAGGAGCGCGAGCACCGCGGCCAGCGAGCAGAAACGTCGAATCATCACATGCCTTCCATGGGCTGGGGTGAGTTGTGGGGCGTGCTGAGCCCGTGCACCGTCTTCTCCCAGAACGACGGCCGAAAAATCAACTGGTACAGAGCTTTCACGGCGGCCACCGATTGCAGTACCCAGTACAGCGGGGTCAGCAGGGCCGCCCACCACAGCTGCGGCTTGCCCAGGGCGGCCGTCACGATCACCGCGGTGAACACCGACAGGGGAGCGCCGAGGAGGAACAACGCCAGACACACGTAGTACGTGAGCGGCGGGAACATCGCGTCGATGACATCGGGCCGTCCCAGCACCCAGACCAGCAGCGCGAACCAGAACACGATGTTGATCGCACTGGTCAGCGGAACACCGCCGGTCATGTTGATCAGCCGCAGTGTGGCCTTGGAACCGATCTGCCGGTGCAGGCCGACCGGGTCGCGCAGCGCGACGAGCATGGTCTGCAGGTAGCCCTTGTACCACCGGGACCGCTGCCTGATCCAGTTCACGACGTCGGAGTTGGCCTCTTCCAACGTGATCGAGTCCAGGATCAGCGTCCGGTAACCGTGCCGGGCGAGCCGGACGCCGAGGTCGGCGTCCTCGGTCACGTTGAATTCGTCCCAGCCGCCGACCTCACGCCACACCGAGGCGCGCATGTGGTTCGACGTCCCGCCCAGCGGCACCACGCAGCCGGCCTGCTGTACGGCGGGCAGTACCACCCCGAACCACTGGTCGTATTCCAGCGAGAAGAACCTGGTGAGTAGGTTCTGCCGCTCGTTGAAGTAGCCCAATCGGGCTTGTAGACAACCGATGTCGCCGGGCAGGCGGTCGAAGGCGGCCGCGGCGCGGCGCAGTTGCAGCGGGTCGGGGACGTCCTCGGCGTCGTAGATCGTGATCAGTTCACCGCGCAGGCCGGGCAGCGACATGCCGTAGTTGCACGCCTTCGGCTTGGTCTTCGGCAGGCTGTGCGGGACGATGACCACGCTCACCGATTCCAGATCGGCGTCCAGTAGCGAGGTCTGGGTGGCGATGTCGTCCTCTTCGACCAGCAGCAGGATCTCGAGTTTGTCGGCGGGGTAGTCGAGGCGCCCGACCCCGTTGAGCAGGTTGGTCACGATCGAGGGTTCGTCGTACACCGGCAGCAGCACGGTGTAGACGGGCAGCTCGTCGTCGGGCTTGGCCAGTGCCTCGTGCGGCTCGACCCGCACCAGAGCGGACGCGCGTAAGCCGCGCAGCAGCAACAGGTTCCGATCGATGGTGGACACCAGGTACAGCAGGGCGACCAGCGTAGTCAGCGCCGGTAGCAACAGGTGCGGCCACACCGCCATCGCGGCGACTACCGGGACGGCGGCCAGGCCGCACCGCAGCAGGGTCCGGCGGCCGAGCAGTGAGCGCGCCGACAGGTGGGATGGCAGCACCGAGACATGATCAGACACCGGTGGAGCCCCCGGCCGGTTGTGCCGCGGTGAACTGTGCGGCCAGGTCGGTCGCCCGCCCGCGGATCACGTCGTCGATCGCGCCGGTGTCGTCGGGTTGCTGACGGGCCAGCCACAGCGCCGGCCGCAGCGAGGTCGCGGTCACCGACAGCGGTGCAGGCGGTGGGGGCGCGACGCTGCCGGTCAGCGATTGGCTGACGATGACGGTGATCTGCTGGTGCACGGCGCCGTGACGGGCGGGCCACGTGACCGCGTACCACTGCGGGCCGGTTGCGGTGGTCGCGGCATCGGCATTGCTGTGGATGGTGCGCGCGCCAGGTGGGAACCCGGCCGACGGCGCCGCGGCGCGGTAGTCGAGTGGACGTGCCGAGGGATACCACACGGCGTCCGCGATGTCGCGCAGCGCACCGGCATTCGGGGTGCTGATGACGTCGACGGCGGCAGCGGGCAGTCCGTCGACGGCGGGCACGGAGTACCGCTGCAGCGTGCTGCCCGGGCCGAGGTAGCGGGTGATGAACCCGAACGAGGTCGGGGTGCCCCAGGCGGCGGGCCCGTCGCCGACCCCGGGGACGGGATCACCAACCCGGGCACCGGCAGGGGCGGTGGTCACCAGGACGGTCAGCGCCAGCACGACCAGGGCAACGGTCGACGTCGTCGACCGCGTGGGCGGTGCGAACGCCGGCGCCGTCACCGCGCGTGCGCCGAATCCGTTGACTGCCAGCGTGATCGCGACCGGTAGCACCCCAGCGGTCACCAGGGTGGGGACCAGGACCCCGCTGCCCGGCGTCCACAGTGCGGCGGTCAGCAGCCCGGCGAGCAGGCATGCCGCCGCCGCGCCCCACCGGATCGTCGCGGTGCGCCCGGGGGTCGCCAGCGCCACCGCGACCGCACCGACCGCCGCCGCGACCGCGACCATCGCGCGGTCGCCACCGCCGAGCTGCGCGCCGGCCAGCAGGACGGGCAGCGGTGTGGTGACCGTCAGCGCGAACACCCAGAGCGCGCGCATGCGCGTGACGTGGCGGACACCGAACAGCACGATCAGCACGCACGCGAACCAGACGACCCCGGTCAGTGCGCTCAACCGCCAGAGACCCGCCAGCGTCGGCAGGCGCTCGCCGAGGAGGTGGATCGCGGTGAGACCGGCGCCCCCGACCAGCACCGCGACGATCCAGTCCGACTCGGCGTCCCCGACGCCGCGCGGCGCGCTCCGGTGACCGGCGGCGATCAACGTCACCAGGAACGGTACGGCCAGCACGTAGGCACTGCGGGAACCACTGAGCGCATCCGGGAGGACGCCGGTGTACAGCGGCACCCAGCCCGCCGCCGCGAGCGTGACCGCGGCCACCATCCGCCGCCCGAACGACGACCGGGGGACCGCCGCGGAGGGTGTTCCGGCAGTGTCGGGCACGGGGACGACCGCAGTCGTCGAACGCTGATCCAGCAGCGACATGAGGGCCTCACTGTCGAAAAATTCCCGATGGTGCAAAAGCAGCGATGATCTAGCCAGTCAAATTAACGGCTCTGTCAGCGTGTTCGACGAAGTGAAGCACGGGTAGCAAATTTTAACAACTTACTACCGGGTAAATTCGCTCCCGCCGGTTCCGTATTGGACCCGGGCTGGCCTTCGGTGTCGCGATGCGGCAGGCTTTGACCTGTGCCCGACGAGCCACGGCCCGCGATCTCGGCGATCTACGTCGCCTCACCCGAAGGGGACACCGGAAAGTCCACGATCGCGCTGGGCATCCTGCACCGACTGGCGGCCACCGTCGCCCGGGTCGGAGTGTTCCGGCCGATCACCCGCATCAGCGAGGGGCCCGACTACATCCTCGAGCTGCTGCTGGCCCACACCACCGCGGGCCTGCCCTACGACGAGTGCGTGGGGGTGAGCTACGAGCAGCTGCACGACGACCCCGACGCCGCGCTGGCCGACATCGTCGACCGGTTCCACGCCGTCGCCGATCGGTGCGACGCGGTGCTGGTCGTCGGCAGCGACTACACCGATGTGGCCACGCCGAGCGAGCTGTCGATGAACGCGCGCATCGCCGCCAACCTCGGGGCGCCCGTCGTGCTGGCGGTCAAAGCCAAGGATCGCACCCCGGCCCAGGTCGAGCAGGTGGTGCAGCTCTGCATCGACGAGGTCGCCGCCCAGCACGCGCACACCGCCGCCGTGGTGGTGAACCGGTGTGACCCCGCGCAATTGGCCGATGTCGCCGCGGCGCTGAAGGCGGTCCGGGTGCCCGGTTACGTGCTGCCCGAGGAACCGCTGCTGATGGCACCGTCGGTCGCCGAATTGCAGAGCGCCGTGGAGGGTTCGGTACTGCGCGGTGACCCGGCCCTGCTGACGCGCGAAGTGCAGGACGTGCTGGTGGCGGGGATGACCGCCGAGCACGTTCTGGAACGCCTGACCGAAGGCGTCGCGGTGATCACCCCGGGTGACCGTTCTGACGTGGTGCTCGCCGTCCTCAGTGCCCATGCGGCCGAAGGGTTTCCGTCCCTGTCGTGTGTGATCCTCAACGGTGGCCTGCCGTTGCACCCGGCCGTCGACGCGTTGGTCGCAGGCCTGGGCCTGCGGTTGCCCATCGTGGCGACCCGGTTCGGCACCTTCGAGACCGCGAGCCGGGTGGCCGCGACGCGGGGCAGGGTGACGGCCGACTCGTCGCGCAAGGTCGACACCGCGCTGGCCCTGATGGATGCCCATGTCGACACCGCGGATCTGCTGGCGCAGCTGGCGATTCCGATTCCGTCGGTGGTCACGCCGCAGATGTTCACCTACCAGTTGCTCGACCGGGCCCGGGCGGACCGTCGACGCATCGTGCTGCCCGAGGGTGATGACGACCGCATCCTCAAGGCGGCGGGCCGGCTGCTCAAACGCAACGTCGCCGATCTGACGATCCTCGGTGAGGAACAACAGGTGCGGGCTCGGGCCGCGGAACTGGGCGTCGACCTGTCCGCCGCGGTGGTCCTCGACCCGGCAGGCAGCGAGCTGTGCGACCGGTTCGCCGAGCAGTACGCCCTACTGCGTGCGCACAAGGGCGTCAGCGTGGAGCAGGCCCGCGAGATCATGCACGACGTCTCGTATTTCGGCACCATGCTGGTGCACAACGACATCGTCGACGGCATGGTGTCCGGGGCCAGGCACACCACGGCACACACCGTGCGGCCCGCCTTCGAGATCCTCAAGACCGCGGCCGGGGTGCAGACGGTGTCGAGCATCTTCTTCATGTGCCTGGCGCATGAAGTGCTGGCCTACGGTGACTGTGCGATCGTCCCGGATCCCACCGCCGAGCAGCTCGCCGACATCGCGATCTCCTCGGCGACCACCGCCGCCCAATTCGGCATCGAACCCCGTGTGGCGATGCTGTCGTACTCCACGGGCACCTCGGGCACCGGTGCCGATGTCGACAAAGTCCGAACCGCAACGGAATTGGTGCGCTCGCGCAATCCCCAGCTGCTGGTGGAGGGGCCGATCCAGTACGACGCGGCGGTGGAGCCCTCCGTCGCGGCGACCAAGATGCCCGACTCCGACGTCGCAGGCCGGGCGACCGTGCTGATCTTCCCGGACCTCAACACCGGCAACAACACCTACAAGGCGGTGCAGCGCAGCGCGGGTGCGATCGCCATCGGGCCGGTGCTGCAGGGGATCGCGAAACCGGTCAACGATCTCTCGCGCGGAGCGCTGGTCGAGGACATCGTCAACACCGTGGCGATCACGGCCATCCAGGCACAGGGGAGGAACCGGTGACCGGTTCGGTGCTCGTCATCAATTCGGGCTCGTCGTCGCTGAAGTACTCGGTGATCCAGCCGGATTCGGGGGCCACGCTCGCCGACGGCATCGTCGAACGCATCGGTGACGACGCCGGGGTACCCGATCACGAGGCGGCACTGGAGACGGCGTTCGCCGCGCTCGAGGACGGCGGTCACGGCCTCGACGACCTCGACCTGCTCGCGGTGGGGCACCGCGTCGTGCACGGTGGCCCCGACCTGTACCGGCCGACGGTCGTCGACGACGCCCTGATCGCCCAACTGCAGGAGCTGGCGCCGCTGGCACCGCTGCACAATCCGCCCGCGCTGGACGGAATCGCGGTGGCGCGCAGGGCCCTTCCCGGCCTACCGCACATCGCGGTGTTCGACACCGCGTTCTTCCATGACCTGCCCGCAGAGGCGGCCACCTACGCGATCGACCGCGAGGTGGCGCAGCGCTGGCATGTCCGCCGCTACGGCTTCCACGGGACCTCGCACCAGTACGTCAGCGAGCAGGCCGCCGAATTCCTCGGGCGGCCACTGACATCGCTGCGTCAGATCGTGCTGCACCTGGGCAACGGGGCGTCGGCCTCGGCGATCGTCGGCGGCCGGCCGGTCGAGACGTCGATGGGGCTCACGCCGATGGAGGGGTTGGTGATGGGCACCCGGTCCGGTGACGTGGACCCCGGTGTCATCAGCTACCTGTGCCGGGAGGCGGGGATGAGCATCGAGGACATCGAGACCATGCTCAACCGGCGATCCGGGGTGCGCGGCCTCGGCGGTGAGATCGACTTCCGGGAGCTCCACAAGCGTATTGCGGCAGGCGATCCGGACGCCCGGTTGGCCTACGACGTCTACATCCACCGGCTGCGCAAGTACATCGGCGCGTACGCGGCGGTGCTCGGTTCGGTCGATGCGATCACGTTCACCGCGGGGGTCGGCGAGAACGACGCCGTGGTGCGCCGCGACGCGCTGGCGGGCCTGTCGGCGTTCGGGTTCGAGATCGACGAGAAGCGCAACGACAGCCCGGAGCGTGGGGCGCGGCGGATCTCGCCCGACGGTGCGTCGACGGCAGTGTCAGTGATCCCGACCAACGAGGAGCTTGCGATTGCTCGGGCGTGTGCGGGTGTACTTCGGGGAGGCGGGGGCGACGGGTAGCTCCCTGTCGGGATCGCAGATGCGCAGGAGCCGGCGGACGTGCGACCCGGCCTGCAGCGTCCAGGTCACGCCGGCCCGGCGGCAGACCACGTCGATGTTGCTCAGCGCGGCGAAACCGGAGGCGCCGAAGAATTCCACGGTCTGCAGATCGAGGATCAGCTTGCGCGAGTTGCCGAGTCGCCTCTCGATGTAGCGGGCCAGGTTCGTGGCGTTGGTCGCGTCGATCTCGCCGTGGATCGTGACGAGCACCGTGTGGGGTGGTAGTTCGCAGGCCGAGAAGGTGGCGCGGTGATGTTCCTCGCGCAGATCGAACGAGGTGGGATCCGAACGGAACACTCGCTGTGTGTTCATCGGGGCCTCCTGGTGCGAGGATGCCGTCACGGGGACGGGAGGAGCCCTAGGGTCTTAAAGCGTGGGAATGACGATACTACGGAATCCGTAGGTTGACCATAACCATTTTGCGGCGCTCGATGACCGCTCTCACCTGCGCTTCCGGGAGGCTTGTGGCATCGTCTGCCGGCAAGGGGAGTGCCCCCGATAAGGTATAGACCGTTGCACGACGGAATCCGTTGTTTGCTGAATCAGAACGTGGACATCGGACGCACACTGTTGGCCAGGTCCACCAGGGCGTAGCGGTGTGCCTGAGTAGGCGCGACCCGCGCGAGGCTGCGCAATGAGGCCTCGACCCCGAGCGCCAGTCCGTGCTCGGTGAAGGGGAACCCGAGGATGTGATTGGTGCTGGCACTGTGGTCGGCGAGCCAGTCCATCGCGGTGCCCAGCACCAGGGCGCGGATCTGCAGCACCCGCGGTTCGGTGTCGGGCAGCGCCTCCACGCGCCGCGCGGCGTCCCGGATGTGGGCCTCGGTGATCTCACCGCTGGACCGCCCCGACAGCAGGGTCACCGCGCTGGTGAGCCGCGCCGTGGTGAAATGCCGCGAGGTCGCCGGCACCTCGTCCAGCGTGCGGACCGCGCCGTCGCGCCGCCCAGCGGCCGACTGCGCCCTGGCCAAGCCGAAACCTGCCGAGATGACCCCGTTGTCGGTGCCCCACACGGTCTGGTAGAACTCCAGCCCCGGTGCCGTGACGCTGCCCGATCCGGCCAGTTCGGCGGTCGCGGCCAACGCCAGTTTGGGCGCCAGTTCACCGGGCAGCGTGTCGAGCACCTCGGTGAAATACTTTGTCGCCGAGTCGTAGTCGGCGGTCAGCAGGGCGGCGACCGCGCGGAACCAGACCAGCCGCCAGCGCCAGCCCACCCGCTCGGCGAGCTCGTCGAGCTTGCGGGTGGCCTTGGCGACGTCACCGAGATCGAGCAGCGCGCGCACCTCCATCACGGGCAGTTCGACCGACTGCGCCAGGTCGATGCCCTCGGAGTCCAGCGCCCCGTGCCGCGCCGCCCGCAACGAATCCAGGGTCTGGACAGGCTGACTGAGCACCGTCGCCGACAGGATGGTCGCACCCACGTCGCTCGGGTCGACCAACGGCACCTGCAGGGCGCGGACGATCTCCTGGGCGGTGAGCTTCTCCGAGTGCACCTGCCCGTCGAGATACACGTCGGTGTGGGCCACCAGCAGATCGATGCCGAACGTGGACCGCGACCGGCTGAACGTCGTGGACAGACCGGGCCGTGGCACGCCCGTGTCCTGCGCGACGACTTCACGCAGCACGCCCATCAACTGGCTGGACATCTCCTCGGCGCTGCCGAACCGGCGCCGCGGATCCGGGTCGATGGCGCGGCGCAGCAACCGGCCGAACGAATCGTATTCGGCCAGAACGGGATCCTCGTCGGGCAGCCCGTCGACGTAGCGACCCCGCCGCGTCCGCATCTGCAGCGTGAGGGCGGCCAGCGTGCGGCCCACGGTGTAGATGTCCGTGGCGACCGTCGGTCCGGTCCGGACGATTTCCGGCGCCTGGTAGCCGGGGGTGCCGTAGAGGTAGCCGAACGAGTTGACCCGTGACACCGCACCGAGGTCGATGAGTTTGAGCTGATCCTCGGTGACCATGATGTTCTCGGGTTTGAGGTCGTTGTAGACCAGCCCGACGGAGTGCAGGTAGCCAAGCGCGGGCAGGATTTCGAGCATGAACCCGATCGCTTCGGCGACCGGAAGTCGGGTCCGCTCAGCAGATGTGAGATGGGTGGCCTGTTTGAGCGACGTTCCGCCGACGTACTCCATCACGATGTAGCCGACCGGGTTGCCGTGCTTGTCCTCGTGCTCGACGAAGTTGTAGATCTTCACGATGCCGGGATGGGTCACCGTCGCCAGGAACTGACGCTCGGCAATCGCGATGGCCTGGGCCTCGGCGTCGCCCGAGTGCACCAGGCCCTTGAGCACCACCGGACGGTCGTTGACGTTCTTGTCGAAGGCCAGGTACACCCAGCCCAGTCCGCCGTGTGCGATGCAGCCCTTGATCTCGTACTGGTCGGCGATGATGTCACCCGCGGCCAGCTGCGGCAGGAACGAATAGGCGCTGCCGCAGTGCGGGCACCAGCCCTCCGAGAGCGCCTTGCCGTCGTTCGACGAGCGCCCGACCGGCCTGCCACAGTTCCAGCAGTACCGCTTCGACTCCGCGACCACGGGGTCGGACATCAACGCCGCCAACGGATCCCGGGCCGGCACGCGTGGGATCTCGACCAGGCCGCCGCCGAGCCGCCGGGTGGGCGACAGGGTTCGGGTCAGCGTCGTCACCTGCTCCTGCGGCTCGGTGTCACCGGTGTGGAAGAGCCCGTCGTCGTCGTCATCGTCGTCGTCGAAGTGCGGCCGGAACACGGCCTGGGTGGCCATCGGGCGCATCGTCGCCATCGAGGGCTCGTCGAGCTCCCAGTAGGTGGCCGGCTGGGTACCGCGATCGTCCGGG
>Ga0247757_10000388_pt1 | contig 37070 bp, 36 predicted proteins | sample UWRJL126311R4_FD_180929 | JGI IMG/M metagenome (GOLD analysis project Ga0247757, IMG submission 180929) | Plant litter microbial communities from Arlington Agricultural Research Station in Wisconsin, United States - UWRJ-L126-311R-4 | ecosystem: Environmental > Terrestrial > Plant litter >... | reverse complement strand
AATCCAAAAAAAAAAAAAAAAAAAAAAAAAAAAAAAAAAAAAAAAAAAAAAGCGGTAGTTCGATGTCTCATATCTAGAATACAGGGTTGTTGCTGGTTATTTATTTGCAGCTAGACGCAAGCTATGCTACACGTGCCACTTCCACCATTCCATGAACGATCGATTGGACGAAAAATTCGAGTAATGCTCTACCATATTGGGAGTTTGCATAGAATGTGCAATCTCAAATTCAATTCTAGCTTTCTATGTTGCATATTGGGCATTATCGCTTTCTCGTCTTAGGTCGTGTCCGAGTTAGTGATGGGCTGTTCATGCTGTATATATAATGTTATTTCGTTAAAGTGTACTTAGAGAAATAAGGAATTAAAGGAGATAAACTTGAGATAGAAGACCAAACCTGGCTTCTCAATGTGTAATCAATACAACTTGTGTAGATGATGAAATCCGAATCTGAATGGACAGCCTGGGTAGAAGCACTCGATTGTTATTCCAACACCATGTTATGCAGCATATATGGTGGCCAATGCGCTGTATGCACCACCTCTGCCGCGCTAAAGATTGCAGTGTTAGCGGATTTTCAACAACATAAGTGGTTTCTACAGTATGGTAGGGGTTCTCTCAGCCATGGATCCAATTTCGCAATTGTTCCGAATCTGTCAATTTCATGAGCTTTTTCAGTTGTTTGGTAAGCTGGATACGCTAAAACACACTAAAATCACGAAAACCCGCCCCCTGCAATCCCAGTCATTTCTTGATAATAAATTTTAAGATTCCATATATAGGCTCTTATACCTGTACTATAGTTCCTATTAGGCTCTAGAGAAATTTTATCAGGAAGTTCTAGAGTTCGAGCATTTTAGGGGCCAAAAACCTATGAAAATCTAATATCTTGATAACTACTATACGTGCTACTCTTAGTCTCTGATAAAACTCTTAGTATATAGACTAGAGACTATATATACAATTTTCAAGTTTATTATTAAGACACAACTGAGATTGAAAGGGGCGGATTTTCATGATTTTTGTGTATTTTGGCGTGTCCAGCTTACTGGGGTATCCAGACTGCTAGTGGATGACGTTAACTACTTGAAGCCTGACACTCCTCTCAAAGATGATTCTTCAGCTAAAAACTATATTCTACTGGCTTTAACGATTCTAAACCCGCCCAATTATTATCAGATGCCCGCCACTAATATCTCTGAATCCACCACTTAGCTGATTTAATGTCATACAAACAGTCATTCCATTCTAAAACCCTTAGAAGTGAAAGTAGCACACTTAATTTCTTCATTCGTCATTTTCCACATCTGCCTCATACCCCACAAAGTGTGGAGAAACATGCTCATCCCAAGCAGAATGAACAAGCACTCTGCTACTTTCAAGAGCACCATCTCAGTACCATGTACCCATCCTGTTCCTCAAAACGCCATGTTTTCGGCTACAGATACAAATCGCCGTTGTAAATGCCCAGCCAAACAGTACCATCATTATCTCTTAGGACCAAAGAGGAAAAACACCACCCCACTCCGTTCCTCCTGCTGCAGAGCTAACTCATGCACATCAACAACCCGAAAATCACGCTAAACGGCTCCGCTTAGAAAAGACAATACAAGATACCGCCCGAAGCCGTCAGGAACACGCCGAGCCACCACCAGCGGTCAGCCTGTTGCTGCTGGGGCGTACGCTTGCTGAGTATGTTGTTGATACCGATGGGCAGGTTGCGCTTGACCTTGTTGTTCTTCGCGCCGGCGGTGGCGGTGACGAGTGGGTTCAAGGTGCTGGTGGGGAGCATATTAGGCGAAGAAAAGGCTTTGTAGAGGGGCATAAGGGGTGCGCCGTCGGCTTTGTAGAGGTTGAGACGTGTTTTTTGAGTGTAACCGTCGACGAGAACTTCGTAGCGCTGGGAAGAGAAATGTATGAGATTTGTATTCCTAGACGAGGGAGATGGGGGTGTACCTTGAATGTTTCGGTCGTGTTGTAGCGCGTGTAGACGGCACTTTTGTATTGGCAGGGGTCCGAGTATAGTTGGCGACCGTCAACAGCGATGGGCTCGAGGTACAGCGAGCCGTTGGAGTACTTTGTGGATTTGCCGTGCTGCCACTGCATGATTCCCTTGGGGCAATCTGGGTGCGTTGCTAGAGCCGTTCGTCAGCTTCATACTATACGCCAAAGACCCGGTGTTCCTGGTCACGGCACGAAAAACGTACGGTTCGATATGGCGCGGTAGTATGCCTCCTCAAAGTTGCCTTCGCTGTCGAAAGAGTACGATATGCCGGTGTGCTTTGGCTCGATCAAGCGGTCCTCGTCTGGGTGGTAGAAGCCCTGTCCTAAGCATAAGCGTCTGTCACCAGACTACAGTCGCATAACTCGTACCGAACCTGTAAAGGTCGAGTTCGACTTGCTACTCCATGTTCCGACGAGCTCAGTAGGGAAGGTGCCGGCGGCCTGCGCAGAGGCAACGGATGCTCCGAAGAGCAAGGCAGCGATGGAGATGAGCATCTTGGTATGCGACGGGCGAAGCGAGTGTGAAGAGGTCGAAAGACGTGCGGGAGTTGCTAGAGAGGCGCCGCCCGGTTTGGCGACGCAAGAATGAAGGAGCCGCGCGGACAGGGGTACGCCGATAAGCGGCTGATCAACGCCAAGCCGCAGCCATCGGTCGTGTGTGCGTCACCCTTCCGAGCCCCGACCGCCGTTCCTGCATCATGGCCTCGTTTACGGCACTGAAGAAGGACTTGCGCAAAAGGATAAAGGGCATACTGGCTGATGTGTCTGATGCATCATGTAGTGTCCAGAGTATGTCCACGCAATCACAGTCATGATTTCTGGCCGCTAGTAACACTCCGCAGCCTCCAATGCCGTTAAAACACTGCTATCCATGCCCGAGTACAAGGCAGCAAAGCGCATAAGCGTATACCTGTCCATGCCGTCAGGCGAGATATCGACGATGGGAATAGTCCATGATGCGCTTGCCCAGGGGAAGCGCGTCTTCATTCCTTACACCTATACTCCCAATTCTCCGAGAGTGGGGCAGCCGAAATCAATCATGGACATGCTTGAGCTCGAATCAATGCAAGACTTTGAATCGTTGCAGCCCGACAAATGGAACATCCCTACTCCGAGCGAGGACTCGATTCCTGGGCGAGAGAATTCATTCGGTGGTGAGGGCGTCACTAATGGGAATAATGCAGGGAATGAGAACGGGCTGGACTTGATTGTGATGCCAGGCATGGCATTTGACCCTAATTTTGGCCGTCTGGGACATGGAAAAGGCTACTATGACTACTTCCTGCGCCGCTGTCACGATACCTCGCGTATGCCTTTTCGCGGTAAGAAACTTGGCTTGCATTTTGGGTGGGTATTCTAACTAACCAATAGTCGGACTGTCCTTGACGGAGCAGCTACTACCACCAAACGACTCTGTTCCCATGGACACCTCCGACTTCCACCTCGACGCGCTCATTACAGGCGACGGGGAGCTGCGACGAGCTCAGACATAAGTGTCGCCTCCTCAAATATCCATGTTGGTGTTGCCTTGTTCTCCATTGATAACCGCGATGCTCCAAAATCCAAATGGGCTCTGCGTTAGCCTAGTTATTGAGCTGCTGGATGAGAGAGATGTTGTCTCCCTTGAGGAGGATTTGGCCTGTTGAAACAAAGAAATAAGCAAGCAAGCACTTGGACGCTTATTGGAGCTACTCACCAAGAGATCTCCGAGACTCCGGCACATCCTTCTTTTCCATAGTGACTTCGACCGCATCGTCGATGACAAGGTTCATGAACTCGTCGAAGCCCTGAAACGTTAGCCCGTGCACCGTAATTGCTTTAAGATGCATACACGTAGCTTTCCCTCGATGCGCATGCCCAGGTTCTCGTACAGCCAGATCCGGACGGACGCACGTGCCTGTAGGAGCTTGAAGATGAAGTTGATGGGCGGCAAGAGCACTGCAGACAGGTTAGCATCGCGGTTGCGCAGGTCGCAAGGACGTTGAGGAAGGCATGCCTTTCTGCCCACCGCGGCCTAGTTTTGATCCATGTTAGCCTGATCCCTGCGGCACCACACTCAGAGGACTTACCTCCGCGTCCGGTCATGATTGCGGTGCTGGTCGTCGAGGGTTAGCTGTGGTGAAGTGGTGAAGTGGGCTCAGTCTGCTGCAACGGCGCGCGGAGAGCGTAGGGGAGCTCTGCAAAAAGGCGGGCGGTGAGAAGCGAAGCGCTTGGCATTGGCGCGGGACAGTCGACCTGACTTTGTTCTACCTGGCAAGCGACGTAGCAACCACTTCTTACCCCCAAATAAACACCCCTCCTGCGCCTGCAGCCTACCGACTGCCGCCTGCAGTTCTTTTTCCTCTACGCCCGTCTTGTCGTTCATGCGCGGCTCATAGCCTGGTCTTGCACCACCCTTCCCCCTCCGCGCGCCCTTCGCTTCAAAGCCAGTGCGGGACAGCCTCAGCATGGCCGCCAACGGAGTCCAGCAGGTCTTTGCGCCTGTGCTGGCGGCGCACAACACCATGTCGTCGGGGGCGAGTCGCATGGAGAAGGAGAAGGCACACAAGTTTCTCGAGGAGTTTCAGAAATCGGTAGGTCGTGTTGCCCATCGGCACCTCTCGCGCTGACCTTGTTCAACAGGAGCAAGCCTGGACCACCACGCTCGCCATGCTGGAAGCCAACAACGTCGATGCCGCTGCGAAGCTGTTCGCCGTCACCACGCTCAAAGGAAAGGTATGGGTAGTTTACTTCTCTCGCAGGCCGTACTAACGAGAGCAGATTGTCTATGACCTCCACCAGCTACCCCGCCAGACTCTTCCCAATCTGCGGGACTCAATAATGCGGAATTTAGTAACATTCCACGCCGGACCCAAGCCAATCAGATTGCAGCTGTGCGTCTGTCTGGCAAATTTGGCCATCCAAATGACCGAGTGGAAAGACGTGCTCCCTCTCATATTATCCACCCTGGGTTCAGATCCTTCGACGCTACCTTGCGTCTTGGACTTCCTCCGCGTGCTTCCCGAAGAAGTCACACATGGACGAAAGATCGCTCTCACAGTACGTCCGCCGAATTATCATCTATCGCCAACCTATCAACTCCCTACGCTATCGCCGTTTGATTTCAGAGTCTCAGTCTAATACGTGGTCGTGGCAGGAAACCGAGTTGCAACTGAGGACGGCCGAGTTGATTGAAGACAACGCCCAGCAGGCCCTCTCCCTCCTCGTGCAGTATGCACAATCTTCACGTATGTCCGCCTACCCCGTCACTATCATTCTACTAACGTGAACAGCTGCCAATGCACAGAATCCCCAACTGCTCAACTGCATAACCTCTTGGATGCGAGAAGTGCCTCTGGATGCCATCATCGCCTCTCCGCTGTTAGAAGTCATCTTCAAAGCGCTTCGGATTCCTGAACCATTTGAGGCCGCCGTTGAATGCGTGTGTGCATTGATTGCCGAGACTAGGGATGTCGACGAGACAATGCAGACTGTTCTAGCTTTGTATGGCCAGGTGCTCACCCTACGACCGATGATCGCGCAGGCCGCGGCGGAGGAAGACGTCGAAACGTTTAAGGGAATCGCTCGAATATTTGCTGAAGCAGGAGAGTCCTGGTGCTTGTTGATTGCCAGATTACCTACTGAGTTCCGCGGTCTTGTGGAGGCTATCCTTGAGACGGCAGCGCTGGACAAAGAGCGGGACGCGATATCACACACTTTCAAGTTCTGGTACGACCTGAAGCAATACCTTACTCTCGAAAAGTATACCCCGGCTCGAGAACAGAGTATCGACATCTATTCAAAATTGGTGGATATCATGATCGGCCACCTCGAGTACCCAAAGCCGGAGAGTGGAGATGAGAAAGACTTGTTCGAAGGTGACCGCGAACAAGAGGAGAAATTCCGCGAGTTCCGACACCAAATGGGCGATGTTCTGAAAGACTGTTGCGAAGTCATGGGCGTTGCGGAGTGCCTACAGAAGCCATACACCCTCATCCAAGCCTGGGTGCAGACGTACGGACCACAAGCTGGGCCAAACCGGGTTCCTGAATGGCAGAAGCTGGAAGCTCCGCTGTTTGCAGTGCGCGCTATGGGTCGTATGGTTTCACCTGAAGAGAGCATCATGCTGCCGCGCCTCATTCCTCTTATTGTTCAGATACCAGACCACCACAAGGTTCGATTCCAAGCTGTCATGGCTCTGGGACGGTACACCGAATGGACTGCACAACACCCGGAAACTCTACAGCCGCAGCTGGATTTTATCATGGGAGCGTTTGAGCATGCTACAAAAGACGTCATTCGCGCAGCCGCCCTCTCATTCAAGTTCTTCTGTAACGATTGCGCAAGCTTACTTGTTGGCTTCACCGAGCCCCTGCAACAATTTTACACCAAATACCTGGACCAGTTACCCGTCTCCAGTCAGGAGGAAATTACCGATGGCGTCGCCTCCGTCGTTGCCAAGGTCCCTGTGGAACAGCTGTATCCTACGCTCAAGCTCTACTGTGACCCTGTCATGCAAAACATTGTCAATGTCGCCAATCAAGCCAAGGATGAGCCGGCACAAAAGCTTCTTGCAGACAAGATCAATCTGCTGACCATATTCTTCGAGATGGTGAAACCCTACGTTCCCGTTGGGCAGGAACATCCTGCCGTTAAGTACTGCCAAGATATCTTCCCCATGCTCAGCAACATCATCACGCATTTTGCAGAGAGCATACCCATTCTCGAGAGAGTGTGTCGGTGCTGGCGGTACATGGTGCTTTCTTACCGGACTGCCATGCGTCCTCTGCTTCCAGACCTCGCGAGCCAGCTCATTCAAGGCTTTCAGTCATCGAAACAAGGATGCTTTTTGTTTGCCACCGCATCCATTGTGCGGGAGTTTTCTGTCGGTGCCGAGCAGATCGATGCAAGCCTTGCCAACGACGTATACAAGTTCTACGAGCAGCAAGCAACGACCTTCCTAAGGATAATGAACGATGCGCCACCAGAAGATGCACCCGACCTGGTCGAAGACTTTTACCGCCTCGCGGCCGAAATGGCTATGTACTTCCCGACGGAGTCGATCATGTCTCCGCTCATGGAGCCCATCTTGCGTGCTGCATGCACTTCTCTTACCCTTCTTAAAGAAGAGCCTATCATTGCCACACTTCATTTCATGCGCGATCTTCTCGGCTACGGTCGCAATTTGTCGCCTTCTAGTAGTTTCGACAATTCACGCCACGAGGTTCCCGCTCAAATTCAGACGCGCGTCAAGCAGCTTGTCGCCGTGGCTGGCATCGAGCTTGTGCAGCGCATTATGACTGGCATGATGTACAGCTTCCCTGAGGGTTGTTTTGCGGATGCGTCGGGCGTCCTGCTTGACCTGTTCGAGTTGATGCCGGAACAGGTAGCCGGGTGGGTGCAGCAGACGGTCGGCATGCTACCCCAGGGCAGCATCACACCCCAGGAGAGCGACCGTTTCCTGAACAACATCCGCCAGCGGATCCAGACGGGCGACATACGCATGATCCGGACGATACTGCAGGACTTCACGACGAGCTACCGGCGGCGAAACGTGGCGCCCCGTGAGGGCCTGGGCAGGTTGGAGGCGAGTCGGTTCAGGTTTTCAGGTTAAAAGCCGGATAATTATGACCATGTGGTTTGCACAACAACAGTTGTGCCGCAGGCATATTTTCGCTTCACCCATTATCGACCGGGTTGCTTTTTCAGGTAGAGGGACAAGGACAGAGGCAGGAAGAAGGCAAGCAGTAGCAATCATGCAACCCCCTAGCAGCAGTATTTAGCGCCGTGTAGATACAGTGTTTTGTGGGAACGTGGGGTATATTTTTCAAAGTCAGCATAAAGCGAACGAACGAACGAGAACGAAGTTAATGGGTCGAGAATATCTTTTTTATTAACTATGAGGGGGGTGTGGAGGGGTTTTCCTATGAGCAAGTAAGCAAGCATTCAGCATGGTGGATGGAGTAGGAGCATTCCGATTACGATGGGAGTGGTAGGAATTGGTTCGGTTGGATTCGGAGGATATGTGCGCATCGGGGTAGGATAGGATAAGGAAGTGAAAGTGAGTTATATTGAGAGGAATTTTTTTTTCGGCTGGGTGAAGGGTGGTGGATATGATGTGGGCATTTTCAAACCAGAATATTTACTACCTATCCCTTGGAATTTTTCTTCAGAGGCAGGGGAGGAAGAGTGGATTGGAGTATGTGCATATTGGAGTTTTTGCTGGGTTTCGGGGAATGGTGAGGGAAGGAAGGTGTGGAGGAAGAGGGATGGATGGTTAGCTTGTTACCTTTAGCTGGGGTCAGGGAAAGTTAATTGATGGGTTGAAACGGAAGTGAGGGCACGTTTCGTCGGAAGCTTGGTGGATTGGGCGTTGTGTAAGAGTGCAAGGTTCCGGTGGAGAGGAAGTTCTTGATGTCTGGTCGAAGCATCAGTGTGTGGTTAATCAGTAAATCGGATATGACTATGCCGTGGCTTTCAGGGGAAGGGAAGTTGATGGAATGATGGCTGGAGAGTATGCTACGATGGGTGAGGTCGGGCTAGAGGCGCTGTGCAATGTAGGCTAGATTTATAAAAGGTGAAAAGCAAAACTTCTTAGGCTTATTATGCTATTCGTTAACAATATATAATATAGTATAGTAGTATAATTGACTTATATCCAGTTAAGTAGCAATATACTCTATAATCAAGCTAATTATATAGCTAAGCTGGTTTTACCAAAACCCTACTAAACTTAGAGTAAGCTTATGATTTGTCTCAAATAAAGTAAGAATATAGCCAGTATCCTTCGAGATCCTTTTACCCGTTCTTTTAGGGTTTTATAGCGGAGGAAGCGCTGTTATCTTACGATTCTTTTATTTGGACATAGGATATAAGTCCACTTCCTCGTACGAAATTAATCCCTCCTTCTCTCGAAAAAGCAGTGCCTATCTTTCTCAATGAGGCTCAAGTGCGTCAAACCTTCAAAATTAAAAAGGCGGTTCTATTACGTGCCATTTCTGTCACCGCACCGCGACACGGCCAACTCTTATCTGTAAGATGCTGTGGCTGGAAGCTGGCAACGACTGCGAGAGTTCATTTCCTGGGGCTCAAAAGCGCTCTATATCCGCTATTCTAATTCTGTTCCAACCCAAGAGCTGCTTCACCGATTACGTATGACTAATCAATATGGGATCGAAAGGTTGAGAAGGGCTATTACCACCCCAAGACAAAAAATAGCGATAATAATTGAACAAACTGCGGGGAGGACCACTCTTAGCTAGGATACTGTGGCGAGCTGAAAAGATATGCCAAACGATGTGGGTGAATCCCAACTCGGTTGTTCTTGGACAATCGTTTCCCAAACGAACAGTTTGATTGGCTAGACTGCGGCAGCTGAGCTGGACTCTCAACAACTACTTCTCAGCTCTGTGATTCTCTACTTGAACATCCACGCTGTTGATAGCCGCTTGTAATTCTAATTTCTAATTTTTGGTCGCTGTTCGACTTACATCACGCGCTCAACTCTAACTCACTGAATGCACACTTTTCCTAGGTTATTCTAGCACCAATCAGCCGGTGTGCTCTCGACCAGCCTTACGCACCCTTGCAACCACACAGGCAGCCCACAGTAACCGTGTCGAGCTACAGAAGTCAGTGCTGCCTCAGCCGTGCCCTCTTGAGGCTACCATCATGAGGTGGAGCAAAACTCCACGCCTTCTCTCACAAGTGGAGACGCTGTACTCTTGGAATGCACGCTGTACTATCTGTACATCCAAAATATGTTGCTATCCCCAGCAAGCACATCCGCGTGCTCGCGCTCGATGGTAGCGCGATGCGTGGCCTGTATGTCCAGATAATCCCTAGGTGGCTTGTATAGGTTGTTCACCCGCGAAGTCGTATAAATACTCCAATATGATTGGTGGCACAAGCACGGACCGGTCAGTGGAAAGGATATATATACTGCAAAGGCCCCTGTGCTTTGACTGATTAGGCTGACCATTCCCATGCTCGGTCAGTTGGGGATGGGTGTGGGCGACTGCACTGCCGTGTACCTCGGTTTGCCAACAGGAGATGGTCAAGGGCAAGGTGCAGGGACAGCTCTACTCAGAGGACAGAGATGAACATAGGGTGAAGGCGAGAGCGGCGTGCAAACGGTTAGGAGATGGAATTTCAAGTGACTGTTTACAGATTTCTTCGGCATAGTTTAAGACCCCAATTCTCCTTGTATAATGTTTAAAATTGATAGCCAGGCATGGTATTTAATTACCACGAGCGAACTGGTATATCCGCGCTTTTCTACCCTCATGAACCATAGCACCCTGTCTAGCTACTTTTTAGGCGAGAAGGTCAGAATGCAATAGTTTCTATACTTAAACCCCAGGCAACAGCGAGTCACACGTGTAATGCGTTGATTGGCTCTCAGGAGCCGCACATCGACTGCCGAAGCTCAAACGTTCAGCTGAATTCCAGGGGTCTTAAACTGGGTCTATATCGTAGCTTAGAACATATCGAAATGCTCGATGTCGTTCCCACACTGGTGAATTTGGCCTATTCGTATGTAGTGCCAGTTTCTAGTAGTTGATTTGAGCACACGATTTCCTGCAGTTGGGGAGTAAACCGTCATCATGCCGCCGCAGTTTATGCCGGCTGCTTACAACCCTGAAAGTCTACCTCTATTCTATAAGGTAATCTCCAAATCTACGCTGGTTACTGCTGTTGCTACTTTTTTAGGTAGTTAATTTTTAATGCAACATAGACATTAGTTCGTCGCTAACAACGATCTTCCAGATTCATAGAAGCAGCATTTCTCCTGCAATCTTAGACGCGTTAAAGATTGATTGGTACAAGGACCCGGTTAGAGAATAGTAGGATCCATTATCTTAAACTACATGCTAATAATTACGTGTTCATATTTCAGGCAGATGCAAACTACATTTTTATCGAAAGAGAACTATCTCCACAAGAATGGAAGATTGTATACACAATGCAGGAGAAAAGTGCTCAAATAGAGCGGCAGGTATGGCCGGAGCAGGCTGCACCGATGAGAAGAGATCCTGCCATGATTGTGAATTTGGATGATCAATTCTTCCTTGGGCCAGAAGGGGCAAGAAATCCATACGTTTCGTTTGGTGCCCTAGATCCATGCATAACTGTTGAACGTCTTGGCGAACAACTTCATATTGCAGCGAGATTCAACATTGAGACCACGATCTTAAACTATAGCTCGACAGAGAGGTTTGAGTGTTCGGGTATATTTTACTGCACGTATATTGACTAATTTGTAGAGATGGTCACGAATTATTCTTCTACGATATCTGCCTTCAGTACCTTAACCATCCGGTCAAGGAAGTTCTTGTGATGTGGCCAGATTCGGACACATCTAGGTCATTTGCCGTGACCCGAAGCACAAACACAACTATTTCGGGGGAAGCCGGTCTCTCCATTTCCCAATCACCATCGGGAAGCGTATCACTCGGCTTATCTCGATCGACTGACTTGGCCGTCGAGTATCAGTTAAGCACTTACAGTGTAAGCGCCCATCGCGTTATAAACGGTAAGTTTCAAATACTTATGATCGATCTCGGATTCATAGTCCAATCTCTGATTAGACGTGGAGATCCACTTAATCGAGAGAAACCACCGTCCTTCAACCAGACGATGAAGGTTCCGAAAACGGCGGCACTGAAAGGCCCATTACGGAATTCACGTGCCCCTCTGGATGATAAACGACTCCCGCGATACCAGTGGTTCTGGGCTGGAACACAAGACGAAACTAAGAAACTGACTCCTGATTTAAAACACACTGTAAAAAGACATGTAGTGGTGAAAAGAGTTGTGTCCCTTGCGGACTTCCCCCTTGGTACGGTAGAGCATATAATGCCGGAGGAAAGAGAGGTGAACAGAGCATGGCAGCTGAGTGATAGCACAGCCTGGAACAATGATACATTGGAAGCGCCAGAGATGCTATCAGTGAATTGGAGAGGTAAACCCCGCCGAGTTCGACCAAATTACTTGCTAAGGGCGTTGAAACGGTACTTTACCTTCCGCTTTTGTATTAATGTGAGCTCTCCAAAGTTCTGCGAGATAAATATTTTCTCACAATAAGAAGATCAGGGTAAAACGCCGATATGGTCGTCTTCACCGAGCACTCATCTTTAGTGGCAATGAAGTCAAGGCAGGCTTCTTAAAGCCAGCTTATCGAAAGGAGTTTGCGATTCATCCAGGCCGCGAGTGGATAAAAAACTTCCTGGGGGAATGCTGCCGCACTAACCAAGTGATAAAATCTACTATCACAAGAGCTTTGGGGGAAGTACCCGGCAACTCCCAGTCACTCAACCAAAAGCAAAGTAGTGTGTCCGTTGAAAGAGAAGCCAACCAAAACGCCAAGGAAGATGAGGAAGAAGAAGTAGTTAAATCTGACGAAATAGAATATGAGAGAGTAAAAGGCATTGGGCAGGAAGATGGGAGACAAAATGAAGAAAGAGATGTGAAAGACAAAACATCAAAGGGGAGTGGGAGTGGAAAAGAAAAACAAGTTGAAAGGGAGCGTAGCGAGGAAGATGAACGGGGCTCCAAGCAAAGGCCAGACGCTGGAGGGGATGAAGAGGAAATAGGATTCGAGTTCCCTTTCGGAGAGACTGTCAACATAACAGCGATGCTTGAAGACCTCAAAGAAAAGGAAAGTAGTAGCTTCCTTTCTTCTATACGTTGGATAAATGCTAACAACGTATCAGAATAAGGGAAATTGGGACAGGCTTCAAGGACAGACCCTGCGAGATATGTCTGGCAATAATACTGTAAAGTCACTATATGAAATCAAGTCCGAGCGAGATTGGCGAATTCAGAAAGAAGTAAAATTACGACTCAAAGCTAAGCAAGAAAGAGAAATGAAAATGATTTCGGATAAAATCCGAGAGCAAAAGAGAAAAGTGAAAGAGATGGAGCAAGAGATGCTGGAGAAAGAGATGCTGAAGAAAGAGAGAAAAGTAGAAGAGATAGAGAAAAAGATAATGGAGGAAAGGCGGAATAATAGAAAACATCTGTTTCGTACCTTCAATCAGCAGGATGTAGAAAGACCAAGGTCAAAGATGCACTTTATAAGTAAAGATGACTAGGCTGCAGATCTGTAGTATACACTAGTTATTAAAGATAGCCTCTTATTAATGTTCTCTTAAAAGGATATATAGAAGTATACTATAAAGAAAAGTAGTAGATTATTTACTAGGATATAGGGCTCTAATATAGTTTATGGTGTTTTTTTAGTCAACTTAGAGATATTCTAAAATCAAAAGTAAGAACCCTGTAAGGTACTCTTTACAAAATAACAAAAAGGCATAAAAAAGATAATCACTAGTACTTGATTCGCAAACTAATAAGGCAACAAGTTACGTGGCCTAAGCGAATATAGCCACAGCGGAGCAGTTTACACAAATTATAAGACACCTAATTTTCTCCTTACCCTAACTAGATGAGAACAGGATACCTCACGAAGGTAGTCGTACAGGACGTTAGGATGGTTATGGACATATATCAATATAAAACGTCCACACTGAAAAGCACATGTTCCCACCAAGAAAAAAAAAAAAAAGAACAACAAGAAAATGGCTTTTGTCAATGGTTCGGAACCATTACAGCGAGGCGGGCTGTTACTCTATATTATAAGATAATAACAAAAGATGATTCTCTAACCTTCAGTCGGAGCCCAAATATATGCCTATCCTGGGAGAATCTCTCAGCTCGTTATCAGGTTGGATGGACAGCCTGATGGGCGGACGGACAGGGTGTCTACAACATTGTATCTTGATTGTTAGTTTTATACTTAGACTGTTCATTGGTTATTTCTTACTCTAGCTCGTTATATCCATAGTTATCCGAGGTTCAATGATGACACTTGCCACAATATCCGCAACCATCGGCTGAGCAGGCAGTAAAATCAACGTCTTCATCGGAATCATCCTTCAAATAGCCTGTATAATCATCCGACTCTGGTAGCAAGTCGCCATCATGAGTGTAATCTTTCGAAGCGGTCGCATTACTGTCCGGTGATGCAGACCACTTGTTCAATAAGCTAGGTGGGAGGGCATGGGTTCCGCTACCATACTGCTGTCGGACCTCAAGAATGGTGTTGGGATCGGTACTAAGACAGCACACTTCCAGAAGAGTTCCTTCATTCTGCTTCGCAGTTTCGGTGATGATACTTAGAAGTGTTTCGAATCGTCGAATGTTTTCCTTGTTTCTTTTCTCCCATTCTTGCATACCGCCCTCGACATTCTCGACACGAATGTCTTTAAAGGTTCCAGCGCCATTATGGTAGGCGATGATGAAATTCGGGATTCGTTTGACCCAAAGCTGGGGGTAGATATCGTCCATATCAATTTCCTTTTTGTATCTCCCAGATCGCGTTTTGAGGTCGAAAACCGCATGCTGAGCGACGGGGCTGCCCCTCGACTTTATAGTCAATTTGTCTGAAGTATCTGAAAGATGCTGACTAGTATGAATTTTATTAAACCGACTCAAAAGTTCGTTGACCGAGGGTTCAGGCTGTGTTGAAGTGCTCGGTTTCTTGATGTCTTGTGGTCGCTCTGGCAGATACCCATCACACTCGAAGCGAACTAAGCATTTGAAGTCGCCGAAGTCGTATTGGCAGATGCGTTGATGGGACTCTGAGCCCTGAACTTCTTTCTCCCACGTCGTGTATGCTTCTGGGAAGGTGTGTCCGTATCCACGTACACCCTCAATCGTCTCACGAGGATCATTTTCCCGGCGAACGAAAAATACAGTATTGCCTATGACTTCAACATTGAATCTGAATGGCTTTGGATCTGAACGAGCGAAACGAAGAAGATTTCCCATCGTGTTTCCACAGGCAAATATATCAATGTCCTCAGCGGGGAAATATGGATTGGCCTCGAAGATGGCCCGAACGGCTGGTTCGGAAGGATAGGATGGAAATCTTGCAGCATTCGGATCGCGGAAGTATTGTCCATTGTCCACATGAAGTTGTTGGGGCTGAGAAAGTGGAGTCCAAGCAGGAGGCTTGCCTAAGTAGTGTGAGTTTTCCTTCGTAAAGTCAATAATGAATACATACCGGGTGTCAAAATGGTGGGTGATTTGGCATCTATCCAGCTATACGAAGCAACATGATGACAATTTTCGATGGCACTGCTCTCGGTCGAGCTAACAGGGGTAGGCTTCAAATTGGACTGACTAATGACTGTGACTAGCTCTCCCAGTGGATTTTTAGCCAAATCCAATGCTGCTATGGAACGTTTAAGGTAGACTTTAGATGTTCTTCGTTCGTTTCGTGGTGCAAATCCTCCTCTTTTGAAGCCTGAAGACATATTGATATGTAGGACCGTGAAGTTACGAGGGGACAGCGAAGAGGGTTAAAAAGTTGAGATGAGATTCGTGAATGTCCAAACCATTAAGTATCAAACAAGTCGGCGATAAGACACAGAAAAAACATATATTGGGCGCTGATACAGTTTGTGGCAAAACAAGCAAGGCTGAGCGGGGTATGCGTTTGTTTGTAGCACAACGCAAGCGGAGCTTGCGTCCATTCGCCAGGTGCAAGGTTGAGCAAAAGATGAGACTAATGACGCAGAGGAGGAACCAACCAGTCACGAGATATACGAGGAGTCCAGGCAACAGTTGTCGGATATTCTTCGCAACCCAATCAGTCTTGGCAGTGTTTTGTCTTGCCTTGCCTGCCCTAAAAGTTGCACGTCCCCTCCACAATTTCATGAGAAGTTCTGCCCATTCTGGATTTGTTTCCATAGTATCCCGATCTCGTTCCCAAATTCTTCGTTACTGACAAACCGACATGAGTGCTCGAGAAGACTCTACCAGCCGGTCCGTAAGACTATCGAAACATTTCGAGCTCATCGTCAAAGGGAAGCGTGAGATAAAGAGTGCCGCCGATGGGGCTCGGTTTCTGGATGCTCTTTGTGATGAAGCTGATGCTTCAAAGCGGGTTGAAGCCCTTATCGCCGCGCCGAAAGGATTGGATGCGTGCGCCAAGGCGGTTCGCCTCTCATTGGACCACTCATTTCTCGTTGGCGCGGGCACGGATCTTCTCCTGTATCTGGCCGCTCCATCCCTCAAGCAACTTGCTAGCGGCCACTTCCTCCGCCGCCTTTTGGAAGTTATTGTCGAGCCTCCGACTTTTTGGAACGCTCTTGTTGATGCGCACCGGAAAAGATTGCTTACTGAGCGAGCAAGTCAGGCCTTTGGATGGTTACTTCTAGAGCTCCTCTCATCTCACTCGAAAGACCTGCCTGATGTCCGGCAGATTGCAGAGGAAGCTACCCGAGACTCGTCGTTGATTAATTCGCCAGCGATTGAAGTCCGCACACTTGGACAACGAGTCAAAGATGTTCTAAACACTACATCTACGGAGGCTAGTCAAGCTGGTGGCCGTCATGATAATGACTTTTCTAATTTCAGGGACATCAAGATACTGCCTACTGCTGACGAGTTTGCATCGAAAGAACGTCCGTTTTATCGCACAGCAGATGCTGTCGCATCGGCTGAGATAAGCCTTCGAGGAGCCCTGCACCTCGATAATCAATTTCGACTCCTTAGAGAGAATCTTCTAGGAGAGCTTCGAAGTGATTTTCAGATAGCGTCTGGCCAGAAGAGAGGCAGTCGCAGAAACTTTGTAATTGCAGGCTTGAGATTTGATGGCATCGACTTCGGCCCCGAGACGAAGCCAAAACCATGTTGTTTGAAAGTGATCTGCGAGAAGGACATTCACCAACTAGTCAATCTAGGCAGTATGAGCAACAGGTTGAAATATATCAAAAATAACAAAAACTTCATTAGGCATCAATCTTTTGGCTGTTTAATCAGCGATGGCCAAGTGCTTGCATTTGCGACCGTCGAAAGGGACGATGATCTCCTGGCACGCTTGCCTCCGGTTATAGTTTTGCGTATCGACGAGCAGGGCGCATTTACAAAAGTCCTAGTGGCTTGCAAGTCATCTCAAGATCTACGCTTCGTACAGGTTGATACCGCCGTGTTCGCGTACGAGCCGATTCTGAAATGCCTTCAGAACATAACCGAGCTACCTCTGAAGGAGCAGATTGTCGACCTGCGTCCTGATTCAAGTACAATTGAAGCTCGGGTCATTTCCACAGCAGTTCTTGATAGCATACAAAAAGACTCTCTGGGCGATCTTCAACACATCCTGAATACACCTAAACCCATTAGGTTGGACGGGCCTCAAGCAAAATCTTTGATCAACGGGTTGACCAGGAGAGTAAGTCTGACTCAAGGGCCTCCTGGTACGTGTCATGATATTGGACTGAAGCAAAACATTCGTACATAAGGGACTAATATACTCAGGTACCGGAAAATCATTCATTGGCGCTTTGCTAGCAAAAGCGATCCATGACAATACTACTGAGTCGATACTAGTCCTCTCGTATACAAACCATGCGTTGGACCAGTTCATCGAGGACCTCCTTGATATTGGAATCACCCCAGAGGATATCGTACGGCTGGGTTCAAAATCTACTTCGAGAACTAAGCCACTGAGTCTCTTTGAGCAGAAGAGCACGTACAAACGTGACAGAGCCACGTGGAACATAATAGACGATCTCAAAGATCTTTCCAATGGATACCGCGACTCCCTGAAATCCAGGGTGTCTCAATTTCGTGATTTACGCGTTTCTAAGGAATCCTTGCTGGATTATCTCGAATTTTCCGACTATTCAGAGTTTTTCGATGCGTTCAGTACTCCGGAACAATCCGATGGCATGACAGTTGTTGGATCTAGAGGCCAAGCAGTTGACCGCTACTATCTCTTACTTCAATGGATAGACGGAAAGGATGCAGGCGTTTTCAGGGATGCCGCCCTGGCAAACTATCCTGACGTGTGGAAACTGGACTCTACCACGCGCGCTTCCTTTTTAAGTCGATGGAAAATGGGTATACTTCACGAGAGTGTGCTCGAGATCGGTACTCTATTCGATAAGTACAACAACTGCCAGGAACAACTGCGCCAGTTACATCGTGAAAGGGATGCACACGTAATCAGAGGAAAACGAATTATTGCATGTACTACCACAGCTGCCGCTATGTATACGGACAATCTTCGCAATGCTGCGCCGGGAGTTGTTCTGGTCGAGGAAGCAGGTGAGATATTGGAAAGCCACGTTCTCACTGCAATGACACTAAGTACGAAACAACTGATTCTGATTGGCGACCATAAGCAACTCCGACCTAAAATTGACAATTTTGCTCTCACTGTAGAGAAAGGGGGCGGATATAATCTCAACATGTCGCTTTTCGAGCGTCTAGTTGTGTCTGGCTTTCCACCAAGCGTACTAACAACTCAACATAGAATGCGGCCGGAAATTTCTACACTAGTCCGGAACCTCACATACCCGGAGCTTGAGGATGACCCTAAGACTCACAATAGACCACCCGTTCGTGGACTTCAAAATAATGTCATTTTCGTTTCCCACAGCCACCTGGAATTGAACTGTGCAAGAATTGCTGAGCGGCGAGACGAAAACACCAGCTGCAGCCGAGAAAATGAATATGAGGTGGATATGATCTTGAAGTTTGTACGATATATCGGTCAACAAGGCTACCGTACGGATCAAATTGTGATTCTCACACCATATCTGGGTCAGTTAATGCTTCTTCGCGACAAGCTTGCGAAGGACAATGACCCGATCCTAAACGATCTTGATTCGTGGGATCTCATCCGCGCAGGCCTTCTTACACCAGCGGCCGCGAATGTCTCTAAACGCCACATCAAGATCTCTACAATAGGTATGTGAACTCATCGGACTCATTTCCCCGATGTAGAAATATACGATTATAAATGTAATCTTCGACAGTTAATGTGTTCTAGACAATTATCAGGGAGAAGAAAGTGATATTGTGATTGCATCTCTCACACGAAGCAACCCTGGAGGGGACATAGGCTTTATGGCAGTACCCCAACGAGTGAACGTTCTTCTTTCAAGGGCGCGGGATGCACTTATCATGATCGGTAATGCGGAGACTTTCATGAGCAGCCGCAAGGGAAAAGAGGTCTGGGTACCTCTCATGGAGCAACTCAAGAGAGACGGCCGCGTGTATGACGGCTTTCCAACAAAATGCCATAGACATCCAGACAGAAAGGCCATTTTGAGGGTGAAAGAAGATTTCGACACACAGTGTCCTGATGGGGGTTGCACAGAGCCTTGGTTCGTTTGCTAGAAATCACAGCTACGTACTTAACCATGCTAACGTAAAGTAGTGGCGCGATGCTTAACTGTGGTGCACACAAATGCCCTCAGTATTGTCATAACGTATATGATCATTCGAAAATGAAGTGCAATACATTTGTCAAGTCGAACTGTCCTAAGAACCATACCACAACACGAAAGTGCCACGACACAGCAGCAGCAGCATCATGCCGGAAATGTGCCGATGAAAAGCGCAAGGTTGAAATGCGGCAAAAGCGAGACCATCAACTTGAGCAGGAAAGAGAAGCGAAGCAGAAAGCGTACGCTGCCCAACTGGCTGAGTTACAATCGGAGATTGAACATGAGAAACGACGCATTAAAGGCGAATCAGATGATCAAGAACGTAAGAACGTCTTAGAGCAACATCGCAAAGATCTTGAAAAGCTTCGAAACACGAAAGGAGTCGTAAAACGTCAATCAGAAAGGAAACAGAGCCCGGACCGCACTCATGTTCCCCAAGACCAGGGTAATCAGGATAATAACCCATCGCGGGGTTCATCGCCGAATAGAGATAACAATGACCCGAGCGTCAAATCTTCCTGGGATCAAAGTGAGGCCCGGGATGATTGGGAGTATCAAAAAACATGGGAAGGCCAAGATAACGAAGCTCTTGATAGTTTGATGGGTATGATAGGTGTGTATCGTATTGCGCCAGTTGCCTTTTTTTTTTCTTTCTAATTCTTTGTACAGGTCTTGAATCCGTGAAACAGAAATTTTTAGATATCAAAGCAAAGGTTGACGCCATGGTTCGACAGAATGCATCATTAAAAAACGAAAGATTTGGTGCAGTGTTGCTTGGAAACCCAGGAACAGGCAAAACAACCGTCGCACGTTTGTATGCAAAATTCCTTTGCCATGTCGGTGCACTTCCTGGCGAGCACTTTGTCGAGACTTCAGGATCTGGACTCGCGAACGATGGGATCAACGAGTGCAAAAAACAGATTGACGCTATCCTGAACAATGGGGGAGGTGTCTTCTTTATCGATGAAGCCTACCAACTTGTTTCTGGGAATAGTACAGGCGGCAAGGCCGTACTGGACTATCTTCTCGCTGAGATCGAGAATCTCACCGGCAAAGTCACGTTTGTTCTGGCAGGTTATAATAAACAGATGGAAGAATTCTTCGCTCACAATCCCGGAATTCCTAGCCGCATTCCTATAGAGATGGAGTTCAAGGACTACGAGGACGAAGAACTCTTGCGTATTCTCAGATACACGATTGACAAAAGATACAATAGGTTGATGAAGCTTGAAGGGGGAATGTTAGGCCTCTATGCTCGGATAGTCTCTCGCCGTATTGGTCGGGGACGAGGACGAGAGGGATTCGGAAATGCACGTGAGGTGCAGAACAGACTGGCAATCATTACCGAGCAACAGGCAAAACGTTTGAAAAAAGAGAGAAGAGCAAAGGGGAATCCTGATGATAATCTGCTAACAAAGGAAGATCTTATCGGACCCGAGCCGGTAACGGTTCTCAAAAATAACGCGGCGTGGAAAAAGTTGCAGAAGATGATCGGATTAAGTTCCGTCAAGCAGTCTGTAAAAGTCCTTCTCGACACTCTGCAATTCAATTATCAGCGCGAGATTGAAGAGAAACCTATCATCGAGTATTCTTTGAACCGTTGCTTTGTGGGCTCACCAGGAACCGGTAAGACTTCAGTAGCAAAGTTATATGGAAAAATATTGTCGGATCTTGGAATGCTCTCTAACGGAGAAGGTACGTATAGTTCCTGGCTGGCAATCTTTCTATTGACATGGCTGTAGTTGTTTTGAAAAACCCTTCGGATTTCATAGGCCAGTTCATTGGCAAATCAGAAGCGCAAACGAAAGCCATTCTTGCCTCCACAATCGGAAAGGTTTTAATAATCGATGAGGCCTATATGCTCAGACCTAGCAAGAGCGGTAGCGGTGATTCTTTCAAAACATCCGTGATTGACACTATTGTTGCAGAAGTTCAGAGCACTCCAGGAGAAGATCGCTGTGTTCTTTTGCTGGGTTACAAGGACGAAATGGAAAATATGCTCCGGGATGTCAACCCTGGCCTGGCGCGTCGGTTTCCTTTAGATTCAGCTTTTATTTTTGAAGACTTTGATGACAATGAGTTGGAAAGAATTTTGGATTTAAAGCTCAAGGAGCAAGGTTTTGGTGCCACAAATCGAGCAAGACAGGTTACCATGGATATGCTTCGCAGAGCACGTAACCGTCCACATTTTGGAAACGGTGGAGAAGTAGATATCATTCTCGACAAAGCAAAGCTTCTCCATCAGGCAAACTTATCGGAGGGCAAAACAAAACTCAAGGACATGTTTGAACCGTTCGACTTCGACCCCGAATTCAATAGGGGCGCAACAGCTTCGACTAACCTCCCGCTTCTTTTCAAGGGTGTTATTGGTTGTGAAGGCATCGTCAAACAACTTCAAGGATACCAAGTTACAGCTGAAAATATGAAATCTCTTGGAATGGAACCACGGGATCAGATTCCCTTTAATTTTCTTTTCAGAGGACCTCCAGGTAAGACATTTCAATTTTTCCGATCTTATATTGCTGACAAGCACTTATAGGCACTGGGAAGACCTCAACCGCTCGTCGCATGGGCAAGGTATATTATGACATGGGTTTTCTTTCAACAGCTGAGGTAATTGATTGCTCTACCACAGATCTCGTAGGTCAGTACATAGGACACACAGGCCCAAAGGTTCAAAAACTTCTTGAGAAAGCATTGGGCAAGGTTCTCTTCATTGACGAGGCCTATCGACTAGCTGAGGGACATTTTGCTACTGAAGCCATGGACGAGCTTGTGGACTGCTTAACGAAACCAAAATATGCGAAGAAACTCATCTGCATATTAGCAGGATATGATGAAGATATGAACCGTCTCATGTCTGTCAATCCCGGTCTTACGAGCCGCTTCCCGGAGACGGTAAATTTCCGCCCATTGACAGCGGACGAGTCTGTCACGCTACTGACTGATCTTCTTCAAGCGCGAAAGGCGCCTCTTGACGTTTCGGTTCTGAAGCCTTCGGTAGGCGGCTTTCGCCAAAAAGTGGCCAAAAAGTTTGAATCTCTTTCAGTTCTCAAATCATGGGGCAATGCCCGAGATGTTCAGACGATCGAAAAAGACATTTTCAAACAAGTCATCTCTACGACCACGCCTCCAATTACACAGCTAGTCGTTACGGAATCGATTATCATTAGTTCGATTGAAACCATGCTCACTGAGCGTACTAGTCGCTCCGAGGCGGCCGGGACACGAAGGAACACTAAGCAAGGGTTCGTTCCTCCAGCAATACCGCCACCTCAGTCTGATTCTCATAATGCAACGAATGTCCAATCATCAACGGATACTAACAACGCAACAAAATCTTCATCACCTAAATCTCCTTCGCCTCCTCCGCCTCCTAAATCCCCTAAATTCGATGCTGGGGGGCAGGATGCTAATGATGAGGTTCATAATCACGAATTTGGTGATAAACGCGATGCTGGTGTTAGTGATGAGATATGGAATCAACTCCAGCAGGACAAGAAGGCTGCAGAAGCCCGTGAGCGCGAGTACCATCGCCTCGAGCAGGATCGTATCCAAAATCAGCAAATAATGGAGCAAGCAGATCTTGAGGCCAAACGAGAACTTGAAAGAATCAGAAAAGCAGAAAAAGAAGCCAGGGACGATGAAGAGCGACGACGCATGGAAGCTGAACGGATTCGGCGTGAGATGGAGGCTCGACAACGCGAAAACATGCTTGCCAGGATGGAGAAAGAGAGACAGAAAAGAGAACAAGAAAAACAAAAGGAAATGCAGGCGCAGAAGAAGTTGAAACAGCTAGGCGTATGTATAATGGGATTTAGATGGATTAAGCAGGCGGGTGGGTATAGATGCGCCGGTGGTTCGCATTTTGTTACCGATGCACAGTTGGGTATATGAATTTGAGGTCTACTGCAACCCAATACCTCAGCGATGATACAAAATGAGTATACAGTACATAGTTTATACAGGGATTTGGAAGAGTTTAGTGATAGATTATAACCGTAACGTTTGTGGTTAAATTTTCTTGCTCAAAAGAAATTTTGCGTAATATATTAGGCTATGTGTGCTTCAGTGAACGAGATGCAATAGTGATAAACGTGCCTTTGCAGCCAAGCCCTCTTAGCTTAAAATACGTGATACTCCGCATGGCGTAATGAATAGGATACAATATCTTCTATGAGCGGGTGTATAAGGGGAATGGATATAAAATGATGATGCTTTTATTCAAAGTGTGTTCTTTGCATAGTTCTTTTGGCGCTGCCGGAGAAATAGGTAGGTGATACAAGCTATCAGATACGTTCTAGCATGCCAGTCGACATTATTGATACAACACTTAAGATTCCTAATCTGCTTATAAGACTTGTTGATATAGACCATGAATATTGCAACGAACTCCATTTGCATTACCTATTCTCTTCATCTTCGTGCTCTCCGAACCATCATTGATTTCTTATGTTTATGCTCGCGGCTTTCCATATCGTTTCGTTGGACGGATTTCGATAACATAGCTGAGGCGGAACGTTTTTTTGCGTTGCGTGACAGATTCGAAACCGCGTTCTATATCTAAGGAAATCATTAACTCATTACTGTACTGCATATAGTCCGAGCTTGTCAGGTTTACCTTGTTGTGCCCGAGGTGTACCGAATCTTTGTCTCACATATCGCCAGAAAAGCAGACACAAAGGGAGACAAGTTGTGCACAAAGTCAGTAACGCAATAACAGCTTCAGCGGACCATGTAGGCATTTTTGGGATTTCGGACGGCCGCTCCACTTCTCGCCTTAGAAAGTTATCGAAGGGCGAAAGCAACTATGGCTTTGTGGGTAAAAATAAAAACGTGAAGAGCGAGAGAGACTGTGGCTCGGTGGGTGAAAAAGAAGGCGAAGGAAAAAGAAGGTGAAGGAAAAATGTGCTGATGGTGATGGAGATAAGCTTGTTCAGCCAAGAAACTGGAATAACTGCAAAATGCAAATTCTTAGCGCAGAGGTTGAGGACGACTCATATCCGACATTGGCATGCCAGTATCCTCACCATCTACTAAAAAAAAAAAAAAAACCTTCGTTCATGCCCCTAGCCTCTCATTACGCTACTGTCCTAATAGGCAGAGAGGTAATGCGGCTTTGGCATATTTATGTGTTTTCCTTTTCAGATTCTGTAAGATTGGAAGAATACCGGTACTACTCAGGCTTGTCTGGGGGGCTCTAACTATTCAGAACTTACCAGCAGGTGCTTTCAAGACTGATCAATAGACTAAGTATAAATTGGTTGTGTTGATTCGTGTGCATGACCAGCGCAAATGCGATTCTGCTATGAGAGCCTACGGCTGTCAGCTGGAGGATTCTTGCGCACCCAGATTTTGCATTATTGGTTTAAATGTTGTCCGACTAGCCAAAAGGACACAAGCCCCAATGCAAGTTCTGCTTTCGGGGTCACTAGCATCTTCAGATTCTGTACTATTGGACAGGAGAGATAGGCTGCAGCGCAGCTAAGCGGGCTCATGTTCTGCACTATTGGCCAGCCCGGTGCGTGGCTGAAATTCAATGCAGTAATGAGCATAGCCTCAATCAAGGAGAAGGCTGAAGGTCCGTGCGGCCTTGGGCAGCGGGCGGTGATTATATGTTCACTTTTTCCAGCCTGATCAAAATCCTCTCATCCTTGATCACGCTCGTAGCTAGATGCCTAAGCCTGCACCTGACAAACGCAGTCATGAAATGCTCAACAAGGACAACGGCTACTAGGATTTCAGATATAACTTGGGAAGAACATAAAGATGCGATAGAACGCCTCTTCTTGACCGAAAGAATTCCCTTAAAGGGGAAAATTGGCTATGCCGCCATTGAGCTCATGGAGAAGAATCATTCGTTCCGTGCCACGTAAGAGACTCCGTAACAGTTGTACGTATCAAGGCTAACTTGAATGCAGCAAATCGCAGTATGAGCATTGATTCAAAAAATGGCGATGGAGTGTTAATGTGAAAGAGCCTCAGTGGCGTGACCTTCTCTATCGGTTTCCAAAAAGCCTAAAAATGGAAAGGAGTATGAGATACGATATAGAGGGAAGACAATTCCATATGAGAGGATCTTACAAGAAAGTCTGCGTAAGAAACACGTTCTGGAAAAGATGGTAAAACTATATCGAGGTAATGTTCCAATCAAACTATGATCCTTCACTAACGTGCTTAGATACTGGACGACGAACTCCTGAGGGTTTCACAATACGGTCGCCTTCACCTGCCCCTTTGATGAGTGAAGTCTGTGCTCGTCCTCAATCTTCTACCCCAAGCTTATCATTGTCAAGAAATTGGCCGCTACATCAGGAAATCACCGACAAATCCATAACTTCTGCACACCAGCAACCTCTGTTCAGCCCGTTTTTCTGGACCCGTTTTATACATTGAAATTCTTTCCCTCGTATCTTTCCAGGGAATCTGATAGTAACGGAACGATTTATTCCCTCCAAGCCATGTTTCGTGACAACGATCAAGTAGCGATTATGGGCGCAGAAGACCCGACGGCTCAGACTCAACGATACCTTGTCGCTTCACTCATCAATAACACCAGCGCGCCTACTCAGCACAAGAGCTATATACATAGCTGGCTGACTTCAATGCCTAGTTCTATTGTGATACAAACGCTTGAAAATCTCCCTACTGCCTTCGCACTTATCGTAAGGGAGCGAGTTTTTGCTGCAGCTCTACGATATAACGACCTGGAGACGGCTCAGAAAATGTTATTATCAGGAGTCGATCCTCGCGAGCCTATTCAGATAGGTTTCAACCATGATTCGGGAATTCAACCACTATGCTGGGCAATAACTCATGGTCAATTTTTTATTGCTAAAGCTTTATTAGAGCGCCTATCCGAGATAGAAGCACAGTCTGCACTCCAGAGTCTAACTGATCATCTTGTCCAAACACAAGTCTCGCAAGGTGACTGTCCACTTAGTGATAGACTGGGCATACGTTTGAGTGATCCAGAGCGGTGGTCATTGGTAGGAATACCACTCAGTTGTGGAGCAACACCAACACTTACTAGTCTGTTAATTATCTGTAAAAATATAGAAATGGTCCAAGATATAATCACACCAAAAAAATGGAAAAAGTTGGTTACAGGGTGATATTCTAAAAGCATGCATCAGCTAGAATAATACTTCTCCGCATCTTGTGGGAACTGTACGAAAACTTGACGACGCGATCCACGAGGTTCTATCACAGGTTCTAAAGGCAATGCCCAGTCAGATTTCTACTCATACTAAAAGTACTTCAATCGCTTTATCTGAAGCGTTGAAAGCTTCTGTCGAATCTTCGTGCATTGATGCAGCAAGAACCATTGTTGAAGCTTGTGCTGCCAACGACATTGGTCTCTTAAATCCAGCTACTCAGCTCACACGTATGCATTCTGTTACTCAAGCATGTTTAGAATCGAATTGGCTACTGGCAAAACAACTTATCGAAGATATACGATCGTTACCGTCGCCTTATGTCACCTACGAGCATCAACAAACTCAGAAAAAAGATATTGATCGTCAAAAAGCTCAAAAAGAAATTGTTGAGCACGCGGTTCCCAGAGGAGATGTCGGCTGTATAAAGAAACAACTCGTTGACAGGAAGCTTTTAAGCTTTGGTTCCGGCAGGCTTTGGGCTTGGGTTTTCAGTGAATCTCTAAGGTTTCGTAACGACGAAATTGCCATGGTGGTTGCTCTAAAATCATATGGCGCGTATAATCAAGAGGATGGGATAGGACCGAGACTTGAAGCGATGCGACACAGTAGAGCGGCTGTAATCAGTGCTTTATTATGTGCAGAGGGACCATGGAATGATCTTATCAGCTTCCCCAGAGAAATTCAATTAGCATCAAGGACACTGGAAGACTTACTATGCAAGTTAAAACAACCTGAAACGGAATCTCACCTTCAGCTCATCTTGCGTTGTTTCGCATATCACGCAATTCACACAACCATCTTCAGCTCATGAAATGGCTAATCAAAAATGGGTTAGATCCAGATTAACTTTCTTTTCAACACAGTAAATACTATGAAGATGATGTAGTGACCCTTGAGAGCGTTTCATATAAATCAAGTTGCAAATTTAATGTCGCTTGGGTGCCATCTCTGCTTTCTGGCGCGGCTCAGCTAAACGACATCTCTATGATGGAACTTTTATTGGCGGAAGCCGCTGACTGCTCAGATTCCTTTGCACTCTTTCAATCAGTAAAACATAGAGCGTTAAGAGCAATTAAGAAACTTCTGAAAGCTTCAAAAAGTATGAGGCGTCGGCCCCGAAAACATTATGGCTCTGCTGCGCTTAGGGAGACCATACGTATGAAGTGGTACGACATGACACGTCTGCTTGCATCTTCAGTATATATTAATGGGACCGAAGAAGTATCTGGAGAGAGTATCAAACATAGAACATTCAGTCCACTAGGTGAAGCAATCTTCCGTCGAGATCACTACGCAATACGAACCTTTTGTCGGAAGAGCAATGCAATCCAAATACATTAGTTACGAAAGAGGGGGTTGAATCACTAAATATCAGCGGCAGTATCTTGATACGGCTATCTCCCCTTCTTGCAGCAATTGATCTGAGCGATCTCCATATTATCAAGCTACTCGTTGAAAATGGAGCCGATGCAACCCACGCTCCAAGATATGGTCTATTGAGATTGCCACTTCAAAGAGCTGCTGAAATTGGTAACTTTGAAGTTGTGGAATACCTCATCAGCCAAGGAGTACTAGCTGATGAGAATCAATTCTATTCTGGGGGCACTGCTCTGCAGCTTGCCGCTCTTAGCGGTCATGTAGGCATTGCGACTTATCTACTTGATCAGGTGCCGATCCAAACTTCCCACCAGCTCCAGGGGATGCTCGCACTGCCTTTGAAGCAGCAGCAGAATGGGGTCGTATAGACATGATATCTCTTCTTGTCAAGCAAGGTGTCAAACTTCATTTGAGATTTAGAAGAGAGTCTAGCAACGATCATGGTAGTGGATATAGTGGTAGCTATAGCACACAGCATCAACGTGCAGTTCAATTAGCAAAAGAGCGCGGACATATGGCAGTGGCAAGATATGTAGAGGGCCTCCTCGATTACAACGGTATCCAGGCAACCAATCAGCAGTTCCAATCAGACGCCGCTTCGCGCTGGGACAGAGAAACGCTTCAGGAACCTTCCCACTGGCGACTTGACGACGAAGATACAGTTTTCGACAATTTCATTCAGCTACCAGAGTCTCCCTAAGAAATAAAAAATAACTTAGGAAATAGCATTTCTCACAGTGAAGACGGTAATAAGAGATTTTATAGGAGGACCTAGGCAATTAGTCGCGATCACTAGGATGCACAGCACGGTCTAAATTAGAACCTACGATTCGTTGACCTATCACCACACATTCCCTACGATCTCCTATCGATGTTATGTAGTATGTTTCTGTACCCCCCAACTAGATAGTAGTACTTGATAAAGACGATCTGGCTGACGTCCTTTATATGAGTGCTCGCCACATACGTGACCTTTCTGCCGACCAAGCGAGCCTGAATGAAGCCTTTGCAAAAAGCAACCCTTCACTGCAAAAACCACCAGTAAGTTGAGGCCACTGTCGCAGATGCAATTTATTCTCTGAAGTAGGGCCTTTTCAATGGAAAGGAATCTGAACCTCAAATCATATTTGCTGACCTAGCCATCAATATGCAGCTAATACGCTACCAAGTTGGGCGTGCTCTAGGTAAAATCAAACCCGCAACCACGCCCATGCGGAGTGAATAGAGCGCCTCTGTGTCTTTTTGATAACATATCCATTTACCTTTTCTGCCTCTTCGGTCTCGACTGCTTGTTTCGCAATTTCTTCGACCTAGGCCTTCCTATCGTTGAGAAACTTCAACATCTGGAGTACCTTGATAGTGGACCGTTGAGCTGCTCCGTTCAACGTTCAACGTTGCTTTCTAGCTTTCCCCAGGCGACTTTGTCATTAGCGCGAAATCGCCCCGCGATCTGCCTGTGTTGTTACAAGTAGAGACTTAGCAAAGCCAGGAAGGGCGCCGGGCTGACCGACAGCCTTAGCTAAAATGCGTTTGAGTTGCAATCCCATCGTATCCAGTTCTTCCTTCTCAGCCTCGAGCATGTCTTTGGACTAATCCAGGCTGGCCTCTTTCTCAGCTGCAGCGTGCTCCCTTTGTCGGAAATTTTCAGTGTCTTGGACGAAACTAGTCGCGATCTCGAACTGGGTTTTGTTGACTGCGTCAGTGGCTTGTTTTTGAAGAGCGCTACGAGCCTTTTCAACATGAACCTAGTGCTCTCTGTTGAGTGTTTGATCCCTGCACAGTGCTTCGTATTGAGAATTTCAAGCAGTGAGACATGCTGCTTCTTGAGTTGCTTGTTCTCATTCTCAGCTCTCACAAGGATGCTTGAGATGCGGTCGATTTCCGCCGCGTAGCTATCCGCAGAGTCAAGTTTCTCATGACACACAATTTGTAGGCTCTTGTTCTTGCGGCAAACGGCTGTTATAGCGGATTCAGCGGTGTTCGACAATGTCAAGGTCGTTCGGCTTATTTAATTGGTCGATAGGAATGTCGCGGAGGAAGTGGGCTTGTGAGTCGTGCAAAAGAACGCCAAACCACTTAATTAAAAGCCAACGAACACTGGTTCGAAACCAAAATTCAATATGCGCCTTCATGAGTGGGCCCATAGGGGATCCAATCGAACATGCAGACTCCAAAGGCAACAAACCTGTTGCAGGTAAGCCTAACCTACGCTCGATGCCGAGTAGCACCGCATCCGATGTTTCCGCACGGAAGGTCGCACTTGGACCGCAGCAAAAGCCTGGAGGCTCCTACAGGAGACTCAGTGCATGCCAGACCATTGGAAAGTATTACTTCGAACATTCGTGATGCGAATACGATGAGATTGCATGTGCATTGCAATTTCCGAAGGGGAGAGCTGCGCGTTGCAGGTCTATAGTCACATAACCACACCACGGTTATGAGCGCGCAACCACTGAGCTTCCGCGTCCCCTCTTATGCGTGACTGCACGCATTTGGATTCCCATGCGCGCCGCATGCTGGATCGCCCAATGCAGTCGAAGTGGCCGTCTTGTTCATCTACTTCGGCATCCAGACTCCATACAGTCCGACACGTTTTTGATTAGCCAAAGAAAGAGCATGTGAGAAGCATCATGTCTAGCCTTTCGTAGGGTGAGCGTACAGTACGCGCGACGCCACTAAAAGATGCTACATCTCCCGATCGGACAACCTCGGCCTCAACAACAACGCACAGCAAACGCAAGTAATAAGCAAGCAGATATGGATAAGGAAATATGATCGACATGAAGGCAGACGAAGGCGCGGCCCTTTTTCCATGTATTCCGCGCTACCAATCGTCAGGTCCCTCGCATAGACATTATCTGCCGTAAGGTTATCGCACTAACCTATCACAGTCCGGGAAGCCCGCAATTCCTAGATTCCGCAGACCTGTTTTTCCGATCGTGGTCTAACAGAGCCAGCCGATGAGGGGAACCCGAACTGCCGGCCCGCATTTGAACTGCCAGATGCTGGCTTACAAACTTCTGACTGTACAATACACCAGCGGCAGCGTTTCCCACGCCACCACACTAGTGTCTCCTTCAGCTCTAGCTTATCCAGTGTGGAGTGACAAATGACATGACTGAAAATAGTTATCCGATGCTTGGCATGCCATAGGGCGCCAGCTTCTGCGCCGTAGAGCAGCCGCGTATTACTCCGCGTAGCCCCCGTTTATTCGTTATGGACCATCCACACCGATAACCGTTGCCGTCTGATCATGTCTACCGAATTACCGAGTCTAGGATATATATATACTACGCTACCCGAACCCCATGTCTGCCCCCGAATGTGTTGAGCAGTCGTCTGATGAGCAGCAGCTATCGTTCCTCTCCGATCTCCGCTAGCTGTGGCACATGATACATACGGAATCGTGATTGGTACTCCCTTCTAAGCGTCTTCTACTTCTTTCGCCGAGCTTGTCATCCAACAACACCCACGATGCATGCCAAAGCTCCCGAATCGAAATGTGATGTGTAAGTCTCAGTCAAGAGTTGGTTTTACTATGACTAACCAGCCTGTAGCCTTATTGTCGGTGCAGGTCCAGCCGGGTAAGCACCGCACGCTTGAAGAGCCGAATGCATACTTAACGTATTGAAGTCTGATGTTAGCGACATGGATGGCCCATTGCGGAATCAAGACCAGGATCGTCGACAAACGCAGCACGAAGATATTTTCTGGTCAAGCTGATGGGCTGCAAAGCCGAAGTCTTGAGATATTTGATAGCTTTGGGTTTGCAGATCGCGCTTGGAAGGAGGCAAATCATATGCTTGAGGTAGAGTTCGATACGTAATTCCGCTTAGTATGCTTGCTAACTACCGAGGATTAGATGTGCATGTGGGTAGGTTTTCCCCGTCGGAATCAATTTCAACTGCTGACTTTCCAAGAACCCGGGTGAGGACGGTGTGCTAAGACGGTCTGATAGGGTTCCTGATGCCATTGTCGGCTGTTCTCGTTTCACTCAGATTGTACTACATCAAGGCCGCATCGAGCGCTTCTTTTTGGACAACATCAAGAAATATTCCCAGGGTTCAATACATGTCGAGCGCGCGGTCCTCCCAGAATCGCTATCCATATCCGAGGAGTTATGCGATGATCATTCACCCGATACGTATCCCTTGAAAATAGAACTACGGTATCTTACTGAGGAAGAAGCAACCCCAGCTCAAAGCGTTGGCACCAGCGTTCCTGATGGGCTCTTTAGAAGCAGCTTAGCCGAAGATGATACGGACGCTCTAATTGCAGGAAGCAGGGCGAACCAAGGAAGCACCGAGGTTGTCAAGGCCAAGTACCTGGTGGGCTGCGATGGTGCGCATAGCTGGACAAGAAGACAAATTGGATTCCAATTGGAAGGCGAGCCTACAGATTTTATCTGGGGCGTGCTAGGTACTATAGTTTTCTAACCCGACTCGCAATTTCTAACATTGGCAGACATCATTCCCATAACCGACTTCCCAGACATCCGCATGCGTTGCGCAGTGCACAGCGCATCTTCTGGTTCTCTCATGGTCATTCCACGCGAAAATAAGCTCGTTCGATTGTATATCCAGCTTACTGAGATCAAACCTGACGCCAGTGGAAGAGCAGACCGCTCGAAAATATCGCCTGAAACGATTATCAAAGCTGCGCAGAAGATAATCGCTCCTTATAAGCTCACTTACGAATACTGTGATTGGTGGACAGCATACCAAATCGGCCAACGTGTGGGAACCAACTTTGACTACAGGAGCAGAGTGTTCCTAGCAGGTGATGCTGTGCACACTCATTCACCAAAGGCTGGACAAGGTATGAATGTAAGCATGCAGGACGCATTTAATCTGGGCTGGAAACTTGCTCTCGTGACCAAAGGTGTTGCACAACCTTCTATTTTGAGAACATACCAGTCGGAGCGCAGAAGAGTAGCCCAAGACCTTATCAATTTCGACCATAAGTTCTCGCGACTTTTCTCTGGCCGTCCAGCTAAGAACCTAATGGACGAGTCCGGCGTCAGTATGGCAGAATTCAAAGATGCATTTGTCAAAGGCAATATGTTTGCCTCTGGTCTCTCCGTCGATTATGGCTCCAGCATTCTCGTAGCAAAGCCAGGCGACGCAGCTGAGCAAGGAGATGGCACTGATGTATCTTCCTCCACAACCAGGATAATTGGCAAGCAGGAACTCGCTACAAACATCCAGATGGGCATGCGTTTCCCAAGTTTCAGGGTCCTGAATCAAAGCGATGCCCGGCCTTGGCACTTCCAGAAAAGACTTCCCTCTGACGGCCGCTTCCGCATTATAGTCTTTGCCGGAAACGTCCTGTCCTCCCCTCAAAAGGCTCGTCTGGAAGCCTTCTGCTCCAAGCTTTCCAATTCGATGTTCCTGGGGTCTCATCTGTACAATAACATTGCTGTTGTGACGTGTCACTCGGCAAAGAGAACCGAGGTGGAGTTACTCAGAGACTTCCCAGAGGTGTTGCATCCGTTCAGTGAGAAGATTGGGTGGGATTATGACAGCGTGTTCGTTGACGATGTAAGTTATCATGAGGGCTTTGGTGATGCATACAAAAATTACGGGGTGGATAAAGAGACGGGATGCGTGGTGGTGACGAGGCCGGATCAGTACGTGGGATATGTTGGACAGCTGGATGGTGACGCTGGGTGGGTGTGTGTGGAAGCTTATTTCAAGGGTATTTTCATTAAACAGGATTAGCATAGAAGCTATCGGTAGGCGTAGTGTGTGTGAAGTGCAACGTAATCGAGATGATCCTTGATAGTTTTATTCAATGCGTTGAGAAGCGCTTCGTCGATGATGCCGTTGATTATTTCCAGAGATTTGACTGTTCCGGGATGTGCGAATTCACATACCAGACGTCACTGGTAACTCCTATGGCGTCACCTTAGGGTTCTGGCTAATCATTCTGAATATCCAGCATTGTGTGAGGGGTACTTTCACTTTCATCTCATTCGCTACTGCACGCGCTAGCCTACGGGAGACCCTAAGCTGTCGTGTAAGGTCGTACACCACAACGCACTATTTTTCACCCTCTTCTATCATTCTCTTTCTCCACTTGTGCTGCCAATTCAGCATCTAGAACAGCAAACCCCACAGCTCACACACCTGGCGGCTGTTTCCCACCCCGCCCGGATGCAACGACACCCAAACGCTACGTAGCGCGCCAAATCACACGTGCCGTCGCAACACCTCACTCATCTTAACTCCCAGAATAACTGGCTCCGTGTCCGCGATTGGCAGCTCCACACTTCTCGGGAGATGGCTCTTGTCGCTGATTCGAGCACGGCGATCCAGTTGTCGCACCACAACACCAGCGGAACCGTGGAATGTACGGTCACACACGACACGCCGACTGGATAACAGTTCGATTGACGGGCACCAGCTCCAGATGCGTAGAGTAGGGACGTCTCACGCGCTTCTTAATACAGCGCACTAGCGGGAGGGTCGGGAGGGTACTGTTTGGCTGGAGTAGGAGCTTGGTATTGTGCGTGGACCTTGTGGTATGCAGACGTCATGTACATTCCTGGCTGTGGAAGGAGAGGGGAGTATACAAGAGAGGCACCAAAAGTCGTCGGTGGGAAATTTCGTTGCATGCAAGCAGAATATCAGTCAATTGTTTATCTGTTTGAAGACATACGGATCGATATGGCGCCGTCGATTCCATCTTCCATCGTGGAAATAAAAAAGGACTTTAGCTTCAAGGAGCTCCCCAAAGACTACTATACGCCTTCAAAATGCCCAGATTCCTGTTCTAAAGCTCCTGCTGACGCCGAGGATGGGCGGATCGAAGGCGGTGCCCATGCCTGGCTCACTGTCATTGGATCCTGCCTCATATACTTTGCCTGTTTTGGCATCATCAACAGCTTTGGGTTCTTTCAGACGTATTATCAGAAAGACTTTCTAAAAGATGTCTCTGCCTCTACAATCTCTTTTATCGGTACCATCCAGATTCTGTTGTTAAATGTGCTAGCTGCCCCCGCGGGCTCAATTTTCGATGCCTACGGATTGAAAGTATGTCTCACTCTCCCTCTTGGTGCGTTATTGAGGTTGTCGAGGCGAAATCTGATATCAACAAGGCTCTCTACATCTTCTCCGGAATAACCTGCACACTTGGACTCCTCGGCCTATCCTTCATACCCGTCGGCTCTCTCTGGCAAACTTTCCTCCTACATGGCGTATGCATCGGCTTCGCTGTAGGAAGCGGCACACAGCCCGCACTCGTTGTGGCAGGCCAGCACTTCGTGAAACGCCGCGCACTGATACTCGGCATAGTGAGCGCAGCAGGAAGCGCAGGTGGTGTGTGTTTCCCTGTAATCTTTTCGCAGTTAGAGAGAACACATGGGGTAGGCTTTCAGTGGTCGCTGCGAGTAGTTGCCGCAATTTCAGGGTGCGTATCCCTCTTTCCATCATCTCAGAGCTTGCACTAATAATGTTTCTCTTCCAGGTTGTGCTACACCCTTGCGATTCTCATTTCTCATACAAAAATGCCTAAAGCACCTTTGAGATCCATTACCAACCTCGTCGACTTCAGAGGGTTCCGGGATCTTAAATACTCCGTTCTAGCTATTGGCACTTTCTCAGCTATGCTCGGTCAATTCATTCCTTCATACTATATTAGTAAGTTAACCCCCTCCTCTATCTCCACTAACCCCTTATTTCTGTCTTGAATACTGACCACTCACCCTAGACACATACCTAGAAGCCACACATCCCACTTCCCCGGCGAAACTATACCTCCTCCCTCTTTTCAACGCTACAGGCTTCCTTGGACGCATTCTGTACGTTTCTATCCCTTTCCCTCCCTTCTTCCCGTTCCCCAACTCCAATAACATTCTAACATATTTTCTCTGAAGTGGTGGCCTGACTGCCGACCCCACCGGCCCCCTCAACACAACCTACCCCTCCCTCCTTCTCAGCGGCCTGATCTGCCTCCTTCCCTGGTCCATATCTTCTTCTCTCCCCTCCCTTGACATCTTCGCCATTGTCTACGGGTTTAGCAGCGGTGTATTCATTGCTGTGTTGCCTGTTTGCGTGGCGCAGATGACGACGGAAGGAGAATGCAGCAATCAAAAAGCCGATGAGGGAATGGACGTCAGACCAGAGGGGCAAGTAGGAGATAGCAGACCAGACGAGGAACAAGGATGCACCAGGCAAGTCTCCGAAACGATAAAAGAAGAAAGAGCGGAAAGAGAAAGAGCAGGCGAAGCCAAGCTCGGTGCCCGTATCGGCGCTTTCTACAGTGTGTGCAGCGTTGCGCAGTTGGTGGGGAGTCCGATTGGAGGCGCGTTGATCGGGGAAACGAGTCTTGCTAGAGGGGGAGGTGGTGGAAGTGCGTTTCGGGGGTTGATTGTTTTTGCGGTATGTATTGTTTCCATCCGTTCATTCCTTCTTCCCCAAAAAGTTAAGAGTGAACCGGCTTGACTAACGTCATCTTTCCATAGGGCCTCACCTCTCTCGTCGGCGGCCTAATAGTCTTCGTCGTGAGACTAATGTATGGTCGGAATCTCTTGGTGCGGCATTGAAACGATGCACATACGCATACAAATGTGCAGAAGAAATAGGACGAATAGGTGGGAAAATCTGTTTTTTCTCCTTCGTTCACTAGAACTTTCATATCAGATTATCTTACTTGCACATTGTTATATTAGCATTATTTACTCACTGGAGCTTATTATGAATATTGAAGCCGAATACTGCTCTAAACGCCTCATCCATGCCCTACTTTATCTTCATCTTTCCCAACGCACTACAATAGCGACTCTCATTTAATATCGAATTAAGTATATTGTTCCATCATAAATATATCGCTCTCGAAAAGGAAGATGATGCAGTCGAGGATGGGTATACATACACATAATACACAGGGACGCCCGGAAGGAAAAAAACATCCATTCCATATACACACCTTCCCTACTCTCCCTCACCCTCACGCATCCTACTTAAAACCGCCCACTCTCCCTCCTCCCTATCCCCAGACCTCCGTAATTCCTCGACAGCCTCTCAACTGCCCCATTCGACCTCTCGCTCCCTGTAGGATTCCCGGGCATGCTCACCCTCTTGAGCGGACTGCCTTCTCGCTTCACGGGTGACCCGAGCCGGCGTTCACCCTGGCCACCCAAGCTCTCCCGACTCCTGTCATCACGCATGAAGTTTGCGGATGCGGATTTTCGCAGTGGAGAGTTGGCGTGCGAGTACACGCCCAGACTGCCACCATCGCTAGTTCCTGTTGGGCGAAACTGTGGTTGTGGGGGCTGTTGGCGGAAGGGGTTCGGCGTGTTTGA
>Ga0247757_10000387_pt1 | contig 37100 bp, 34 predicted proteins | sample UWRJL126311R4_FD_180929 | JGI IMG/M metagenome (GOLD analysis project Ga0247757, IMG submission 180929) | Plant litter microbial communities from Arlington Agricultural Research Station in Wisconsin, United States - UWRJ-L126-311R-4 | ecosystem: Environmental > Terrestrial > Plant litter >... | reverse complement strand
ACCGGGATCTCGATCGGAGCCGCGGCGCTCGCCGCGCTCGCCACCCCCGCTGTCGCCGCGGCCGACCCGTCGCCGCTGAACGTCAACGCGCTCCCGCCGGTCAATCCGCAGCCGTTCGCGTCGCCCGACGGCGCCTGGTACACCTTCGCCGCCCCCGGTGGCGTCACCTGCGTGATGGATCGGCAGTCCGGCAACTACGGCTGCAACGGCGTGCTGCCCGGCGCGCCCGGCGGTGCGAACGTGGTCACCGGCTGGGCCGGCGGCCCGCCCGGGTTCGCGCATTCGGCGGTGCCGATGTACGGCGCCTCGGCCAATCCGCAGCCGCTGCCCGCCAACACCCGGATGAGTTTCCGCACCGTCAGCTGCGGCACCGACGGGGTCATCACCTCGTGCGTCAACACCGTGGACCAGTCCGGGTTCGTGATCAGCCCGACCGGCACCTACGCCTACTGACCTGCGGTGCTAACGCTGCCCGGCGCTGCGGCGACATCTAGGCTGTGACGGTGTCGAGCAGAGCTGTTGTGGGTGCGGCCGCGGCCGCGGTGGCCGCTGTCGTGAGCGGATCGGGTCTGGCCGCCGCCCAACCGCCGCCCCCGTCTCCGGCGCCGACACCGCCGCCGCCCAACGTGAACGCGTGGGCGCCTGCCAACCCGCAGAAGTACGCCGTCCTGGACGGCGCGGCGTACGCGTTCAGCGTCAACGGTCTGACCTGCATGGTGCAGCGCTCCGGCGGCTACGGCTGCAACGGCGTGCTGCCCGGCGCCCCGGAGGGCGCCAACCTGGTCAGCGGTGCGGCGGGCGGGGTGCCGGGCTTCTCGGCGGCGCCGGCGCCGATCTACGGCGGCCCGGTCAACGCGCTGCCCGCGGCCACCCGGGTCAGCTTCGGCACCGTCAGCTGCGGCGGCGACGGCGCGGTGACGGCGTGCCTGGACAGCCGCAACCAGTCGGGGTTCGTCGTCAGCCCGACCGCCTCGTGGATCGTCAACGAGGTCAACCCGCTGCTGGCCCGGCCCGAAGGCACCAACCCCTACTTCAACTGAGTCAGAAGCCGGACCCGAGCACCTCGTGGCCCGGCTTCTCCACCATCAGCCCGCGGTAGGCCTCCTCGACCGTGGAGCCGTGGTTGACCACGCCGTCGACCTCCCTGGCGATCGGCATCGAGATGCCCAGCTCCTCGGCGAACTCCATGATCACGCTGGCCGCCTTCACACCTTCGGCCACCTGGCTCATCGACGCGATGATCTCGTCGATGGGCTTGCCCGCACCCAGCTGCTCGCCGACGTGCCGGTTGCGGCTGCGCTGGCTGGTACACGTGACGATCAGGTCGCCCATGCCTGCCAGGCCGGCGAATGTGTCGCGGTGCCCGCCCAATGCCTCACCGAGCTTGGACATCTCACGCACCGCGCGGGCCATCACCATCGCGCGGGTGTTCTCGCCGATGCCGAGCGAGTACCCCATGCCGACGGCGATGGCGTAGACGTTCTTCAGCGCACCGGCCATCTCGACCCCCACCACGTCGTCGCTGGTGTACGTGCGAAACCGCTTGGTGCGGAACAGGTCCCCGAGGTTGGCCGCCAGGTGCTGGTCCGGCATCGCCAGCACCGCGGCGGCGGCGTACCCCTCGGCCACCTCGCGAGCGATGTTGGGCCCGGCCAGGATTCCGGACGGATGGCCGGGCAGCACCTCGTCGACGACCTGGCTCATCCGGTAGTTGGTGCCCTGCTCCAGACCCTTGACCAACGACACCACCGGCACCCACGGCCGCAGTGTCCCGGCGAGTTCGGTGAGCACGGCGCGGAATCCGTGCGACGGCACACCCATCACGACGACGTCGGCACACTCGGCGGCCTCGGTGAAATCGGTGGTGGCCCTCAGGGTGTGCGCCAATTCCACCTCATTGCCGAGGTACTTGGTGTTGCGGTGGTGGGAATTGATGTCGTCGGCGGTCTCCTGGGAGCGCACCCACTGCAGTGTCGGACCCCGTCTCGCGCAGATGGACGCCACGGTGGTGCCCCAGGATCCGCCCCCGAGGACGACGACTTTGGGTTCGCGCTGTGCAGGTGCCATGGGTGACCACCTTAGGTCCGCTGTCGCGGGCCGAGGGCACGTTTGACCGGAGAGCGCGACCCTCGATGCCGTCGGCATAATGGGTGCGACAGCGCTGAGGGGGTCGCCCGTGTCGGTCGACGGGATCACCGGATCAGGGCGTGCACTCATCACCCGACTGCTGGCCGCGCTGTGCATCGGGTTCGCCCTGGGTGCCTGCGACACGTCCGATCCCGCGTCGGCGCAAGACAATCCGTATGACCCGCCGGAGAGCGACCTGTCCGATGAGGAGACCAAGGCGCAGGTCGTCGCGCCGGCGGTGGCGGTGGTGCGCGCGGTGACGCTCGACGACGTGACGGGCGGCTTCTCCTTCGGCTCCTGCAACGACCAGGGCCGGCCGCCGTTCCAGGGCCGTGTCGAGGTGGCCTTCAAACTGCCTGCCGACCCCGAGGCGGTGTACGGCCGGATCCGCGACGCGCTCGTCGCGCAGGGCTGGGCCGCCGGGGAACCCGAGGGGCAGGTGATGCACGGCGACTCGCTCAACCGCGACGGGGTGACGGCCTCGGTGGGGCCCCGGGTGGCCGACCCGGGATACGGCGCGCTGGAGCTCTACGGGCAGTGCCGCAACATGGGCGACCACGGGTCGCAGGGCCCGATCGACATCACCGACCAGCTGCGCTGACACCTCTGCGACCGTGGGCCTCGTGCACACGAGAACGCCGTTTCGCGTGCACAGCCCCCACGGTCAGCGGTAGTTGACGAACTGCAACGCGACGTCGAGGTCCGCACCGCGCAGCAGGGCCTGGACGGCCTGCAGATCGTCGCGCTTCTTCGAGCTGACGCGGATCTCCTCGCCCTGGATCTGCGCCTTGACGCCCTTGGGGCCTTCGTCGCGGATGATCTTGGTGATCTTCTTCGCGTCCTCGCTGCTGATGCCCTGCTTGAGACTGCCGGTCACCCGGTAGGTCTTGCCGCTGGCCTGCGGGTCGCCCGCGTCGAACGCCTTCATCGAGATGTCGCGGCGGACCAGCTTTTCCTTGAACACGTCGACGGCGGCCTTGACCCGCTCCTCGGTCGTGGACACGAGCTCGATGACCTCGTCGCCCTTCCACGCGATCGTGGTGTCGGTGCCGCGGAAGTCGAAGCGGGTGCTCAGCTCCTTGGCGGCCTGGTTGAGCGCGTTGTCGACCTCTTGGCGGTCGACCTTGCTGACGACGTCGAACGATGAATCCGCCATTGGACCCGTCCCTCCCTCGTAGGTGTCAGTTCTCGACGTCCATCTTCGCCGGAGGCCCCGGAGCGGGCCACACCACCCTGGCGATTTGTTCTCGGGGTACGTCCTCGTTGTATCCTGCTGTGCGCGCTTCGCAGCGTTCCAGGCAGGTTGCCCGAGCGGCCAATGGGAGCGGACTGTAAATCCGTCGGCTTACGCCTACACTGGTTCGAATCCAGTACCTGCCACGCAGGTCAGGCCCCCTTTCGAGGGGGCCTGACGTGTCTCACGACGGTCAGCCCTCGCCTCGCGCGTCAGGCCGGTCCAGCCTGGTCGCGAACACCGCAGCCTGGGTGCGGCGCTCCATGCCCAGCTTGGCCAGCAGCCGCGACACGTAGTTCTTGACGGTCTTCTCGGCGAGGAACATGCGTGCGGCGATCTGCTTGTTGGTCAGGCCCTCACCCAGCAGGCCGAGCAGAACCTTCTCCTGTTCGGTGAGACCGGCCAGCGGGTCCGCTCGTTCGGCGGCCCCGCGCAGTTTCGCCATCAGGGCGGCAGCGGCGCGATTGTCGAGCAACGAGCGGCCGGCCCCGACTTCCTTGATGGCCTTGGCCAGTTCCATGCCTTTGATGTCCTTGACGACGTAGCCGCTGGCGCCGGCCAGGATCGCGTCGAGCATCGCCTCGTCGGAGGTGTAGGAGGTCAGCATCAGGCACCGCAGATCGGGTAGCCGCGACAACAGGTCCCGGCAGAGCTCGATACCGCTGCCGTCGGGCAGGCGCACGTCGAGCACGGCGACGTCGGGACGCAGCGCCGGGATCCGCGCCAGCGCCGCAGAAACCGATCCGGCCTCTCCGATGACGTCGAGTTCGGGGTCGGCGCTGAGCAGGTCGATGAGGCCGCGCCGCACGACCTCGTGGTCGTCGACGAGAAAAACTCGGTACACCTGGTCAGAGGTCACAGCGCACCGTGCCTGTCTGCGACGAGCACCGAACAGCTCAGCTGCGTCAGGTGACGGCACCGGTCGTGGCCCACGACGAGCAACTGGATGTCGTGCGCATGGTCGATCAGGTAGTTCCCGGCGTCACCGCGGATCGCCAGCGCCTCGATGTCGAGGTTCGGGTGCTGCAGCCGGTAGCGCACCAGGAATCGCTCGGCGTGAGTCGCGCCGATGACCCGCAGTGGTGCGTTGCGCAGCCGAGCCTCATCGACGGCGAGGGCGAGAACGGCTGCGGCGTCCGGTGTCTCACGATGTTCGGTGACGATCCACCGATCGTCGTGGGGACGGGGCGCATCGGTGCGCACGATGGCGACGGGGGTGTGCGCTCTGGGCAGCAACGCGGTCGCCGCCGACCCCAGGCGTCGACCCGTCGCATGGTTCACACCGAGGGCCCCGATGCACAGCATCGGGGCCGAGTGGGACGCTGCGAGCAGAACGTCGGCTGCATCACCCCGGACGGCGTCCGTTTCGAGCTTGACCGGTCGGCCCGTCGACTCGACGGCCGCGGCAGCCTGACGCAACGCCGACGTCGCGGTGGCGATCTCGTCGACGACCGGGTGGTCGCGGGGTTCCATGGCGTAGATCAACCGCAACGGCAGGTCACGGTCCACGGCTTCGGCGATGCCCCACAGGGCGGCGCCGATGGCCCGCCGGGACCCGTCGATGCCGACAACGACGGCAGGTGAGGGTGGTGCGACGTCGTGCATCCGCAACTTTCGTGGTCGTTGATGGGTGACCACGAGATTAGGTCGCGATTCCCCGTTACCCGAAGAGGCGAAAGTCCCTTCCGGGCAGGCGATGGTCCCTGACTGCGCGAGCTACACCGTCGAGAAGCGCAGCACCTCGGAAAGCGGACGGCGTGGTGTCGGGGCGGGGACGTCTTCGAGGACCGGTGCCCTACCCACCCGCACCAGCACCTGCGGCAGTGGCCGCCCCGTGATGCCCGCGACGATGTCGCGGGTCGCCTCGACCTCGGTCAGGTGGCTCACCGTGCAGGTCGCCAACCCCGCCATGGTCGCGTCGAGGAGGACGGCCGACAGGGTCTCGCCACATCCGAGGATGTCGCGGCGGCCATCGGCAAGCGCGGAGATGACCAGGATGGTGGAACGGTCGTCACCGATCTCGCGCCGTCTTTCCTCGTGGTGGACGACGGGGAAGCTGCGCCCCACATCGACGCGATCTGCTTCCGCGGCGGACACCAGGGCGCTGTGTGGGATGCCGTCAAACACCTCGTAAGGTGCTGTCCACCAACTGATCTCGGCATGATACGCGGAGTCGTACAGACGTAGCGCCTCCGTGAGGTCGGACGCCTGGGCCAATGTCTTGCGGTCGGTCTGGGAGACGACGTCGACGGCGCTCACGTCGTGGCAGAAGACGTCCCTGCGTGTGACCAGCCCGATCTGGGTCCAGTCGCTCGGCGGTGCGAACGGCAGGCGGTCGGTGCGTCTGCTCAAGATGGCGTCGGCTCGGCGGCGATGCGTGCTCGTGACGCGGTTCAGCGGGGTGAAGGTGACCGACGCCAGGTGCTTCGTGTCCTTCGGGTCGGGGTAGTACTCGACGACCGATTCGTAACCGGCCGCCGCCATCGCCACGCGGAGGTGGTCGAGGGCGGCGCCGCAGCTGATCAGTGCCTGTCGACCGCCGAGGTCCGTGGCTGCCACGCGATCCGCATCGACGGACAGCTGCAATCCGTCCGCGTCGACGATCCAGGTCCATGGTTGGGTGTTGTGGTACGAGGGCGCGCGACACGCGAGGCGTACCGCATCTTCGATCACCGTCACCGGTGCCTGTGTCTTCTGCATGGGGTCTTCCTGGTCGAGGTGTCCCCTCTGACACTGGTCCACGACGGTCCTGGGGAACAGAGGCTGACGGCGCAGACGTTGGGCCCCATCGCAAAGGGCTTTGGTCCTCAGCGGTCCGTGCGGCAGAACGTCATTCGACGATGAGGGGAACGGCCCAGCGCACCGTCGTTCCGCCGTCGCTCGCCGGACCGATCTCGCATACGCCCGCGAGCATCTCGGCTCGACGGCGCATGTTGGCCAACCCGCTCACCCTGTCGTTGGTTGGCGGGATACCCGTTCCGTCGTCGGTTATTTCGAGCGTGACGTTGTCGGCGACGGTGACGGTGATGTCGATGCGTGCCGCACCGGAGTGCCGCACGGCATTGCTGACCGCTTCGGCCGCCACGGCCTCCGCGTGGTCGGCGACGGTGTCGGCGATCGCCCCCAGCGGCCCGGAGAAGCGGAGCGTGGTGACGAGTCCCCGGTCCTGGGTGAGGTCGGTGACGAGTTTCTCCAGTCGCCTGCGGAAGTTCGCTGTTCCTGTTGTGGACGAATGCAATTCGAAGATGGTCGAACGGATGGTCTCGATCGTCTCCTGCAGGTCGTCGACCGTCTTGGCCAGCCGGGTGTTGACTTCGGGTGACGTCGACCTCGCGATGGAGCCCTGGAGGTTCAGGCCCGCGGCGAACAGACGCTGGATGACGTGATCATGCAGATCGTGGGCGATGCGTTCCCGGTCGGCGAGTAGGGTCAACTCGCGTTCGCGTCGGCGTCCCGCGGCGAGGGCCATGGCGATCGCGGCGTGGCTGGCGAAGTCGCTGACGAGGTCGAGGTAACTGGCATCGAAGGGTGCGCTGTTCGCGCTGCGCGCCACGACGATGACGCCGAGGGTGGTGCCCTCCGCGGTGAGCGGCATCGCGATCGCCGGGCGCAGCCCGGCATCGGTGAACGCCTGGATGGGATGACGGAAGGACTCGGTGATCACCGGCCTGCCCGACCGGAAGACCTCGCCACTGGTCGATCCCTCGATCGGAACACGCTGTCCCAGAACATCATCGGCGTGCACACCGACAGCGGTGGACACCACCAGTGTGGTCGGCCCGTCGGTCTCTTCAGGCACGAGGACGATGGCCTGCTCGGCATCCGACAGCTCGCAGGCGCGCTCGGCGATGAGCTGCATGGGCCGCAGCAGCGGCTCGGATTCGGACTGCAGCGCGGTCACGATCGCCCGGCTGGCCCGCATCCAGCGCGCGTTGGTGCGCACCCGCTCGAACAGCTGCGCGTTGTCGATCGCCGCAGCGGCGGCGGAGGCGAGCATCCGGGCCGACACTTCGTCGGACTCGGAGAACGTCAACCCGGGGTGGTCATGGGTGAGGTAGAGACTGCCGAAGACATTGTCGCGCACGGTGATCGGGACACCCAGGAAGGCGTGCATCGCGGGATGATCAGGCGGGAACCCGACGGCACTCGGATGGTGGGCCAGCTCGGTGAGGCGCAACGCCGGCGTCTCACCGAGGGGGATGCTGAGCAGACCCTTGCCCACCGGGAGATGGCCGATCGTCGAGACGGTCGCGGCGTCCATACCGTGGTGGATGAACGCCAGCATGCGGCCGTCGTCGGCCCGCACGGCGAGCGCACCGTAGCGCGCACCGGTGAGCGCTCGGGCCGCATCGACGATGCGATCCAGCGTGGCATCCAGATCCAGGTCCGAGCTGATGCCCAACACGATGTGGAGCAGCTGTTCGGTCTGCTTACGGGTACCTTCCAGGCTCATCCTCTCGCACACTACGCCCGGCCGGGTTGGTCAGTGGCCCGGTTGGTCCTTGACCGGCATCGCTGCGACCAGGGGTGTGTCGACACCGATGCGACCGACCACTGACGCCCCGCCCGGTGAACCCAGCGGTACGTCCCGACCGGCCAGGATCGACCGGAAGAAGGCAGCGTTGTCGGCGAGGTGCGGTCGTTCGGCGTCGTCGAGGTCGGTCTCGTAGGAGATCGCGTCCATCCGGCAGGCGATCCTGCAGGCGCCGCAGTCCACGCATTCGTCCGGGTTGATGTACAGGGATCGCGCACCTTCGTAGATGCAGTCCGCGGGGCACTCCTGCACACAAGACTGATCCATGACGTCGACGCACGCCGAACCGATCACATAGGTCATGGCGTCCAAGCATCGACACACCTCGACACCGGGGACAGGGTCGTTGGACCCGAGAGCGCAGGGCCCGACGACCCGGCCGTTGGCGACCTACGGTTCCTCCCGGCAGGAATGTGGGTGGATACCGTCGCAGCATGAGCCTTTCGACCTCGCACGACGCGTCTCCGGTGATGACGGACCCCGAGTGCTGGACGACTCTGTCCGGCTGCACACTAGGGCGGTTGGCGATCAGCGTCGACGGCGTGCCGGACATCTTCCCGGTCAACTATGTCGTCCAGGACCGGACCGTGCTCATCCGCACCGCGGAGGGGACCAAACTGGCTGGGGCCGTGGTGAATCCGTGTGTCGCCTTCGAGGCCGACGACCACGACGTGGAATGCGGATGGAGCGTGGTCGTCAAAGGGGTGGCGCATGTCCTGTCGACGAGCGACGAGCTGGCCGCCGCGCAGCGGGCTCAGGTGCTGCCGTGGACATCGCCGCCGAAGCTCCGCTACCTGCGTATCCGTCCGGTCGAGATCAGCGGTCGCCGGTTCCGCTTCGGTGGCGGGTTCTCTAGATGACCGTCGGCCTCCCCGATCCGGACACCGTGCGTGCGGCACTACAGCTGGCCACTCGCGCTCCCTCGGTGCACAATTCGCAGCCCTGGCTGTGGACGATCGGGGCCGACACCCTGCACCTGCACGCGGATACCTCGAGGCATCTCCCTCGCACGGATCCGGACCAGCGCGACTTGATGCTCAGTTGCGGTGCGGCGCTTCATCACGCCGTGGTGGGGCTGGCGGCGCTGGGCTTTCACAGCAGGATCAGCCGACTGCCCGACCCGCAGAATCCGACCCACCTCGCGTCCATCCGAACCGTGGCGCAGGAGCCCGCGGAGATCGATGTTGCCCTGGCCGCGGCGATCCCACGGCGGCGCACCGACCGGCGGATCTTCAGTTCCTGGGTCGTGCCGCGGACGGACATCGCCGCGATAGGCGTGCGGGTGGCGCGGATGGGCGTGCAGATGCGTCGTGTGGACATGTCCACCGACATCGAATCCATTGTCGCCGAGTCGGTGTCGACACACGTCCATGATGGCGAGTACCTCGCCGAGCTGACGATGTGGAGCGGGCGCTACGCGGCGGCCGCCGGTGTCCCGGCCCGCAACACGCCCCGCCCGGAGCCCGCCTCGTGGCTGCCGGGCCGTATCTTCGCGGGCGCCGCTCTGGACCAGCCGCCCGGCACCGACGCTGCCGCCGACCACGCGGTGGTGCTCGCGCTGGGGACGGCGGCCGATGCCCCGGTCGATCGTCTGCGCGCCGGCGAGGCCACGAGCATGGCGCTGCTCACCTGCACTGCGTTGGGTTTGGCGAGCTGCCCGGTCACCGAACCGCTCGAGATCGACGCGACGCGGCAGGCGATCCGCGAGGAGGTGTTCGGTGGTGTCGAACACCCGCAGATGATGCTGCGGGTGGGTTGGGCCCCGGTGGGTGCCGACCCGCTGCCCTCGACACCTCGCCGCGCGCTCGACGACGTCGTTCGCTCTACGACCCGGCCGGCGGCGGATCCAGCATGACGACCCGGCCGCCGTCCCAGTGATAGCGCACGCCGGTGACGGCCACCGGAGCGCAGGCGTTGCACTCACCCGGGGTGGCGTAGTCGAGGACGACGGTGTCGTCGGTGGTCCGGGCCCGGTTCAGGGTGGTGAAGCCGTAGGCCTTCGAGGTCGCCGTGCCGAGGTAGGCGCCGTCGTGGAACATCAGGGCCGTCTCCGGTGAACTGCCCGTCGCGCCGTCGACCGTGACCAGCGCCGTGGACAGCGTCGCGCACGGGTCGTAGTTGCCGTCGAACGTCGACGGGTCCGTCGACCATCCGGCGCCGGCATAGGGCGGCACCGTGCGGATCGCCGAGATGATCTGTGGCGCAGTGAGATCGACGCCGCAATGCGCGGACGGGGCGGCCGGCGTGGGAGAAGCGACGGGTGTCGCGCAGGCGCCCATGAGCAGGACGGCGGCCAGTGGTGCGCAGGCGTGCACGATGGTCACGGCACCCCAAGGGCCAGGATCGCGACGTCGTCGTCGGGGTCGAGTTTCGGGATCAACGTCGCGAGGTCGTCGACCAGGGTCCGCACCCCCGAGCCCGCATGCTCACGCGCGAACACGGCCAGGCGGTCCACGTCGAACGGGGACTCGCCACGGCGCGCCTCGACGATGCCGTCGGTGAACAGCAGCAGGATCTGTCCGGGCTCCAACCGCAACTCGACGGTGCCGAACGCCGCGTTGGGTGTGGCGCCCACCAGCATCCCGGTGTGTGACCGCACCACGGTGACCGATTCGCGGGCCGGATCGATGAGCAGTCCGGGCTGGTGGCCACCGGTGGCCAGGACGAGGTCGAATCCGCCGTCGCTCGGCGTCACCGTGCCGTAGAGCACCGTGCACAGCCGCCGCGGTCGCATCTCCCGCAGCAGCACGTCGTTCAGCTCGGTGAGCACGTCGGTGCACCGCGGATAGTGCAGGGCGGCCGAGCGCAGGGTGTACCGCACCAGAGACGTCACGGCCGCGGCGCCGGCGCCGTGGCCCTCGACGTCGCCGATGAAGAACGCCCACCGGTCGCCGCCGAGGCTGAACACGTCGTAGAAGTCGCCGCCGACCTGCTGGGAGGACGCCGGATGGTAGTGCGCGGCCAGGGTCAGTCCGGGGACGTCCGGCAGTGACGGCGGCAGCAGCGTGCGCTGCAGCGCGGTCGCGTACTCCTCGACCATGTCGCGCTGTCGTTCCGCGATGTCGAGGTCGCGCAGTGCTTCCGTGCGGCCACTCTGTGCGTCGTCGCGGTCGCGGCGGGCGGTGTCACGATCGAATTCGGCGTCCTCGCGGGCGAATTCGGCGGCATCGCGGAGTCGTCGCTCGTCGCGCACGACGTCGAGCAACGACAGTCGCAACTCGAGCTGCTCCATGACGATCGCAGCGAGGTCCACCAACACCCCGAATTGCTCGTCGGTGACGGCGCGCGGATGCACGTCGTACACGGTGAGCGCCCCGATGCGCCGACCGTCGAAGGTGGTCAGCGGCGCACTCGCGAAGAAGGCGATGCCGTTGTCGACGACGAAGCGCCGATGCGCGAACTGCGGGTCGCTGCCGGTGTCGCCGACGACAGTCGGACCGCCGCGCACCACGGGCTCCACACACACCCCGTCGTCACGGGGGATGAAACGCGGTGCGTCGTCGAGGCCGTAGGTCGCCGTCAGCCATGTACTGGTGTCGTCGGTGATGGTCACGGTCGCGATGGGCGCGTCGAGGAACCGCGCCGCGAGCGTCGCGAGCCGGGACAGCACCGCGTCCTGCGGAATGCCGATCACGCGGTAGCGCGCAACGGCGTCCAGGCGAGCGGCCTCGTCGTCGTCAGCAGGTGCGAAGTGCTCGGAAATAGCGGTACCTCGTGGGCGCTGGGTCGGCCGGACTGTCGGCCGCCCCCCAGCTTACGGATCGGCGGTCGACTCCATGGCCGGTACAGGATCGTCTCCGCATCCGTCACGCCGACGCGCGCCGTGGTCGGCCGCCGTACCGTTGAGGCCATCATGAACGCATCAGTCCATCCCGGTGCCGTCCTCCAGGTCGGTCCGCTGAAGCCGTCGTTGTCGCACGCCCTCGCCGATGTCTACGGGGCTGTCCTCCTGCCGGAGGACAGCGCGGCGCGGGAATCGTTCCTGGCCGGGCCAGGAGCGGCGGTGCGGGCGGCGGTGACGTCGGGCCGCACCGGTATGGACGCCAATCTGATGACCGCGCTGCCCAACCTCGGCGCGGTGGTCAACTTCGGCGTCGGATACGACACGATCGACGTGGAGGCCGCTGCCGCCCGGGGGATCCTGGTCAGCAACACCCCCGACGTGCTGACCGATTGTGTCGCCGACACCGCGGTGGGCCTGATGATCGACACCCTGCGGCAGTTCTCGGCGTCGGACCGCTACGTGCGGGCCGGTCGCTGGGGTACCGACGGCCACTATCCGTTGGCGCGACAGGTGAGCAACACCCGCGTCGGCATCTTCGGCATGGGCCGGATCGGACGGGCGATCGCGACGCGACTGACCGCTTTCGGGTGCACGATCAGCTACCACAACCGAAGCCGCGTGGCGGGATCGCCATACACCTATGTGTCGTCTCCGGTCGAGTTGGCGCGCGGGGTCGACGTGTTCATCGTCGCCGCGGCTGGCGGCGACGACACACGCGGTGCGGTGAGCCGGGAGGTGCTCGACGCCCTGGGGCCGCAGGGTTATCTGATCAACATCGCCCGCGGCAGCATCGTGGACGAGCGCGCACTGGTCGACGCGCTCGTCGACGGCCGTCTCGCCGGCGCGGGGCTCGACGTCTTCACCGACGAGCCCCATGTCCCCGAGGCGCTGTACGGCCTCGACACGGTGGTCTTGCTACCGCATGTCGGCAGCGCAACCATGCAGACCCGCGCCGCGATGGAGGCTCTGACGTTGCGCAACCTCGACGCCTACCTGTCGACGGGCGCGCTCGTCACTCCCGTCACGCGCTGAACTCGTCGCGGAGACGCCGATCGGCGGCGACCCGAAGCCGGGCCGCCGCCGATACGGGTGAGGGATCAGTCGGTGGATGCGCCCGGGTTGCCCGACGCGCCGCCGGGAGTGCCACCGGGGCCTGCCGCGCCGCCGGAGGCCCCGCCGTCACCGCCGCGACCGCCCTTGCCGAGCAGACCGCCGTGTCCGCCGGACCCGCCGGACCCGCCGGGGTTGGTGGCCTGGCCTTCGGAGTCGGTACCGTCGCCGCCGTCGCCGCCGCGGCCACCTTCGGAGAGCAGGCCCCCTCGGCCACCGTCGCCGCCGTCGCCGCCTTCGGAATCACCGTCGGCGTCCAGCGCTTCACCCTCACCGCCGTCACCGCCACGGCCACCGATACCGATCACGCCGCCGCTCCCGCCGTTGCCGCCGAGACCACCGGAGGCCGTGCCGTCTTCGGTCACGGCTCCACCTCCGGCCCCTCCGGCGCCGCCGGTGCTGATGCCCGAACCGCTGCCGCCCTCGCCGCCCTGACCGCCGGCTCCGGTGCCGTTCTCGGCGACACCTGCTCCGCCCGCGCCACCGGCGCCGGCGATACCACCGTCGCCGCCGCCACCACCGCGGCCGCCGATCGCTGAATCGTCGGCGCCGTCGACGCCGATGTTGTTGGCCGTGCCGCCCGCGCCGCCCGCGCCACCGCGGACTCCACCGCCGCCGCCGTTACCGCCCGCGCCGCCGATCGTGTCGTAACCGTCGGGCGCGATGGTGGGCCCGCCGATGGCGTTACCGCCGGCACCGCCCGCACCGCCGTTGCCGGTCAGCGAGCCACGGCCGCCGTCGCCGCCCGCGCCGCCGGTCGCTTCGGACAGCAGGGTGCCTTCGGCCTGGCCGCCCTTGCCACCGTTGCCGCCGTCACCGAGGAGCAGGCCGCCGTCACCGCCGTTGCCACCGGACGCGCCGGAGGCGGTGGGCACCGAGTCGTCGGCGTCGCCGCCGTCACCGCCGGTGCCGACCAGCAGACCACCGCGGCCACCGTCACCACCGCTGGTGAACTGCGTCGACCCGTCACCGCCACGGCCGCCGTTGCCCGCCAGTCCGGCGTCGCCGCCGTCGGCGCCTGCACCACCGTCACCGCCGTCGCCGAGGAGCCGGCCGCCCCGCCCACCGACCATGCCGTCGACGGTCTGGTCGAAGCCGTTGCCGATCAGCAGGCCGGCGTTCGGGTTCTCGGCGGTGCCGTTGCGCACGAAGATGTTGACCACCGGGATCTTGCCGCCGATTTCGCCGAGCAGCTGTGCGAGGTCACCCGGCAGGGAACCGACGGTGCTGTTGGCGATGAGCATCGAGCCGTTCGCGGAGGCGACCAGCACGGTCACCGGCGTGTCGGGGCCGCTGCCGGTGCGGGCGACCCGCTCGAGCAGCGCGTCCGGGGACGCGGGCGCGGTGTCGGCTGCCGGCCGGGAAGCTCCCAGTTCGAGGCTGGTCGGCCGGAACGAGAGTGCGGTCGCGGGCACACCCGACACGGACGAGCTCGACGCCACCGGGGACGCCGGCACGGCCGAAGTGCCGGTGCTGAGACGGGCGGCCAGCAGCTGATTGGGTGTCGTGAACGCAAGCAGGTTGGGGCTGGCGTGCACCAGCGGATCGGTCGGGGAGGCCGGGCCAGTCGGCTGCGGTGCCTCAGCTAATACATTATTGACGCCTGGTGCTATTAATCCGGCGGCCGCCACGAAGGCGACGGCTAAGGTTGCGACACCGTTCTTGGGCGATGACTCCACGCTGAATCCCCCTTTTGGTCGGGTATATCTGCCATTCGGCGATGAGCAGTATTGCAGATCAGCAAACTGAAAATGGGAAATTGGCCAGAATGTCCAACATGCACTTCAGCAACGTCGGATACCACAGCGGGCCGCGCGCGGATCAGCGGATGCGCAGGCCCCGCCGGTGTGCCCACAGAGCAGCCGCGGCGGTACCGGCCGCCCACACCGCCACGGCGATCCCGAGATGCACGAAACTCTTGGTGTCGCGCCCCAGGATCGGCCCGATGGCGGCGGGCAGGTCATCCCAGAACACCCGGTGCTCGATCCCGCCGATCGGGTCGGCGATGTAGTACAGCGCGTAGGGCAGGGTCAGCGCGGCGATCCACCAGGCGATGCGGGCGGTGTCGCGGCGCCGTCGCCACCGCCGCAGCAGCGGGGCGGCGGCCACCGGGAGCAGGACCGAGACCAGATTGCCCACCCCGAGCCACGTCACGATCGGCACCAGGACGTTGGGCACCGTCCTCGCCAGTCTCCACGGTTCGTCGAGTGCGACGGTGAGGACGGCCGCGGCCAGCAGGGTGGGTACGGCGATGATGACGAACAGCGCCGCGTTCTTGACCAGCAGAATCCGCCAGACCGGCGTACCTGCCGACCTCGCGGCCTGCACCCGGTAGGGGTCCGCGCCCAGCATGTTCGTGGTGGTCACGTCGGCGAGGATGAACGACGCGAAGTAGGTGTCGAGCACGACCACCAGGTCGTTGTGCAGACCGTGCCGGGTGAGCGGTTGGAACAGCAGCCACAGCGCGGCCAGGACGGCGTTGGCCGCGACCCCCATCAGGCAGGTGCGCGGTGGGGTGAACATCCAGCGGATCTCCGCACCGATCGACCGCATCAGCGGCAGCGCGAAATCTCCCGCCGCCCGGCGGGCGGTGAACGGCTTGGCGGCGCTCGCCCGCGCCAATGTCAGCGAGGCAGCGCCGAGGTATCGGCGGACGGCCGTGTACACGTTCTGGGAACCCCCGCGAGCAGAGTGTCTGCGACCCTACCCGGCGCGGTCGGGGCGCCGGCCTCCGACACGGGATGCCCGCCGGGTTTTCGTCACCTCCGAGCAACCTCGCGGATGTACTGTTTGACGGCTCCGACGACGACACGACAGCGAGGCAGCTAATCCGTGAGACTGATCCTTGACCTCCTGCGGCCCTACCGGTGGTCGGTGGTGGGGGTCTTCGCGGTGCTGTGCGTCCAGATCGGCATGGGGTTGGCCGCGCCGTGGCCGCTCAAAGTGGTGCTCGACAGCGTGGTCGGAACCCATCCACTGCCGCCGTGGTTGCATGGCCTGCTGAAGCCGATGCTCGGCGGTGAGGGCCGCATGCACATTGCGGAGCTGGCCGGTCTGATGGTCGTCGTCATCGCGATCATCGCCGCGATCGCCACGTATGCGGCCAACTACCTCACCGAGACGATCGGGCAGCGCGTCGGCAACGATCTGCGCACCCGGGCCTACCACCACCTGCAACAGCTCAGCCTCAGCTACTTCGACACCCACCGCGTCGGCCCCATCCTGTCCACGCTGACCGACGACGTGGACACCATCCAGGATTTCGCGTCGGCGTCGACGTTGGGCATCGCCACCGACCTGCTCACGATCGTCGGGATGCTGGGGCTGATGCTCTACCTCCAGTGGGATTTCACGCTGATCGCGCTCGCGGTCGCCCCGCTGCTGCTGTTGTTCGTCTCCCGCGTCCGCAAAGCCGTCAAGGCTGCGACACATGAAGTGCGGCAGCGGGAGTCGGACATCGTCGCGGTCGCCGAGGAAGGCCTGCAGTCGATCCGCGTCGTGAAGGCGTTCGACCGCGAAGCCCATCAGGAGGATCAGCTCGCCGTGGCCGGCCAGCAGGCCGTCGACGCCGCGCTCAACGCGCGCAAGATCAAATCGGTGGTCTCGCCGATCGTCGCGGTGGTGGTGGCCCTGTGTACCGCGGTGGTGCTGTGGCGCGGATCGGCGCTCATCCTCGCCGGCGTGATGACCGCGGGCACCCTGACGGTGTTCATCAGTTACCTGACGTCGTTCTTCAAACCGGTCCAGGACCTGGCCAAGCTGACCAACACCATTGCGATGGCCGCGGTGGGGGTGGAACGCGTCGGCGCCCTGCTGGATGCCGAGTCGGGAATCGAAGAGAAACCCGACGCCGTCGATGCCACCGGCATCAAGGGCGCGGTGCGTTTCGAGAAGGTGGCGTTCAGTTACGACGGTGAGCACCCGGTGCTGCGCGATGTCACCTTCGAGGTCGACCCGGGTCAGCTCGTCGGCATCGTCGGTCACACCGGAAGCGGGAAATCCAGTCTGGTGAGCCTGATTCCGCGGTTCTACGACCCGGGCACCGGCTCGGTGCACATCGACGGCGTCGACCTGCGCGACTACAAACTCCACGAACTGCGCCAGCAGATCGGCTACGTCCTGCAGGACACGGTGCTCTTCCGCGGCACCATTCGCGACAACATCGCCTTCGGCCGGCCCGACGCCTCGGACGACGAGATCGTCGAGGCGGCCACATTGGCCAACGCGCACGAGTTCATCTCCGACATGCCGCACGGTTACGACAGCGCGGTGGGGGAGCGCGGCATGACCCTGTCCGGAGGGCAGCGGCAACGCATCGGGATCGCCCGGGCGCTGATCCGCGACAGCCCGATCCTGATCCTGGACGAGCCCACCGCGGCGCTGGACGCGCAGTCCGAGCACCTGGTGATGAGCGCGCTGCAGCGGCTGATGAAAGACCGCACCGTCATCACGATCGCGCACCGGCTCTCCACGATTCGGGACGCCGACAAGATCGTGGTGCTCGAGCAGGGGCGGGTGGCCGAGGAGGGCACCCATCGCGAGCTGATGGCGGCCAACGGCAGATACGCTGAGCTTCACCGCATCCAGTACGAGGACGAAACGCCGTGACGCGAACCCTGATCATCCTGCCCGACGACTCGGCGCAGCCGGTGCTCGAAGCCATCCACTCCGCGACGAAGTCGCTGCGGGTGAAGATGTTCGCGTTCAGTCATGAGCCCCTTCTCGATGCGGTCGTCGAAGCGCACCGGCGCGGCGTGATGGTCAAGGTGATGCTCAACCCCGAACGCAACGACGGTGAGACCGACAACGACGAGGCGCGAGACCTGCTGGTCGGCAACGGCATCGAGGTCACCGAGAGCAACCCGGCCTTCAACGTCACCCACGAGAAGTCCATGGTGATCGACGACAACCGGGCGTTCGTCGAGTCGCTCAACTGGACCGCCGAGAACTTCACGGAGACAAGGGATTACGCGGTCGTCACGCCGAGCCCGCAGGAGGTCGCCGAGATCATCGACTGCTTCGACGCGGACTGGGCCAGGCAGTCGTTCGCCCCGTCCGGGCAAGCGGGGCTGATCTGGTGCCCGACCAACGGCCGCACCCGGATGGCCGAGTTCATCGACAGCGCCCAGGACACCCTGTTCGTGCAGAACGAGCGCTACCAGGATCCGGTGATCATCGAGCGCCTGGTGCGCGCGGCCCGCCGAGGGGTCAAGGTGCACGTGATGGCCCGCGCCGCCCATCACCTCAAAGCCGACAAGCTGCTGGAGGGGGTCAGCGGGTTACGCATCCTCGACGATGTGGGCATCAAGATCCACCGGCTCAAGCATCTCAAGCTGCACGCCAAGATGATCCTGGCCGACCACGAGCGGGCCATCGTCGGGTCGATCAACTTCTCGCCGGGCAGTTTCGACCACCGGCGGGAGCTGGCCATCCAGGTCGACGACGATCATCTGCTCAAGCGCCTCAACAAGGTCGCCCACCACGACTGGAAGCACTCGGCGCCGCTGGACCTCAGCGACGAGGCGCTGCTGGCCGACCTCTCCAAGCGCGAAGAATGCGAGGTCGATCAGCTGGCGCTGCACCCGGTCGACGACTGACCGGGACCCTGGCCCGTCAGACGCGGGTGCCCGTCAGACGCGGGTGCCCGTCGTCGCCGCGGCCGACGGATCGTTGACCTGCACGGGCGCCCCTTCGCCGGCCGGGACTACCAGCACGGGCACCTGGGTGTGGTTGGCGACGGCAGCCGTCACGCTGCCCTGCAGATGGCCGAGCAGGCCGCTGCGGCGGTGGGGAGCCAGCACGATCACCGCGGCGCCGTGTTCGTCGGCGGCGGCCACGATCCCTTTCCACGTGGGGGTGGCCTCGACCGCCACGCCGCGCGCCCGCCAGCCCGCGACGTCGGCGAGCGTGGCGCCGTGCGCGGCAGTGCGTTCGGCGGCGCGACGGACGTCTCCCGCGCGGTCGGCGTCGAATTGTTCGTCACCGACGGGGCTGAACCCGACGTCCACGGGCTGCCAGACGCACACGACGACGGCGTCGCGCTGTGTCCCGAGGTGATCGGCCGCGCGCACGATCGCGTCCGCGGCCCGATCCGAACCGTCGTAGGCGATCAGGACCACCCCGGGACCGGTCGACGGTTCGGAGGCCGACACAGTCACCGGCGCGCGCTCGCTCGGTGGAGGCGCGGCCACGACGTCTCGCCGGAGGTGGGCCAGCAGCGGCGGTGAGTACCACGCCGGGGAGTCGCCGTCGAGGAACTCGTCGAGGTCCGGCTTCTGCGGGCGGGCTCCACTGAGCGCGTAGACCGCGACGCCGAACACCGCTCCGCCGATCGCCAGCCCGAAACCCACCCACAACGCGATGCCCGTGCCTTCGACCAGATTGTCGGAGATGCGGGTGGCCAGGTGGGCGAAGATCGGCGCCACCATGAACGCCGCGACGGCACGCAGCAGCTCGATGATGGCGAACACCCGTTGCAGGCTGTTCGACTGCAGCGAGAAGCCCGCGACGAACAGCGCAGGCGCCACGGTCGCGCCAAGTGCCAGGCCGGTGAGCGCCGACGCGACCAGCGCCAGATGCTGATCAGCCGGAAGTGCCAGGCGGAACACCAGGATGCCCGCGGCCAGCAGCACCATCCCCACCAGCGGCAGGTAGTGCATGGCCCGGCGGGAGATGACGAAGCCGAAGACGACGGCCATCACGATCGCGCCGCCGAGTTCGGGGAGGAACAGCAGGCCGACGTGCACCGGGCTGTAGGACTGCAGGAACACCGCGGCGGTCAGTGCGGTGGCGGCCACCGAGGCGGCCGCGGCGAACAGGGCCACTCCGACGCCGGCCACCGGGATGGCGCTGGTCAGCATGGTCCGGATGGTCAGGAGGGGGCGGCGGGCCCGGAACTGGTAGACGATGAGCGCCACGATCAGCAGCAGCCCGCCGAACATCGGGCCCGACACCGCGAGATCGGAGATCTCGTGGCTGGTGAGCTGTGCGGCGCCGACGAACGCCGCCGTGCACCCGACGGTGGCGAGCGCGATCGCGGGCAGGTCGCGCGGGGCGCTGAGGTCGGCGGGAGGGGCGTCGTCGAACGTCAGCGCGGCGAGCACGAGCGCGGCCAGTGCGACCGCGGCCACGATCCAGAACAGCGGCCGCCACGCGTGCGCTTCGGCCTGCACGCCCCCGATGAACGGGCCGAGCGCGACGGCGCCGAACACACACATGTTCATGATCACGGCGGTGTTGCGCAGCTTGTCGCGGGGAAAGCCGATGGTCAGCGGGGGAGCGGCGGCGATCAGCAGCATGCTCGTCGACAATCCCTGCAAGACGTGCCCGATGACGAAGATCGGACCGTTCGGGGCGGCGGCGACGACCACGGAACCGACGACCAGGAGCACCGCGTAGGCCAGCAGCATCCGCCGCTGTGGCAGGTGCTGGGCGAATTGCACGGCGAGCACCGTGCCCACCGCGTACGCGGCGTTGCCGAGCCCGGAGCTGACCGCCATCGCCTGCGGGCTCATGTGGAGTTGCTCGCTGATGATCGGCACCAGCGGGTCCAGCGCCGCGGACAGCGCCAGGTAGGGGATCAGAGCCAGCGTGACCATGGCGGCGACGGCGAAGTACCGCCCGGCGAGGGGTCCTTGACGCATCAGATGCGTCCGCCGTCGTCAGAGCATCGGGTATGTGTTGCGATCGCGCACATACTGGCCGGTAACCTCGCCGCGCCGGCCGTCATTCCCCGGGATGGGGTGTTCCCAGGAGATCTCCAGGAACAGGAGTCGCGCCCGGCCCTCAGACCACCATGCTCGGCGACGTGGAGATACGCACGAGTTGCCCTGCGTTGTAATCCAATTGGTAGAGCGCGCCGTCGGGGCCCTGCGCGAGCACGACCGTCCCACCGGCCTGGGCGTCGAAGTCCCGCGGGTTTCCGCACGACGAGAAGTCGGACGTGCAGTCGAGCGCCCTGATCCAGCCCTTCACCACGTCGGCGATCAGCAGGGTGTTCTGGAACTCGGGGCCGAGCTGCCCTCCGGTGTAGAACAGCACCGAGGTGATCGCAGCGCCGCCGCCGTCGTGGCTGTAGGAGTAGATCGGGTTGATGCTCCCGCACCCGGTGCAGGGTCCCTCGGCGTCGGGCCAGCCGTAGTTCCCGCCGGCGATGACGTTGTCGACCTCCTCGAACGAGTTCTCGCCGACATCGGCCACCAACAGGTCACCGTTCGGGGCGAAGGTGAGGCGGAAGGGGTTGCGGAACCCGTAGGCGTAGATCTGCGGGAGCGAGCCGTCGCCCAGATCGGGATTGTCGGACGGGATGGTGCCGTCGGGATTGATGCGGATGATCTTGCCGTGGATGGTGCCCAGGTCCTGGGCGTTGTCGGAGTCCTTGTTGTCCCCGACGCCCCAGTACAGCTTTCCGTCCGGGCCGAAGCCGATGGCGCCGCCGTGATGGAAGAACGCCGAGGTGTCCGTGGTCTGCATCAGGACCTTCTGCGATCCGAACACCACGCGGTCACCCCGGACCGTCAACCGCGCCAGCCGATCACGAGCGAAGATCGTCGTGTAGGCCACGTAGATGTAGCCGTTGGTCTCGAAATCGGGGTCGACGGCCAGGCCGCCCAGCCCGCGCTCACCCTGGGTCGGCGTCGCCATCCGGTAGAGCGGCCGCCGCACCACCTCACCGTCCTCGACGATGCGGATCCGGCCGCCCTTCTCGGCCACCAGGATGCGGCCGTCGGGCAGGAACTGCACGTCGGTCGGTTGGTTGAGGCCCGATGCGACGACGGTGCGGCCGGGCGCTGCTGCGGCCGCGGTCGGCTGAGCCGTCTGACGCGCACCCGCGGCCGACAGACCGGCGGTGACGAGGTCGAGCAGCCCGGCGACGCGGTCGCGGGGCTTGACGGGATCCGTCGCCGACAGGCCCGCCGGTTCGGCGGCCTCCGGCGGGGTGAAGCGCACGGTTCGTTCCCGGCGTGTGGCGACACGGTCGGCTCGGTCGGCGGCACGCTGCTCGCGGGCCGCGGCCCGTTCGGCGCGCGCCTGTGCCCGCCGCTCGGCGAGTGGATGACGTGACCCGGGTGACGACGAGGACTCCGATGCCGTGGACGACTGCGATGCCGAGGACGAGGCCGCGGACGAAGAATCCGAACCGGACGGGGTGTCGGCGGAGGCGACGGCGGTGCCGGTCCAGATGGCGGCGCCGATTCCGAGGGCGACCGCGAGGCCGCCCACCCGTCCGATGTGGCGGCTGTGACCCCGCTCGGTGTCCGTGATTTCCATGACGCCCCTCCTCGACCACCGGTTCTCGTGCCCGCACTGTAGGTCGCGAGTTTGCCGGGCATGAGGGTTTTGCCGAGAAAGCAGTGTTCCGTAAGCTTTTCCGTTGCCGCGACTCTTCAAGATCAGTTGCTACGCGGAACGCTCAATAGGTGTGATCCATTTCACATCAGGCGTACCATCGGGGTATCTCCCGAGGGAAGGAGGCGCCATGAAAGGCGCCCACCGCGACCCGATCGATCACGTCCGCACCACCATGCCGCGCGCCGGTGAATCGTTCATCGACACGCTGTGGCTGCCGGGGCTGATCCTCATCGGCGTCGGCACCGTCCTCATTGCCGGCACCGTTGCGGCGACGGCGTACGGCAACCGCGATGTCTCGCTGATCCTCGGCCTGATCGCCGGCGCGCTCGTCACCGCGGGGGCGCTGTTGATCACGTTCGAGCATCGGCGGGTCAAGCGGGTGGAACGGCGGTGGGAGGCCGAGCACCCGCGCGTGCGTGACACCCGATCGACCTAGCTGACACGGGCGGCAGCAACAACACGATCGGCCCGGTCCGCGGCCGAATCGTGGCTGATCGCCGAGACGATCAAGATCGAGGCGGTGACATGATGTCGCGAAGTGGCTGTGTCAGCTAATTCCCCGAAGTACACTCCGGCTGACTCGCTGGAGGGGAAGACATGCGCACGAGCGGCAGCACGACCCAGGGCAGGCATCGGGCGGCGAAGGCACCGCGCACCCGTCGCGGGCTGGCCGGGGCCAGGGCCGCGGCATCCGCGGTGGGAATGGCCGGGGTGGCCGTTGCTGCGGTAGCTGCGGTGGGCACCGCGCCGAGCATGTCGGTGAGCCCGCAGCTGTTGGCGACGGTGCACTACCTGCGTGGCACCAACATCGGCTACTCGCCGACCCAGCAGGAGTACGAACACTTCATCGACGAGGTGCTCGCCGGCGCCGGGACCGCCACGGGACCCTACGAGCAGGTGTCCTACAACGCGGGCTTCCGGCCGTTCTCCAACGGGTTCTTCTCCGACCTCACCTTCGACGACTCGGTCGCCCAGGGCGTGCAGAACCTGGAGGCGGCCCACCCGGCGTCCGGCGACGTGATCTTCGGCTTCTCGCAGGGCGCCGTCGTCGCGTCGCAGTACAAGGGCGCCCACCCGAACGACACCTACGTGCTGGTCGCCAACCCGAACCGGCCCAACGGCGGCATCCTGCAGCGGTTCGAAGGGCTGCACATCCCCTTCCTCGACGTCACCTTCACCGGGTCGACCCCGATCAACGGGGCCGCCACCGTCGACGTGGCCCGCCAGTACGACGGCTGGACGGATTTCCCGATGTACCTGTGGAACCCGTTGGCCATCGCCAACGCGATGGCGGGCATGGTCCTCGTGCACGGCAACAGCCAGCTGGTGTTGACCGCGGCCGATCTCGAGGCGGCGAGGAATTCGAACGACCCGGATCACTACCAGTTCGACGCCGACTCCAACACCGCCTACTACGTGATCCGCACCTATCCGATCCCGCTGCTGATGCCGCTCGACCCCTTCCTGCCCGACCCGGTCATCGCCGCGCTGGACGCGCCGCTGCGCAAGATCATCGAAACCGCCTACGACAGAACAGATTACGCAGAACCGACACGTGCGACGCTGTTCCCGCACCGGCAGGTGACCCAGACCGTCGAACCGGTCGAGGAAGCCACCGAGAAGACCGCGACGCAGTCCGTGGAGAAGACCGCCGAACCCGACAGGAAGACCGTGTCCGAGACCGTGTCGGCGGGGCCGGCCAAGCGCACCGGTTGGCGTCCCGGAAAGCACCTGTTCGAGGAACTGAGCGCCAAGGTCTCCCCGCGGCACGCCAAGGCGACGAGGGGGGCATCCGAGGACGAGTCCGGGGCCGAGGACGACAGCGGCCCCGAGGCGTCGAAGACCGCCGAGCGCACCGCGTCCGGTGAGACGACAGGCGGCGGCTCCTCCGGGGAGGGAGCCGCCGCCTGACCGGCGATGGCGCGCCGCGGGAGGTCGCGGGGCCGCTCTGATCGGGATTTGCGGGTGTCGGCGCGGGCGGTAGGGTCCTGTAGTTGAGTCGCAATAGAGATCGGATCGTGACGTCATGGACCCTGTGCTCGGCTTGTCGATGACGTCGTCATCGGTGCGCTGGGTGTTGGTGGAGGGCGCCGCCGGTGACGGCGCCACGCTCGACCGTGGCTGCCGGTTGGTCGACGGACTCGACGCGGACGGCCTGCTGGACGATCTGCTGTCGCGAGCAGCCCCGGGCCGTATCCACGCGGTCGGTCTGACCTGGTCGGCGGCCGCGGAAGCGGCGGCCAGCCGAATCTGGCAGGGGCTCACCGACCGGGGCATCGAGAACGTCATCGCGGTTTCCGACATCGAGGCGGCCGAAACGCTGGCGGTCGGTATCGCCGAGATGGCCGAGTGCGACCGCGCGGTGGTCTGCGTGGCGGAACCGGACGCCCTGCTGCTGGCCACGGTCTCCGCCGACGGGGTGCTCGCGGAACGCGTCGGGCCCGATGGTTTCGCCGATGACGTCGACGCGGTCGCCCCCGATGCGGTGTTCGTCCTGGGCTCCGGTGACGTGCCGGCCGTGATGACCGAGATCCAGCAGCGCACCGACGTCGCGGTGATCTCGGCAGACCAGGCGGATCTGGCGCTCGCCCGCGGCGCGGCGTTGGCCTCGACGGCCGCCGTGGCGCTGCTGGATACCCGCGAATCACCCATCAAGACAAAGGTTTCCGTGCCCGCCGTGCTGACGTCCGTCCTGGGTGCCGCGGTCGTCACCCTGGTGGTGTCGGTATCTGCCGCCGTCGGGCTCAGCCTGACCCCGTCCGCGCCGCAGATGGCGCGGTCCGTGCAGGACCCGGTGCCCGAGGCGGCCCCGCCGCCGGCCCGCGTGCTCCCTCCGAAGCCTGCCGCCCCGCCGCCACCGCCCCCGGCCGCCCCCGTGGTCGAGGCGCCCGTGCCCGAAGCCCCCGCCCCGGAGGCGCCGCCGGTGTACGACCAGCCGGCACCCGAGCAGGTCGCTCCGCAACCCGAGTACGTGCCACCGCCCGATGTCTTCGCCCCTGCACCGGGCGCGCCGGTCCTGGTCCCACCGGGCGGACCGCTGCCGGGTGCCGTGTCGCCCCCGGTCACCGTCGAAGCCCAGCAGCCGCGGCTGCGGGATCGGATCATCGAGCGCATTCCGATCATCAACCGGTTCCACGAACCGCAGTACGATTACACGCCCTGATACTCGCGACACGGTTGGGACGCACATGGACACAACGGTTCTGCAGGTCGGCCCGCTCAGCCCGTCGCTGGAGAAGCCCCTCGGTGACGACTACGCCGCTCGTGTGCTGCCCGCCGATCCGGCCGAGCGTGATCAGTTCCTCGACGACCACGGTGCCGAGTTCACCGCGGTGGTCACCTCCGGCCGCGGCGTCGTCGATGACGCATTGCTGGCGAAGCTGCCGAACCTCGGCGCGGTGGTCAACTTCGGCGTCGGTTACGACACCGTCGACGTCGGCGCCGCGACGGCCCGCGGGGTGGTCGTGAGCAACACCCCAGACGTGCTCACCGATACCGTCGCCGACACCGCCGTCGCGCTGTTGCTCAACACGCTGCGGCAGTTCCCCGCCGCGGATCGCTATGTTCGTGCCGGTCGCTGGGCCGCCGAGGGCGAATACCCCCTGACCCGCGGGGTTGCCGAGAGCCGGGTCGGCATCATCGGTCTCGGTCGCATCGGGTCGGCGATCGCCCGCCGGCTCGAGGTCTTCGGCTGCCCGTTGAGCTATCACAACCGCCACCAGGTGCCCGACTCGCCGCTGCCCTACGCCGCGTCGCCGGTCGACCTGGCCCGGGACGTGGACGTCCTGGTGGTGGCCGCTGCCGGCGGCGACGGCACCCGCAAGCTCGTCGACGCCGAGGTGCTCGACGCGCTCGGGGCGCAGGGCTACCTCATCAACATCGCCCGCGGCACCGTCGTCGACCAGGACGCGCTGGTTGCTGCCCTCGTCGAGGGCCGCCTCGCCGGTGCGGGTCTCGACGTGTTCGCCGACGAGCCGAACGTTCCCGAGCAGCTGTTCTCCCTGGACAACGTCGTGCTGTTGCCGCATGTGGCCAGCGCGACGGTGCAGACCCGCGGGGCAATGGATGCCTTGACGCTGCGCAACCTCGACAGCTTCCTGAAGACGGGCGAGCTCGTCACACCCGTCACGTCCTGACGACGTCTCGCACCACGGGATCAAACCGGGGCGGGGGTGGCCGTCTCGTGGTACAACTTTTTCACCGCGATGTCCGGTACGGGCAACCGGTGATGTGCCGATGACATGCGTCCGGGCAGCCCCGGCAAACCACACAACGCTTCGAACGACACCGTTTGGCCGCAGCCGAGGAGAGCACCGGTGGATGCGACACCATTCGGGCACTACCGCCTCGAAAAGCTCATCGGCCAGGGCGGCATGGGCGAGGTCTACCGGGCGTACGACACCAAGACCGACCGGGTCGTCGCGCTCAAGGTGCTGCCGCACCACATGGCCGCGGACAAGACCTTCCAGCAGCGGTTCCGCCGCGAGTCGCAGGCCGCAGCGGGTCTGAACGATCCGCACGTCGTGCCGATCCACGGGTACGGCGAGATCGACGGCCGGCTCTACCTGGACATGCGGTTGATCGAGGGCCGCAACCTGGGCACGATCCTGCAGGACATCGACAAACCCCTCGACGCGGACTTCGCCGTCAGCATCGTCGAGCAGGTCGCCCAGGCACTCGACGCCGCACACGCGACCGGGCTCATCCATTGCGACATCAAACCGTCGAACATCCTGATCACCGGCGGTGACTTCGTCTACCTGATCGACTTCGGGCTGGCGCGCACGGCGGGCGAGCAGGGGCTCACCACCGCGGGTAGCACCCTGGGCACGCTGGCCTACATGGCGCCCGAGCGCTTCGAGGGCGGCGACGTCGACCGGCGATCGGACATCTATGCGCTGACCTGCGTGCTCTACGAGTGCCTGACCGGGTCGCGCCCGTACCCCGCCGACAGCCTGGAGCAGCAGATCGCGGGGCACATGATGTCCCCGCTGCCGCGACCGTCGGATACCGATCCCCGGCTGGCCGCCTTCGACGACGTCATCGCCAAGGGCATGGCCAAGAAGCCCGAGCGGCGGTTCCAGAGCGCCGGTGAGTTGGCCGCCGCGGCGCGGCGGGCGCTCACCACCCCGGCCCGCAGGCCCGGTAGCAGGTCGCGCCATGCCGCCCGGCCGAGCCGCCGGGTCCCAGGCCGCGCGGTGGCGGCCGCGGTGGTCGTGGTCCTGGTGGTCTGCGCGGCCGGACTGTGGGTGTGGGCGCCGTGGCGCGACGGGCCGACGAGCGGGCAGAAGCTGCCCTCGGGCGCGGTGGCGTCGATCGCGGCGGCGGTCCCGGCCGACATCCGGGACACCGGTCGGCTGGTGATCGGCGTGAACGTGCCCTACGCGCCGATGGAATTCAAGAACGCCGACGGTCAGCTCGCCGGCTTCGACGTGGAGCTGATGACGGCCGTCGCCAAGGTGCTCGGTTTGGTGCCGGACTTTCGTGACACCCCGTTCGACTCGATCCTGCCCGGCGTCGTGGACGGCACCTTCGATGTCGGTGCCTCCTCGGTGACCGACACCCCGGAGCGCGAGTCGCTCGTCGATTTCGTCACCTACTTCCAGGCAGGCACCCAGTGGGCCCGCCGCCCGGGTGCCGCGCTCGGACCGTCATCGGCCTGCGGCGTGAAAATCGGTGTGGCGCATGGGACTTTGCAGCAGACTCAGGAGCTGCCCGGGAAAAGCGATCGGTGCACGGCAGCGGGAATGGCGCCGGTCGAGATCGCGGTGTTCAACAGCCAGGATGAAGTCACCACCGCACTGCTCAAAGGTCAGGTCGACGCGATGTCGGCCGATTCGCCGGTGACCGGGTTCGCGATCAAGCTCAGCCGCGGCGACCTGGTGCCCGCGGGCGATGTCTTCGACTCCGCCCCGTACGGCTGGCCGGTGCGCAAGGGGTCGCAGCTGGCCGGTGCGCTGCACCAGGCGTTGTTGCACCTGATGGACACCGGTGAATACCGGGCCGTGGCCACGATGTGGGGTGTCGAGCGCGGCATGATCGACCAGCCGGTGATCAAGGGCGCCGCCAAATGACCGATTCGTCAGAGTAGATCAGAGTAGATCGGATCAGCCAGGGTAAGCCTCCCAGTGGAGGAGGTGCCGATGACCGACGACGACGTGCCGGGGGCACGATCCCGATCAGTGGCCGACGTGTTGCGGGAAGTGTTGCGCGCCAACGTTGTCCACTCGCGTCATGCAGAGGGGTCGTCGAGGCGGAAGCGATCCGGAAATCGGGCATCGGCCCATGAAACCGTCACTGCCACTGGACAAGACGCCGAGGTGCGGGCGCACACCGACCGGTTCGAGGATCTGAGTGGGCGCGGGCGCGACGAACTACTGGTCGGTTCGTCATGACCGCCTCACCCCCAGATCCCGACCCCATGGACACCCCCAGCGAGGAGCGCGCTGGGGGTGTCCCCCCGGGGGAGATCTCGCCGCAGTCGGCCCAGACCTCTGCCAGCAAGAACCCCGATCCGACCGCAGGGCGGAACCTGAACCCCCGGACCGCAATAGGTGTGGCCGCGGTGGTGGTGTTCGTGGCGGTCTTCGCTGCGGTGGCGGTGGTTCTCGTGATCCAATTGTGGTCCGCGTTCGGCTGATTCGACACTCCTGCCGTGCAGGTCGCAGGCCGCTCACCGTGAAACCCGACCTCGGGGTGTAAGATCATTCCCAGGGTTGCTCAATCTGCGATGCGATCAATGCGGTCGCGTACATGCGAAAGCTCTCAATCAACCCTCAACCAACGAGGACGTGCTCATGGATTCGTCTGAACTTTTTTCTCACCGCCTGAAGCCTCAGGTCGCGGCGCCGTCTGATTCGTCTGACGAGCCGGTGCAGGCACCCGTTTTCTCCGATCTGCCGGCCAAAGACCGCTCCGCGGATTCGCCCCATCGGTGAACGGCATACCGCGCTCACGCCGCGCGTCGAGGCCGGTTCGGGTCAGTCTTGCGCCCGAACCGGGAATCGGCATCGGCGGGGCGTGGTGGCCGCATTCATCGGCGATTGCCGCGGAACTCCCCGATCTCATCGGGGCCCTGCACCGCTCGATCGGTGAAGTGGAGACCATCAAGATCAACTGGTCGGCCACCGAGGGGCAGATGGATCTGGAGACGATTGCCGCCAGGTCCCGTGTCCTGTTGCCCGGTGCCGACCACAGGAGACCTCGGTTGATGTCGATCGTCGGCAAGGAAGCGGGGGTCAACCTCCTCGTCATTCCGAGCATGACGTCCCAGGCACTCGGCTCGATGGTGCTGAGGACTGCTGCCGGGCTGCCCGCGACCGTTGATGCCACAAGTGGGCGGTTGTATCAAGTTGCCTGTGCCGTCATTGATCTCGCGTGCACCGAGAGCGCAAGGTGGTCCGAGCCCGCTGGCTGATGGCAGTGTGAATGGCTTGCTCGTGCTACGGTTGGGCAGGGACGCTCAATCTGGCGTTCCATTTCACGAGAGAAGTTGAAAAGTATGGCACAGGGAACTGTGAAGTGGTTCAACGGCGAAAAGGGCTTCGGCTTCATCGCCCCCGATGGTGGCGCGGAGGATGTTTTCGTCCACTACTCGGCGATTTCCGGCGGCGGATTCCGTTCGCTCGAGGAAAATCAGCGAGTCGAATTCCAGGTCGAGCAAGGTAGCAAGGGCCCGCAGGCTGTGAACGTAACGGCTGTCTAGGCAACACGCACTTCGAAAGTGGGCTGGTGAGTCATACTCATCAGCCCATTTTTCGTATTGCGGTGGTTTTCTGGCTGATCGTGATCCGTGTCAGCCGATTCATGCAATAGGCGTATGCTCGGATGACCGGTGAATCGTTGTACGCGGCATCATCTGAGTTCGCGTCGTCGCCGGGTCGTATTCGGGTCCTCCCGCGGACTCAGGCGGGACAATCCCCATGGCTCAGCAGACTGATTCCGCAGATGTAGACCGCACTGACCGCGGGCCGCAGAACACGCCGAGATTGCGACTCAAGCGCAAAGCGCCCACCAACGGTTTCGTCGACGGAGCGTGGTGGCCGCATGGCGACGACCTGACCACCGAACTCCCCGACCTCCTGACCGTCCTGTCGGTGCGGCTCGGCGACATCGCCCGTGTGCGGTACAACCGGAACGAGTGGACCATGGCTCCCGCGAAGCTGCGCTTCGCCGATCAGCTGGTACGCCTGGACGGTTACGACCGGCATCCGGCCGGCACCCTGGGAGTGCAGGGCGTGAAGGGCGAGGAGATGCTCCTGCTGGTGATACCCGCGGCCACCGGCCCCGACGAGGCGCATGCCGCGATGATGGCCACGGCGGCGTCGGAGAACGCCTCGCACATCCGGGCACTACTGGCCACGAGGTCTGCCGACCTGGCGGTCGCTGCCGACGACCTCGACAACGTGAAATGAAGGTGCACAACGTGTTTGACCACCATCGGGACATCGGGACGAACGCTTGACCCAGTATGCGTCGCCTTCCCGTTCCGCAGCCCACCACCTCCGCTTCGGGGTCGTGGGCACCTATGCCCCGACCCGGTGTCGCGTCGCCCGGTTCAGCGCCGGCCTGTCCGAAGGGCTGCGAGCGCTGGGTAGCGATGTCGACATCGTGCGAATCACCGACGAGCACACGTCGGCAGCGACCACCGGTACCGAACTGGTCAACGGGTCGGCTGCCTCGATCGCGGCCTGCGCTGCGAGCCTGAATCGCGGTGACGTGGCTGTCATCGCGCACCGGCACGGCATTTTCGGAGGCACCCACGGCGACGAGGTGCTGTCGCTCATCGACGCGCTGACCGTGCCGTCGGTGGCGGTGGTGCACGACGTGCTCCAGAGTCCGAAACCCCATCAGCGATGGGTGCTCGAGCGCATCGCGGCGATGGTCGATCGAATCGTCGTGATGTCCGAATGCGCACGCGACCGGTTGTGCCGGGACTACGGTCTCGAGCGGCGCAAGGTCGTCATGATCCCGCACGGCGGAACCGTGTTCAGCGGTCCCCGCCCGAAACGGCCCAGTCGGCCCACGATATTGACCTGGGGGATGCTCGGCCGCGGCAAGGGCATCGAGCGCGTCATCGACGTCATGGAGTCCCTGCAGACTGTCGCGGGTCGCCCGCGGTATGTGGTGGTCGGGCCGACGAACCCCGACGAGGCCGCCGCCCATGGCGACGCCTACCGGGAGGCGCGGGTCGAACAGGCTCGCTCCAAGGGGCTGGAAGATTCGGTGTTTTTCGACGCCCGCTCGCACAACCGCGCCTCGCTGTCGGCGCTGATCCAGTCCGCATCGGTGGTGGTGCTTCCTTACGACTCCACCGATCAGGTGGTGTCGAGCATCCTCGTCGAGGCCATCGCCAACGGCAGACCCGTCGTCGCCACCTCGTTTCCGCATGCCGTGGAACTGTTGTCCGGTGGCGCCGGCATTCTGGTAGACCACGACGATTCCGCCGCCATGGCTGCCGCGCTGCGCCAAATCCTGACGCAGCCTCGAGTAGCCGGGGCGATGGCAGCGGAGGCTCGAAAGTTGGCTTCCGGCATGGCGTGGTCGACCATCGCGGGTGCCTACGTCGATCTGGCGAAGCGCTTGGTGATCGAGAAGGCTCGCTCGCGCGAGCCGCTCGTGCCGGCCCGGGGCGCCGACGACAGGATGCTTTCTCGGCCTTAGTCGAAGACGGTGATTCTCTTGAAGCCCAGCGACATTCGAACTCGCCGTACCGAACCGACAGCCGTCTGGCCCAGTGCCATGTGTGGTGGCGTAGCCTGGACCCACGAGGCGGGCGACCCGGGGAATTCGAGCACCAGCCACCGTTCCCGAGGAACAGAGGCTTGAGCTCATGAATGCAACCCCCTAGCGGTGGCTCTGCGCGAACTCCTCATCGCCGCTGTGGACGGCCATCGCGGCGCCGACGCCGCCGACCGGCTTTGCGAAGCTTGCGTGGCGCTGCTCGACGTCGATGCCGCGGCCATCTCGTTGGTCTTCGACGGCGCGTCGACCGGGACGCTCGGATCCAGTGGCGGCGCCGCGCGCGACCTCGACGAGTTGCAGTTCACCCTCGGCGAGGGGCCCTGCCTGGAGTCGGTCTTGAGGTGTTCGCCGGTCATGGTCGAGGATCTGGCCCATCCCGCCGAAAGTCGCTGGCCTGTCTACCGGCGGGCCATGCTCGATCTGTCCATCCGGGGCGTCTTCGCCATGCCCGTCATGGTTGCCGGCGAATACGTGGGAGCATTGGATCTGTTTCGTACGCTGCCCGGCCGGCTGACCGGAGATCGGTTCGCCGGGGCGACCATCGCCGCCGAGCTGGCGGGCATCCCGGTACTCGACCTTCTCGACACCGACCTGCACGCCGCCGTCAGCGACCCGGAGAGCACCGCGTGGGCCGAATTGAACATGCTGTCGCGCGCCGAGGTCAGCCAAGCCACCGGGATGCTCGTCGCCCAGTTGGGCATCGAGCCCGCTGAGGCCCTGCTGCGCTTGCGGGCGCACGCCTACTCGACCGGCCGCGCCGCCACCGAGGTGGCGAGGGACATCCTCGAACGCCGACTGCGGCTGCAATGACGAACTTGCGAGAGGCGCCAGAATGGAGGGCCACATGACGGACACCCCGCGCGAAGAACTCGTACTCGACGCGGTCAACTCCCTCGTCGACCGTCTCCTCGTCGATTTCGACGTGGTGGACATGTTGACCGAACTGACCGAACGATGCGGGAATCTGCTCGATGTGGCCGCGGCCGGCTTCCTGCTGGCCGACCCCTTCGACCGGTTGCATCTGCTGGCGGCCACCACCAGACAGGCCCGCGACCTCGAGCTCTTCCAATTGCAGATCGAGCAGGGACCGTGCATGGACTGCTACGCCACCGGCGCTCCGGTGTCGGTGGCCCGCCTGGACGCCGCCGCGGAGGCGCGTTGGCCGCGGTTCGTGCCGGAAGCCGTCAACGACGGCTTCGCGGCGGTGCACGCCGTGCCGATGCGCGCAGCCGGTCTCGTGCTCGGAGCTCTCGGCTTGTTCGGGACCACACCGGGTGAACTGAATCGCGCCGACCTGCTCGTGGCACAGACGCTGGCGCACATCGCCTGCGTGACGATCCTGCAGGGGCAGGCGCCGACTCCGTCCCACGTGCTGCCCCGCCTGCGCGACACGCTGGCCGGCCGCACCGTCGTCGAGCAGGCGAAGGGCTTGTTACGCGAAGTGCTCGACGTGTCGGTCGAGGAGGCGTTCGCGGTCCTGCGGGCGTATTCGCATGCGAAGGGCCGGCATCTGACCGACTTGGCCCGACAGCTGATGAACGACCGCTATTTCCGCCCGATCCTCATCGCGGACATCACGCAGTTCGCCGAGCCGACGAGTTAGCGGCGCTGGCGGGCTCGTGCCCGGCGCACGGACTCGTCGACCAACTGCTCGGCGATCGCGACCAGCTTGACGTTGTTGTGTTGGCTCAGCTGGGTCAGCCGTTCGAAAGCCTGCTCGGCGGTTGCGCCTGAGCGGCTGCGAATGATGCCGATCGCCTGGTCGATCACGGCCCGGCTGCCGAGTGCCTGTTGTAACTGCTCGGTGCGTGTGCGCGCGGAGTTCAGCAGCTGGGCGTGGTACACCGACACCGCGGCCGATCCGGCGAACTGGAGGCCCAGCACGACGGCGTGCTCGCCGAACGCGTCGCGCGTGTGCGCATAGGCGTTGATCGCACCGATCACGCTGCCATTGACGACCAGCGGCAGGGACAGCGCGGAGTGCACGTCCATCCTGGCTACCCGGCCGCCGAACCGCGGCCAGCGAGAATCACTGCCCAGTGAGCCGCTGACGGCCACCCGGCCGGAGCTCATACACGTCAGGCACGGGCCCTCGCGCAGTTCGTCGTACTGCACCCGGTCGATCGCGGCGACGAAATCCGCTGTCGCCGTGGTGGCCCTGACCTCCCATGGATCGTGCAGCAGAACGGTGCTCGCACCGACGACGTCGGGGATCGCGATCGTCGCGAATCGTGCGACGTCGCTCAGCAGGTCAGGCACCGACCGAGCGTCGGCGACCAGTTCAGCGACACCCCGTAGGCCGGAGAGCAGGTCGACATCGTCGGCGTCTCGTTGCGCGGCAGACGGTTCCGACGGTGTCTCGCGCCCCGGCTGTGCGTCGTAGTCGGCCATTGTGTTTTCTGACGGTACTCGTTTCCGGGGGTGCGGAGAAGATTTCCTCGTCAGCTGACCAGCGACAGCGCGTGCGCACGCCGTAGTTTGCCCGACGGAGTCTTGGGGATGGTGCCTGGTTCGAGCACCACCACGTTGCGGGGCCGCATGTCGACCTCGGCGAACACTTCGTGGGCGACCGCCCGCTCGACCCGGCGCACCTGCGCCTCGTCGAGGAAGTCCTTGCATTCCACCGCCACTGCGAATGTTTCCCGCGAGAGACCGGCATCGAGGCGCACTGCCACCGCGCAACCAGGTCGTACTCCCTCGACGCGGCCGGCAGCGCGTTCGATGTCGGTCGGGTAGATGTTGCGGCCGGCCATGATGATCACATCCTTGAGGCGTCCGCACACCACGACCTCACCGAATTCGGTGACGTAGCCGAGATCGCCGGTGTCATACCAGCCCCGTTCGTCTTGTGCGGCAAGGAAACCGGCGACGGTGGTGTAACCCTTCGTCACCGGCGCACCGCGCACCTCGATCACCCCGACGCCGCGGGACGGCAACTCACAACCGTCCTCGTCGACGACCCGCAGCTCGAGACCGTCGAGCGGCTTACCCAGTGACACCAACCGACGGGTGTGGCCTTTGACGGCCGGGACCGCGCGGTGCAGCACGGCGAGCAGGTCGGCGTCGACCTCGTCGACGACCATGCCGCCGCCGCACTTCGAAAACGACACGGCCACTGTCGTTTCCGCCATTCCATAGGCCGGGATGATCGCCTCGGGTCGCAGTCCGAAGGGTGCGCCGGCGTCACACAGGTCTTCGACGTCGAGCGGGTCCACCTGCTCGGCGCCCGAGAGCGCCCACCGCAGCGACGACAGGTCGAACGCACCGGGCACGGCCTGCCGGCGCAGCCGTTTGGCCAGCAGGTTGTAGGCGAAGTTCGGCGCGGCCGTCATGGTGCCGCGATATTTGTCGATCAGCCGGGGCCACAACAGGATGTCGCCGAGGAAATCCATCGGGGTGACCTTCACGAGTTCCGCGCCGTAGTACATTGGCACCGTGAGGTAACCCGTCATGCCCATGTCGTGAAAACACGGCAGCCAGCTCACGATCACGTCGGTGTCGACGTCGAAGTCGCAGCCAACGGTCATCGCGGTGGCATTGGCCACGATGTTGGCGTGGGTGATCTGCACGGCCTTGGGCGAGCCCGTGGAACCGGAGGTCAGCTGCATCAGCGCGACGCTGTCGTCGTTCGTCTCGACCGGCTCGATCGGGCTGCCGCTCAGCAAGTCCGCGATGGTCAGCACCGTCATACCCAACGACTCCAGCACCGGGGCAGCGGCCATGAACGGGTCGGAGATCACCACGGCACGCGCGGCGATCATTGTGATCACCGCGGTGGTCTCCTCGGCCCAGCGCACCAGGTCGGTGCGCGGGGTGGGCTGGTGCACCATCGTCAGGCTCGCTCCGCGCATCCAGATGCCCTGGGCGGTCGGCGCGATCTCGACGGGCGCGCCCGCGAGCATCGCGACGGCGTCGCCCGGACCGATGCCCGCGGTCGCCAGGCCGCCGGCCACCCTGCGGGCGCGCTCGTGCACCTCACCCCAGGTGTGGCGGACAGGTGCGTGCGGCTCGCCGGTGATCAGCCCTTTGGGGCTGCTGCGTGCGTTGGCGTACATGGTTTCGGTGAAAAAGCTCATGACAGGCCCCTCAAGCTTCAGGTCTGCGGAGACGGTGAAGGCGTGATCGGATGGCCGGCCCGTGCGGATACCGCTGCAGGCCGGTTCGGGTGCGGGAAGTCGCTGGAATTCGACCACCGCCGCCCCGCAGCGGGCGGCGGCAACGCGACCTCCTTGGGGTCACCCCAGACGGTCCCCGGTCCGGTCGGAACGAGGGCATCATGTCGGACGCACCGACTGTACCGACACGGACGTCGACCACCAGCACAGCACGCCGAATGAGACACGCGTCGCAGCAATTGACACTCAACCGTGACCCCTGGAGTAACCACGCCCCTGATCGATCGGCTGACGTCGAGGTGCGAGACCGGCGGGGATCAGATCGCCACCGTGACGTTTCCGGGAGGCTGAGGAGTCAACCCGCGCTCACCCTACCGCGCCGATTGCGCGCTCCATGACATTTGCCGGGCGGCGTCGACTGGTTTGCCGATTCCGACGACGATCCGGGGATCGGGTTCGATATCCGGCGCGATCGACCGAACCCGCCACGGATGTCAGGTGGGCGCGGTAAGCATGTGTTCCATGGGCGCGGGCAGATATGTCGGTCGGGTCGGCGGGTTGGCGGTCGCCTTCGGGATCGGGGCCGCGGTGCTCGCTGGCGCCGGTGTCGCGGCCGCAGACGACGCAGGATCCGGCCCAGGATCCGGCGCGAACACGTCCTCGACCTCGGTGTCGACACGCGCCGACAGGGCTTCAGCGCCGGAAAGGCCCTCGGCGCGCACGACGGCTGACGGCACGCCGGATGCGGGCACCAGGCCCGCCCGCACACGGCACAACTCGCTGTTCGACAAGCGCCCCGCGTTCGACAAGCGCGCCGCGTTCGACAAGCGCGCGTTCGACAAGCGCGCCGCGAAGGCCGAGACGGACGACCCGGCCGAGGACAAACCGGTCGCCACCAGGTTCTTCCAGCGGATCGCGGTCAGGCACGCCGACACCGACACCGACAAGAACCCCGGGGACCCTGCCGTTCCCGCACTGGCCTCGCTGGTGATGTCGATGGTGACCGCTGGCCGGGAGGCCACTGACGAGACGCCGCCGAGCGTGGGACACGCCGCCACGAACAGTCGCACCGATGACGACTACCCGATCCCCGTCGGGGTC
>Ga0247757_10000386_pt1 | contig 37104 bp, 33 predicted proteins | sample UWRJL126311R4_FD_180929 | JGI IMG/M metagenome (GOLD analysis project Ga0247757, IMG submission 180929) | Plant litter microbial communities from Arlington Agricultural Research Station in Wisconsin, United States - UWRJ-L126-311R-4 | ecosystem: Environmental > Terrestrial > Plant litter >... | reverse complement strand
ACGACGACGTGCTGAACAAGCAGCGCGAGGTGATCTACGGCATCCGCAACGGCGCCCTGCACAACGATCGCCCGAAGGACACCATCTTCGAGATGATCGAGGAGGAGATCGCCACGCGCCTCGAGACCGCCGGCTACGCCGAGAAGGGCGGGGCCTCGGCCGCCAACCTCGAGAGCCTCGTGGGCTGGCTGAATTCGCATTTCCCGATCAGTGCCAAGGTCGAGGAGCTCACGGGTGACGGCGAGACGCTGCTCAAGAACCTCGTCGAGCGCGTCAAGCAGGCCTACGCCCTCAAGGAGTCCGTCGAGGACCAGGAGGCGCTGGGCGGCCTTGAGCGCTACATCGTCATCAACGCCATCGACCACCACTGGCAGGAGCACCTGACGGAGATGGAGGAGCTGCGCCGCTCGATCGGCCTGCGCTCCTACGGCCAGAAGGATCCGCTGTCCGAGTACAAGAGCGAGGCCTTCCGCTTCTTCGAGGAGCTGATGAACAACGTGCGCCTGCAGATCTGCACGAGCCTCTTCCGCTCCGCGACGAACCGCGACGCCTTCGAGAACCTCTTCGCCATCCTGTCGCGGTCCGCCCGCATGCAGGGCCCGGCCGCCGCGCCCACCGCGCTGGGCGCCGCCGCCCAGCAGGCTGCGCCCGCCGCCGGCGGCGCCGCTCCCGCCGAGGCCGCACCGGCCGAGGAGATCAAGCTCCCCGCCGTCACGATCCGCCGCGAAACCCCCAAGGTCGGCCGCAACGACCCGTGCCCCTGCGGCTCGGGGAAGAAATTCAAGAACTGCCACGGCTCCTGAGGAGCCGTGACAGCTGAGAGCTGAGGGCTTAGAGCTAAGAGCCGTCGACCCATGCACGTTTCATTTCGTCATTTGGTCAGAAGTGGCCACGGCCGTTCGGCTCGTGCTCTCAGCTCTGGACTCTCAGCTCTCAGCTGCGGCGCCCCGCGCCGCTCCCCATGATCAAAATCCTCGGTTTCGACGCCGACGACACGCTCTGGCACAACGAGAGCATCTTCGAGCACGCCCACGTGGCGTACCGGCAGCTGCTGGCGAAGTACCATCCGGCGGAGGAAGTCGATCGCGTGCTCTACGCGACGGAGATGCGCAACCTCGCGCTCTACGGTTACGGCGTGAAGGGCTTCATGCTGAGCTGCGTCGAGGCCGCGATCGAACTGACCCAGGGTGCCATCAGCGCCCAGGAGGTCCGCGAGATCCTCGCCACCGGCCAGCGCATGCTGGCCCACCCGGTGGAACTGCTCGCCGGCGTGGCCGAAGTCGTGCCCGGCCTCGCCCGTGACTATCGCCTGCTGCTCATCACCAAGGGCGACCTGCATCACCAGGAGAAGAAGATCAGCGAGTCGGGCCTCGCGTCCCACTTCCAAGCGATCGAGATCGTGAGCGAGAAGGACACGCCCGCGTACGCGCGCGTGCTGCGCCGCCATGGCGTGGCGCCGGCGGAGTTCGCCATGGTCGGCAACTCGATCAAGTCGGATATCCTGCCCGTGCTCGGCCTCGGCGGCGCCGGCGTGCACGTGCCGTATCACCTCACCTGGGCCCACGAGCGGGCCGAGGTGCCGGCGACCGAGAAACGTTTCCGCCGCATCGCACACCTCCGGGACCTGCCCGCCATCCTCCCCGCCTTGTGAGCCTGCTCGACGAGACCTTCGATCCCTACACGCCGAAGCCCAACCTGTGGCAGCGTCATCCGCGGCTGAGCTGGGGCCTGGCGGTGGGCGTGCTCACCGCGTTCCTGACGGTCGTGAGTTTCCCGCAGTGGAACATCGCCGAGGCGGCCTACGTGTTCGCCTTGCCCGCGTGCCTGTGGGCGTACCGCCGGCCGGGCTTCCGGCTCTACGCCGGCACGGTGCTCGGCGCGAACATGGTGGCATGGACCATCGTGCTCGGCTGGTTGCACCACGTCAGCTGGGCGGGACTTTTCCTCCTCGGGCCGTTCGTCGGCCTGCTGGTCGGCAGCTGGTTTCTGGCCGTGTGGTGGCTGATTCCGCGCGTGCGGGGCCATCGCGCGCTGGTCCGCATCTTCCTCATGCTCGGCCTCGCGGCGCTGTGGGTCGTGCTGGAATGGCTGCGCAGCCGGATCTTCAGCGGGTTTCCCTGGCTGCCGCTCGCCGCGAGCCAGTGGCAGCGTCCGTTCCTGTTGCAGGTGGGGGCCTACGCCGGTGCCGGGGCGACCTCGTTCGTGCTCGTCGTCTTCAACCTCGGGGCGGCCGCCTACGTGCACCGCGCGTTCTTCGAGGGCGTGACGGGCTTCAAGAAGCGGACGCCGGAATTTTCGGTCGCGCTCCTAGTGCTCATGGCAGGCGGGTGCGCGTTTCTCGGCGAGACGTTCAACCAGCAGCGCGTGACGCTGGCCCGGGTTGCGCTGGTGCAGCCGGCCATCCCGCAGACGCACAAGTGGGACGCGCGCTTTGCGCGCTCCGTGTTCGAGACCATCGAGCAGGTCACCATGGCCACCAACGGCCGCGGCTCGCCGGACTTCATCGTCTGGCCCGAGGCCGTCATGCCCTGGCCGGTCGGCCGGGAGCCGGATGTCCAGCGGTGGCTGGAGGGCATTGCGAAGAAAACCGGCAAGCCGCTCCTGCTGGGCTCGGTGTGGGCCAACCCGGACCCGGTCGTCGACGATTGGCGGAACGGCGCCTTCCTGGTCGACCCGGCCACGGGCCTGGCGCCGGAACATTATTTCAAGCGCAAGCTCGTGCCGTTCGGGGAATACATTCCGTTGCGGCCGATCTTCGGCTGGGTGGCGAAGGTTGCGCCAATCGGCGGGGATTTTCAACCGGGCGACTCCGCCGCCCCCTTGGTGGTGCCGGTGGGCAAGTCGCAGCTGCCGGTTGGCGTGCTCATCTGCTACGAGGACATCTTCCCCTCGCTCGCCCGCGAAAGCGTGCGCGAGGGCGCCGAGCTGCTCGCGGTGCTGACCAACAACGCCTGGTTCGGCGAGGGCAGCGCGGCCTACCAGCACGCGGCCCATTCGGTGCTGCGGGCGATCGAGACCCGCCGGCCGGTCATCCGCTGCGGCAACAGCGGCTGGAGCGGCTGGATCGACGAATACGGCAATGTGCGCGCCACCGTGCTGAATGACGAGGGCACGGTTTACTTCCGCGGCGGCCAGACGGTCACGGTCAGCCGCGACCTGCGCTGGCGTGGACGGCAGACATTCTACACCGAGCACGGCGACTGGTTCATCATCGTGTGCGCGGGGCTGGCCCTCGCAGCCTACTACGCCGCCCAGGCATTGCGTCCGCCCGCGCCGAAACCGGACGGCGAGGTGTACTGACGGACCGGCCCGGAGATGACCGCCGCGGGTCGGGCTTTACGCCCGATCCGCCAAGCGAACGCTTCGCAGGATCATTCGCGCAACGCGTCACCCGCCCGCTTTTGATCAGTGCGAGGACTTCATGATGCCGGAAACGGCCAGATGAAATTCGCGCAGTGCGAACGGCTTGGGGAGGCAGGAGCGGCCATGCTGCTTCAGGAACTGCTGGAAGCTGTCCTTGATGACATCGCCGGTCATGAAGAGCATGCGGCGCGCGGCATCGGGCTTTCGTGTCTGGAGCTCATGGTAGAGGTTGATGCCGTTGAGCCCCGGCATCTTCCAGTCCGAGACGATCACATCATAGTCACCCTGCAGGATCCGTTCGAGGGCGGCTTCGCCGGAGCCGGCGGTCTCCACCCGGTGGCCCTCGCTGGCGAGGATCTCCTGGACGAGGCGCAGGATCGACTCTTCGTCGTCAACCACGAGGAGATGCAGGCTGGGATGCTTGATCGGCAGCGGCGGCTTGGAGTCGGGCCGGAAGAGCGGCGGCTTGGAGTTCGAGGGCGTGGTGACGGGAAACTCGAGGATGAATTCCGTGCCCACGCCGGGTTGGCTCTCGGCGCGGATGCTGCCGCGGTGCTCCTGGACGATGCCGTAGGAGAGACTCAGGCCGAGGCCCGTGCCCTTGCCTTGCGGCTTGGTCGTGAAGAACGGATCGAAAATCTTCTTCAGGTTCTCGGGACTGATGCCGGGACCGTTGTCGATGATGCGCAACCAGACCCGGTCGCCCTCGGCGTTCGTGCCGGTGCGCAGCGTGATCTGGCCGTCACGGCGGAAGGACTCGAGGGCCTGGCGGGCGTTGCTCACGATGTTGAGCACGACCTGCTGCAACTGGTGCGAATCGCCGAGCAGCGGGGGCAGGTCCGAGGCATATTCGCGGACCAAGGTGACGTTGTTCACGCGCATGTCGTAGGCGACGATCTCCAGGACTGCCTCGGCCACCTCGTGGAGGCGCACGAGCTTGCGCTCGGGCTCGTGCTGGCGGGAGAAGCCCAGCAGGCTGTGCACGATCTTGTGGCAGCGAATGGCGTTGCGGTAGATGTGATTGATCTGGTCGCGCTGCTTGGGCTCGGTGCTGGTCGCCTCCAGCAATTCGGAGAATCCGATGACCGAGGTGAGCGGGTTGTTCAACTCGTGGGCGACGCCGGCGACGAACTGGCCCACGGCCGAGAGCTTCTCGCTCTGGATCAGCTGGGCCTGCGTCGTCTTCAGCGTGCCCACCGCCTTCTCGAGGTCGGCGCGCGAGGCCTGCAGGTTGCTGGTCATGTCATTGAAAGCGACCGCGACGGCGCCACATTCGTCGTTGGAGAACTCGGTGATGCGGCGCGTGAAGTCGCCCCGGCCAACGGCCTCGGCATTGTCGCGCAGCACCAGCAGGGGCTGGGTCACGCGCCGGATGAAGAACCAGACGAAGAGGCCGCTGAGAACGATGCCGACGAAGCTGACGGTGACGAGGGTGGCGCGGGTGCGGGCGAGTTCCGCGAGGCGCTTTTCAAACGACGATAGCAGCACGTAGTTGAATCCGCCGGTCGGGCTGCTGGCTTCATAACTGTCGGCGAGCGCAAGATACTGGGCCAGCATGCGCGGCTCCTTGGAGCCGTTGCCGATCGAGGCCAGCAGGTCGGCGGGCAGCTGCGACTGGCGGATCGTCGCGGCGGTGACGGTCCCGTTGTCGAGCAGCACGATGTCCGCGACGGTGATCAATTTAAGTTCCTGCAGGGCGCTCTCCCCGAGCCGCGTGGCCGCCACCAGCGCCCCCACGGGCGTCCCGTTTTCCTGGATGGCGACGGGAACGGCGGCGACGAGGTAGGAATGGCCATTGAGGTTGAGGGCACCCGATGCCGGCTCCCCCTGGCGGGCGAGGGCGGTAAGCGCCGCGGTGGCACGGACAAACTCGTCGGCGGTGAAGGCCGTCCCCCGGCGCGCGACGGCGGGATTGGCGCCGGACTGGGCGACGAGCAGCAGCGCCTCGCAGTCCTCGCCATAGGCCTCGATCCGTTCGTTGAGGAACTTGCGGATCGTCTCCCGGGCGGAGGCCTCGGACTCGTTGACGAGCGGCGCAAGGGAACGATAGCTGGACTCGTTGGCCGCGCTGCGGAAGCGCGAAAGCAGATCGCGCGAACGCAGCTCCAGCAATTGCTCGAGGACCTTGCTCGCGGCCGAGAGCGAATTGTTGGCCTCGCCCAGCATCTGGCTGCTGACGGTGTCATTGACGATCCACAGGGTGATCGCCGGCAGCAGGATGAGCGCAGCCAGGACCGGCAGCAGTACCTTGAGCTGGAAGCTGACGCGGACGGGCGGCGCGGCGGGTTCCATGGTCAATATTTCGGCAGCGAAGCCATCCCGAGCGTGAAGTCGACCTTCACCTCACCCTCGGCCGGCACCGTGACCGTGAGGGTCTGGCCCGGCACGCGCTCGTGCCACGCACGCAGCTGGTAGGTGCCGGCCGGCACATTGGGGAGCGTGAAGCGGCCTTTCTCGTCCGCGACGGCAAAGTAGGGGTTGGTCAGCACGAGGACGATGCAGTGCATCTTCGTGTGGATGGAGCAAAAGACGTCGGCCTGGCCGGGTTTGTCGAAGACGACGTGCTTCGGCGGATGTTCGCTGTTGTAGAGCCCGAGGTCGAAGGGCTTGGTCTCCGCGGCGCAAAACACGTTGTGATAGATGTCATCGAGGTTCGGCCATTCCACCGTCGTGCCGACGAGGATGGGCAGGATATGCGGCACGAACATGGCGTCCTTCTGGCGCATGATCGCTGGCTCCTTCGGCGGGGTGAAGGTGACGCCGGGGAAGGCCTGGTCGATGTACACGACGAAGTCCCGCAGCTGTTCGTAGTCGAGGCGTTCGACAAACTTGTAACGCCGGCTGGCGTAGGCCCCGCCGCCACCGCCCGCGGACGCGGCTTCGGCACCCTGCGCCTTCACCGTGCCGGTGATCGTGCCGGCGGAGGCGGGCAGGAAGGAAAGCGCGACTAGCAGGACGAACCCCAAGGTGGAGGGCCCGCGTCCCTGCGGGCCGGGCTGGAGTTCTACGGCCCGCAGGGACGCGGGCCCTCCACGCATGGTGGCTTGGAGCAGGTGTCCCATCAGAAGCGCACCCCCAGGAGGCTGGAAAACATGTCCTCGTCCGCGCGCTTGGCCCCGTTGGCGAGATGTCCGTCTTCCCAACTGTATTCGATCTTCCAAATCACCGGGTCGGCGAAGCGATAGCCGAGGCCGAGGCTCAGGCGCTGCAGGTCCTTGGTCAGCGGGGCGTAGGGATTGTAGAAATACTTGCCGGCGCTGCCCTGGCCCGCGATGGGGTAGCCGCCCGGCGCGTCGATGGCGCTGTAGCGGGCCGCGGCGAACAGGTGGTCCGTCAGGTACTGCATGCCCTCGAGACTGTAATAGGTCATGTCCCGCGAGGAGTCCACCGTTGGGTTGTTGTCTTCGTAACGCACCCAGCCATAGGCGGCTTTCAGGTGGCCGGTCTTCCAACGGTACGCCGCGTCGAGCTCCGCCAGCTCCACGTCGAAGGTTGTGGCCGCACCGGGCACGCCGATGGCACGGAAAAAAGCATCGGAGAACCACGCTTCCGACGAGTAATCGCCGGTGACCTCGATGTCGCCGGTGCGCATGAGGCTGGCGCTGAGGGAAAGCTGCCGGGTCGGATCGTAGGCGAGGCGCGCGGTGATCGACTTGTCGGAGTTGAAATCCTCGCGCGCGGGATGGCTGCCATTCTGCACCGCGAGGTTGTAACGGACCGGGCCGAGCGTGCCATAGACCTGCACGCCCTCGTCGATGCCCCAGATGTCGGCCAGCGAGTGCGAGACCAGCGGGTTGTCGATGGCGTTGCGGACGAGGTACTCCTCGCCGAAGGGCAGGTTCATGCGGCCGGCGCGCAGCGAAAGGCTGTGCTGGCTGTCGCCGCGCCACAGGTTCTCCACGTCGACGTAGAGTTCGCCGACGTGGAAATACTCGTCGTTGGCCTCGCGCGTGGTGATTTCCAGCGCGCCGTAGAAAAAGACGTTCTTCCACACCGAGGCCTCGACGAAGATCCGGGCGTCGTCCACGCGGAACTCCGAGACCGGGACCGCGCTGTTTTTCTGCCCGTCGAAATAGCCGACGCTCGCCTCGCCGCTGATCCGGACGCTGCGGTCCGTTTCCGCGCTGGGCAGGCGGGGCGCCGCGCTGGGATTGTCGATGTGGTCGAGCCGCGAGCGTAACTCGTCGATCTGTTTCTGCTGCGCCTGCACCTGTTCAACCAAGAGGCGGTTTTGCTTTACCAGTTCCTCCACGTCGGTATCGGCGCCGAACGCCGGCACCGCCAGCACCAGGCCGGAGGCACAACAGCGTGAAAAAAATCCAGGAAGGAATTTCACGGGGTGAGGGGACTGCATGCAAGGTTAGGGCGATTTCCTTCTGCGGCAAGCATTTCGCCGAAACGAAGCAGGCGGCAGGCGGGCGAATCGGAGCGGGGCATTACCCCTATGGATCGGCACGCGGCGGCCGGCCCTTGAACACGGATCCTTCGCCTAAGGCGCGAAGAGCACGCAGACCGCCTGCGGAACCTTGGTCTCCTGGCCGGCGGGCGTGAGGCGTCCAGTGGTGGCATCCACGCGGAAGACCACGACATTGTCCGTGTCGCGACTGGCGCAAAGCAGCCAGCGGCCGTCGGCGGTCAGGTTGAAATTGCGCGGATGCTTGCCGCCGCAGGAGACGATCTCGACCGGGGTGAGCCGCCCGGTGGCCGCGTCGCGGGCGAACACCGCGAGGCTGTCGTGGCCGCGGTTGGAGCCATAGACAAAACGGCCATCCGGGCTGAGCCGGATCTCGGCGCAGATGCTCTCGCCACGGAAGCCGGCGGGCAGGGTGGCGACGGATTGCAGCGCGGTCAGCGCCCCCGTGGCCGCATCGACGCCATAGACGGCGACGGTGCAGTCGAGCTCGTTGATGACGTAGAAGAATTTCCCGTCCGCGGAGAACTTGCTGTGGCGCGGCCCGGCGCCCGGCGCCGTGGCGGTTTCGCCGGCGAGGGTCAGCTTCGCCGTGGCCGGGTCGATCGTGTAACGGAAGATGCGATCAAGGCCGAGGTCGCACACATAGACGTAGCGATTGTCGGGCGAGAAGGTGAGCGAGTGCGGGTGCGGCTTTTCCTGCCGTTTGGCGTTGGGGCCGAGCGAGCCGGTCGTCTTGACCAGGGTCGCGCACGGACCGAGGGAGCCGTCGGCCTGGATCGGGAAGGAGGCGACCTCGCTGGCGTGGTAGCTGATGCATACGGCCACGCGGCCCGTGCGGTCGACGTTGACGTGGGCCAGGGGCCCGCCGCCGGTGGCCTCGACGTTCAGCGGGGCGAGCTTGCCGGTGGCCGGGTCGAAACGAAAGGCGGCAAGGGCGCCGCCGGCCTTGCCGTTGACGGTGCCCTTTTCCGTCAGTGCGTAGAGCGTGCGGCCATCCGGACGCCACGCGAGGAAAGTGGGATTGGCCGCCTCGCCCGCCAGCACGGGGGCGCTGAGAGCGCCGGTGGCGGGGTCGAACTGCGCGCTGTAGATGCCACGACTGGTGCCGCCGGCGGGAGTGTAGGTGCCAAAAAGGACGAGGAGGGTGGTGGCAAGGGGCATCACGACGAGGTGAAGTCGAAATGCCGGCGGTTGGCAAGGTCGGCGCGCAGTTCGGCGCGGACGTCGGGGTGGGCGATGGAGACCAGCGACTCGCCGCGCTCGCGCAGGGTGCGGCCGTGGAGGTTGACCGCACCGTACTCGGTGACGACCCAGTGCACATGGCCGCGGGTCGTCACGACGCCGGCGCCGGGGGCGAGTTGCGGGACGATGCGCGAGACCTTGCCGCCCATGGCTCGCGAGGGGAGCGCGATGATCGGCTTGCCGCCGCGCGAGAGGGCCGCGCCCCGGATGAAATCCATCTGCCCGCCGATGCCCGAGTAGATGCGGTCGCCGATCGAGTCGGCGCACACCTGGCCGGTAAGGTCGATCTGGATGGCGGAATTGATCGCGACCACGCGCGGGTTCTTGCGGATCACCGAGGTGTCGTTGGTCCAGTCGCAGGGGTAGAAGTTGACCAGCGGGTTGTCGTGCACGAAGTCGAAGACGCGCTGCGACCCGTTGATGAAGCTTGTGACGATGCGGCCCTGGCCGACCACCTTGTGGCGGTTGGTGATGGCGCCCGACTCGAAGAGGTCGACAACGCGGTCGGAGAACATCTCGGTGTGGATGCCGAGGTCGCGCTTGTCCCGCATGCGGCTGAGCGCGGCGTCCGGGATGCCGCCGATGCCCATCTGGAGCGTGGAGCCGTCCTCGACGAGGCCGGCGATGATCTCGCCGATGCGCGCCTCGACCGGCGTTTCGGGCTCCGGCGCGTGGCCGTGCAGGTCGCGGTCGGTGGCGATGAAGGCGTGGACGCGGGAGAGCGGGACGACGTTGTTGCCGTGCGTGCGCGGCATGCGGGCGTTGATCTCGGCGATGACGACCGTGGCGGTTTCGAAGGCGGCCTTGGCGGCGTCACAGGAGGTGCCGAGCGAGCACAGCCCATTGTGGTCGGGAGGGGAGAGTTGCAGGAAGGCGACGTCGAGCTTCACCTGGCCGGAGAGAAACAGGCCGGGGATGTCGGAAAGGAAGATGGGCACGAAGTCCGCGCGGCCCTCCTTGATCGCGGCCCGGAGCGGCGCCCCGGTGAACAGGGAGATCGAGCGGAACTCCTTCTCGCGGCCGGGCTCGGCAAAGGGGGCCGGGCCATTGGTGTGCAGGTGCCAGAGCCGCACGCCCTCCAGGTCGCGCCGGGCGGTGAGCGCCTCGACCAGCGGGGTGGGCGTGGCGGCCGCACCATGGATGAAGAGGTGGGAGCCGGAGCGGATGCCGGAAACCGCCGCCGCAGCGGACACGGCGCGGGACTTCCATTGCGTATCAGGCGTGGGCAGGAGTGGCATGGAAGCAGTCTATGGTCCGGCGGCCGGTTCGCCACCGCGGTCACTGTGCATTCCTTGGGAAAATCCGGGCGTCGGTTGCCTCCCGGAGCGGCGGCCGGTCAGGCCAGCGCTTCCTTGTAATGCCGGCGGCACATGGCGACGTAGCGCTCGTTGCCGCCGATCTCGATCTGGGCGCCTTCCTTGAGGCCGCGGCCATCGGGGCCGACCCGGAGATTCATCGTGGCTTTGCGGCCGCAATGGCAGATGGTCTTGAGCTCGATCAGGTCGTCCGCGAGCGCCAGCAGCGCGCCGCTGCCGGGAAAAAGCTGCGCCTGGAAATCGGTGCGCAGGCCGTAGCACAGCACCGGCACGCGCAGGGTGTCCGCGATGTCGGTACACTGCTCGACCTGTTTGCGCGTGAGGAACTGTGCCTCGTCGATCAGCACGCACGCGACCGGCTGCGCGGCGTGGGCGGCCTTCACGTGTTGGAAAAGATCCTCGTTGGCCGGCAGCACCAGGGCCTCGGCCTCCAGGCCGATGCGCGACTTGATGCGGCCGAGACCCGCGCGCGTGTCGATTGCGGGCGTGAAGAGCAGCGTGCGCATGCCGCGCTCGTGGTAGTTGTGGCTCGCCTGCAGCAGGACCGTCGATTTGCCGGCGTTCATCGCCGAGTAGTAGAAGTAGACCTTCGACATGCGGCCCGAGCTAACCCGGATATTTCACCGCCATCAAGATTCTGATCAGAGAAATATCCGTCCACCCTCTGGGCGGAGCGGCCTTGTCGCGGTCGACCCCGACGAAGTCGGCCCGACAGCGTGAATCATTCGGGCTAAGTCCGCGCGGCGGGAGCTGCCAGGGAAAAGCTCGGCTGGAAATCACCCCAGGCTTTCCAGCGGTCCCCTCCGGGCTCGACGTTGCCGCGCGCCCGCGCTACATCATCGCCACGATTCATTCCGGCCGGGCCTGTCGGAACGCGCGCACCCTCAATCCCAACCCCTGCCATGGCTATCATTATCTTCTTCCTCGTTCTCGCGATCATTGCGCTCGGCGCGGCTTTCGTGGTCTCGCTGCCCGCCGCCGGGCGCGGCGCGTTGATCGTGCTGGCCTTCTCGCTGTTCGGCTTCGGCCTGGTCGTCGGCTCCTCCGTGGTGGTCGACGAGAATGAGGTCGGCATCGTCCACAAGCAGTTCTTCGGCAAGCCGCTGCCGACCGGGCAGGTCATCGCGCGCGACGGCGAGATGGGCCCGCAGGCCGAGATCCTCGGCCCCGGCTGGCATTTCGGCTTCTATCCCTTCACCTACACGGTGCGCGTGGACCGGGTCATCACCATCCCGCCCGGCCAGGTCGGCTTCGTGACGGCACGTGACGGCGAGCCGCTGCCCGACAACGAGATGTTCGCCCCGGCGTGGTCAAGCGCCCAGGACATGCTCAACCCGGTCACCTTCCTCGCCAAGGGCGGCCGCCGCGGCCCGCAGACCACGATCCTCACGCCCGGCACCTACCGCTATAACACGGCGTTGCACGAGGTCACCGCCATCCCGGCCCTGCAAGTCGACGCCGGCACGGTTGCCGTCATCAAGAGCAACTCCGGCGTGCCGTGGACGGACGCCGACGGGAAGGCCGACCTCGTCAACGGCGTGCCGTTGGTCCCGAAGAACCACCGCGGCGTCTGGGCCGAGCCGCTCACGCCCGGCGGCTATTACCTGAATTCCCACGCCTTCATCCCGATCATCGTGAAGACCACGCAGCGCACCTATACCTACCAGGCGGGCAAGGCGGCCCTGGCCTCGGTGGCCCGCGCCGCCAACCGCGCTGCGCCCGCCGGCGGCGGCGGGGACGAGGACTGGTCCGTGACCGTGCGTTCCAAGGACGGATTTTCCTTTCCCGTGGACGTGCGCATCGCCTGCGCGGTCGACGCCAAGAACGCACCCTACCTGGTCGCGCTGCTCGGCAATCCCGACGCGATCGTGCAGGACGAGCAGGAGGACGAGAAGATCGAGGTGCTCGAGGCCCGCGTCATCCTGCCGGCGGTCCGCACCATCCTGCGCAACGTGGCCGAGACCATGAACGCGCTCGAGTTCATCAACCGCCGCAGCGAGATCGAGGCGGTCGTCACGCAGCGCATGACGACCGAGCTCGCGCGCTACCGCATCACCTGTGACGGCGCCTACGTCGGCAACATTCACCTCGATGCCACCGAGGCCGGCCGGAAGCTGATTTCCACGCAGACCGACCGCGAGGTCGCGGTGAACCAGCAGAAGCTTTTCGAGCAGCAGAAGCTGGCCGAGGTTTCCCGGGCCAACTTCGTCCGCGCCCAGGAGGAGGCCGAGCAGCAGCGCCAGCTGGCCGCCGCCGAGTACAAGGTGAAGGTCGAGGGCGAGAACGCCAAATCCCAGGTCGTCCGCGCCAAGGGCGAGGCCGAATCCCAGGTCATCATCGGCGAGGGCCGCGCCAAGGCATACAAGCTCCTGGTCGAGACGCTCGGCCAGCAGCAGGTCGCCCAGCTCGAGTTGCTCAAACTTGTGGTGGACGGCAAGGTGCAGATCACCCCGCAGGTGATGGTCACCGGCGGCAACGCCGGCGCGATGGACGCGCTTTCCGCCACGCTGCTGCGCCAGGCAGTGGCCAACCCGCCCGCCCAGCCCGCGGCCAAGTAAACTTCAACCGAATCCTCCCATGCGCCTCCTGCTGTTTGTTTCCGTCTTTGGTATCCTGGTGAGCGTGGCCGTGCTCATCATCGTCATCATGAAGGCCAAGAAGGACGAGACGCCGCCCAAGATCCGGGGCAGGCAAGCGGACGAGTAAGCGTGCGCCGGATTTTTTTGTCGGCGTCGATTTATCGGCGCCGCGAATGTGCCGATATGGGGATGCATCCGCTCCCCATGGCCTTCGACCCCGTCCTCTTTCGCCAGCTGCCGCTGATCCAGAAGATCATCGCGGACGAGACCTGGCTGGAGGCGGAGCGCCGCGGTTGCGCCGTGTCATCCGACGACCCGGTCGTGCGCGAAAACGTCTGCCAGGTTGTGCTGAAGGTGGGCGCCAGGCTGCGCGAGGCGCTGGGCGTGGAGCTGGCCAATGCGCCGCAGAAGCTGCCGATGCCGCCGGATCACCATCCACGCGCGGCGTGAGCGGATTGGTAGTCCTAACCCCAGTAAACCGTCATCCTGAGCGCAGCGAAGGATCCACTTGGTCAACATGCGCCGCGACCGCCGGAGTCGATCCTTCGCTGCGCTCAGGATGACGGAACGGTGGGCTGAACCTCACCGCATCTTCGCGAAGGTCTTGCCCAGTAGCTCGAGATCGGACGCGTTCTTCGTCTTCTCGCGCGTGGTGGCGATGAGCTTTTGTTCGAGGGCGTTCTTGGTGGGGCGGTTCTTGTTCTCGTAGAACACGCCGAACTTTCCCGGCCAGGCCTCGGAGGCGAGCTTGAAGGCCGCAATCTCGTCGGCCGGGTCGTGGCGCGCCGCGTCCTCGGGGGAGCCGTCGTTCTTCTTGAGGTCGATCGTCGACCACGCGCCGCCCTTGCGGGGGTTGGCGCCGTCGAAGGCACCCTCGAAGAATTCGACGCACTCCGAAAGGATCTCGACGACCGAGAAACCGTCGTGCAGCGCGGCGCGGTGCATCATGTCCACCATGTGGTTGACCTGCGTGGCGTGTGAGCGGGCGACAAAGGTGGCGCCGCTGTTGAGCAGCGTGCGCATCGGGTTGATCGGCTGGTCGAGCGCGCCCCACGGGTCGGTCTTGGACTTGAAGCCGATCGGCGAGGTGGGCGAGGTCTGCTTCTTGGTCAGGCCGTACACCGAGTTGTCCATGATGACGTAGGTCAGGCGCGGGTTCTTGCGCGCGGTGTGGACGAGGTGGTTGCCGCCGATGGAGAAGCCGTCGCCGTCACCGCCGAACACGAAGACGTGGAGGTCATCGCGGCCGAGCGAGATGCCGGCGGCGAAGGGCAGCGCGCGGCCGTGGATGTAGTGGCCGCCGTGGGTGTTGACGAAGTACGGGAAGCGCGAGGAGCAGCCGATGCCGGCGAAGGTCACGACCTTTTCCTGCGGGTAGTTGAGCTTCTCGAGGACCTTGTAGAACGAGGCCAGCACGGCGAAGTCGCCGCAGCCGGGGCACCACGTCGGGTGGTCGGCGAGCAGGACTTTCTTGGTGAGCGGGGCGCGGGTGCCGTCGGGGTTGAGCGCGGGAACCGGGGCGGGGGCGGCAGGAGCAGCGGGAGCGGACATGGGAGGGGAAAATTGAGAGTTTTTAGGTTGTGGGGGTCGAGCTTGCTCGACCCTGGGACGGAGCGAGCTCCGCCCCTACAGGGGAATCAGTGGGTGGTGGCGAGGACGCTGTGGCGGCGGGAGCGGATGGCGTCCTCGGGGAGCTCAATCCTTTTCGCGACACGTTCGACGATCTCGCTGATCTTCCAGGTGAGGCCGTCGGTCTTCGTGATGCTCGTGATGGCGGGGTTGCAGAACCGGGCGCGCAGCAGGGTGGCGAGCTGGCCGAAACCGTAGAGGCCCTCGTCGTTGATCTCGACGACGAGGATGTGCTTGTAGCCGTTGAAGGTCTTCTCGAGGCCCGGGGCGAGCGGGTGGATGTGGCGCATCTGCATATGGCCGGCCTTGACGCCGGCGGTGCGCAGGCGGCCCATGGCCTCGCGGATCGGGCCATAGGAGCAGCCCCAGCCGATGAGGAGCACGTCGCCCTCTGCATCGCCGGCCAGCTCGGGGGCGGGCAGGCTGTTGGCAACGGCCTTGATCTTCTCGCGGCGCTTCTCGGTCATTTTCATGTGCAGCCCGGGATTGGCCGTCGGGTGGCCGTGCTCGTCGTGCTCGAGACCGGTGACCGTCGGGTACTTGCCGGAGGTCATGAGCGAGCCCGGCGGGGCGTGGCGCGTCATGCCGCCGAGCGGGTAGGGCTTGAATTCCGGCGGGCGCGGGCGGGTGTCGGGCTTGGCGTCCACCATGAGCGCCTTGAGGTCGGGTTCCTCGAAGGCCTCGATGCGCGTGGCGATGGCCTGGTCGGTGAGGATCAGCACCGGCGTGCTGAATTCGCGGGCTATCCGGCCGGCTTCGAGGGCGATGTAGAAACAGTCCTCGACGTTCTTCGGGGCGAGCACGACGCGCGGGGTGTCGCCGTGCGAGCCATAGATTGCCTGGAGCAGGTCGCTTTGCTCGATGTTGGTCGGCATGCCCGTGGAGGGGCCGCCGCGCTGGACGTTGATGACGATGAGCGGCAGCTCGGCCATCGTGGCCCAGCCGAGGGCCTCCATCTTGAGCGAGAGGCCGGGGCCGGAGCTGCCGGTGACGGCGAGGTGGCCGCCGTAGGCGAAGCCGAGGGCCGTCGAAATGGCCGAGATCTCATCCTCGGCCTGCACGAAGAGGCCGCCGTATTTCGGCAGCTCGACGCGGAGGGCCTCCATGATCGAGGACCACGGGGTGATCGGATAGCCGGCGCCGTAGCGCACACCGGCGGCAAGGAGTCCGTAGGCGAGGACAGAGTTGCCGTCACCCGTGACCTGCGCGCGGGCGCCCGCGGCGGCGGGGACCGCGGCCTTCTCGAGGCGGTAGAGGCAATGGCGGAGATGTTCGGCCGGGTAGGCATAGCCGGCGTCGAAAGCCAGGAGCGCGTTGCGCACGATGTCCTCGTTCTTGCCGGCGAAGCGCTCGCGGATGAGCTGGGTCAGCTTCGGCACGTCGAGGTCGAACATGCGGGCGAGGAAGCCGAGCACGTAGATGTTCTTGCCCTTCTCCTTGGCCGAGCCGCCGACGGCTTCGACCGTGGCGCTGGTTATCGGGACGCCCACGGCGGTGACATCCTTGTCGTCGGGATTCGGGGTGACGTGGTCGGTGTCGTAGATCAACACGCCGCCCGGACGGAGCGAGGCGCGGTGGTCCTGGTAGCTGTGCTGGTAAAAGGCGATCAACACATCGGCGCGGTCGCCGGCGGACAGGATTTCCCCGGAGCCCATGCGGACCTGGAAAATCGAGGGGCCACCCGAGATGGTGGACGGGATGGTCATGTACGTCATGACCTCCTGGTCGGATCGGCCGGCGAGGCGGGCAAGGAAGCCGCCGATGGCCTGGATGCCGTCCTGGGAGTTGCCGGCAAGGCGGATTACGACGTCGGGAATGGCGTGGGCGGACGACGCAGCAGCGTCATCGCCAGCCGGAGGGGTAGAGGGGCTGACCATGATTGGGGTGGGTAGAAAGCGGGTTCAATATGCCCAGCCCGATTGATTCGTAAAGGCCTGCTTTCCAAAAGCTGACGCTCCGACGGCGTATAAGAAAAACCCCGGCCGGGGCCGGGGTTGGATTTGCGGAGCTAATGTAGGGGCGGACCTTGGTCCGCCCTCGCGTGCGAAGGGCGGAGCAGGCTCCGCCCCTACGACAAAGACAGGGCCTCACTCCCAGCCGATCGGGCGGCCCTTGTTCTGCTCCTCGAGCCACTTCATCAGCGGTGCATAGTACTCTCCCATGGCGCGCGTGCTGAGATCCTCGCCGGTGGCCTCGATGAGCACCTTGTGCCAGTCCTCGGTCTGGCCCTTCTCCATGATCTTTTTCAGGAAGTCGCCGACCTCCTTGTTGCCCGCGTAATTGCATGACTGCGGGGGCTGGTGGAGGATGTGTTTTGCGATGTAGTCGTGGAGCTGGAACTTGAAGACCTGCGCGATGGCGTAGGTGTAGTAGTAGGCGGGCGTATCGTTGATATGCGTCTTCGTCGCCGCGTCGCAGTATTCCTCGCCGCGCTCACCGGCCGGGGGCTCGATGCCCTGGAAGTCGCGGACGTACTGCCACCAGCGCTTGTTCCACTCGGAAGCGGGCAGGTTATTGGCGTAGATGTCAGCCTCCCAGTGCGCCATCACACCGGACGACCAGTAGATGAACGGCACGCCGCCGGAGTTGATCGCGTTGCCGAGCAGGAAGGCGGTGGGGTCGGCTTGGAAGTCCGCCGGCAGCACGCCGACCGATTTCAGGTAGGGCACCTGCGACGAGGCCAGCGCGGTGAGCTCGCCGAAGCCCTCGTGGAAGGCCGGGGACGCGCCGTTGCGCAGGAGCACGGGCACCTCCGGCCGCGTGTAGGACATGAAGTAATAGATGTGGCCGAACTCGTGGTGGTTGGTTTCGAACCACCACGGGTTGGCCTCGATGCTTTGCAGCGAGCGGAGGTCCGTCCCGAGGTCGAGGTGCCAGGCCGAGGCGTGGGTGTTCTTCTTTCGCGTGCCGCCGGCGGCCACCGGATAGAGATCGGATTTTTCCCAGAACGATTTCGGCAGTGCCGGAAAGCCGAGGCCGACGTAGAACTTCTCCGACGCCTGCGCGACCCACTCCGGGGTCTTGTCCTTGAAGAACGGCGTGAGATCGGCGCCGTCCGCCAGACCGGGCCACTCCTGGCCCCAGCGGTTGTTGAGCCAGTGGGCGGGAATGCGCTTCGGCACCGGCTGGTGGTAGCGCTCGGCGAGCTTGTACTTCGCCCACGTATGGAGCTGGAGGTAGAGCGGACGCAGCACCTGCATGAAGCCGTCGTTCAGCTTGATCATCTCCGCGGTCGTCATGCCGTAGCCGGCGGCCTGCAGCGTGAAGTAGTCGTGGTAACCCATCTCCTGAGCGACGCCGTTGCGCAGGTCGCGCAGCTTGATGAGGCCATCGCGCAGCGCCTTGCCGGATTCCTTCGAGGCGAGCCAGACGGCGAGGCGCTCGTCGAGCTCGGTGTCGTTCGACTGGAGCAGGTTGTCGATGTCGTTCACCGAAACCGGCTTGCCATGCAGCTTGAACTCGAAGCCGTTGAGCGTGGACGCCTGCTTCGTCTCCGCCTCGATGCGCGCCTGGGTGAGCGCGGGATTCGTCATCGGCGACTCGGCGGCGATCAGGAGAACGCGCTCGAGCTCGCGGACGGTGAGGTCGTTCAGCTCGTGGCGTTTCAGCAGCAGCGACTTCGTTTCGTTGATCACGGCGGGATTGCCCATGAAGGCCGCGCGGGCCTTGCCGGCCACTTCGGCGCCGGCATCGTGGACGTCGCTGACGTCCGTGACGGCCTTCCACTGGGCCTCGGCCTCGACGTAATAGATCGCCTGGTAGGAGGCGTTCACGAGGGCGAGGAAGCGGTCGGCGCGTTCCTGGGTGGGGTTGAGGTCGGCGGCGTGGAGCCCGACCGCGAGCAATGCCGTGACAGCGGCACCGCGAAGCAAACGAAGGGGAATCATGGCCGTGTCATAATAGACGGGCGCGCTTCGCCAATGCTGAATTGCGGGCCTCGCCCCATGCCGCCGGTGTTGTGCGCGAATCAGCCCTCGGACCCCGGCCGCCGGCGCGTGAGACAGGCTTTCATGACCGCGGGGGAATGAAGTGGCTGGCGACCCGGGCGAATTCCGCGAGCTGCGTGCGCTGCCAGGTTTCGTCGCGGCCCAGTTCCCGGGCCAGCTCCCGGGCAACCTGCGGTGCCTTCTCCAGCGCCGCCTGGGTATTGAGGAAAAGGAGCCGGGTGCGGCGGGCGAGCACATCCTCGACCGTCCGCGCCATCTCATGGCGGGCATACCACGCGCCGCTGTCCTCGTGCCCGCCCGGATTGCGGATGCGCAGGTTGCGGGTGACGCAGGCCCGCTCGTCGAGCCGGCCGAGGACGATGGCATGGTCGACGGCGTCCTCGGCCATCTTGCGATAGGTCGTCCACTTGCCGCCTGCGATCGTCATCAGGCCGGAGCCGGAAATCTCGATGGTGTGGTCGCGGGACAACGCGGCCGTGCCCGAGACGTCGCTTGCCTTCACCAGCGGCCGGATGCCGGTGAACACGCTCAGGATGTCGGCGCGGGTCGGCGGCCTGGCCAGGTAGCCGCTCGCGGTTTCGAGGATGAAGTCGATCTCCTCGCTCTGCGGCAGGGGCTCGAGCGTCGGCTCCGCGATCGCGGTGTCCGTGGTGCCGACCACCGCGTGGCCGTGCCAGGGAATCGCAAACATCACGCGGCCATCGCGCGTGTGCGGCACCATGATGGCGGTGTCGCCCGGCAGGAACTCGCGGGGCAACACGAGGTGCACGCCCTGGCTCGGCGCGATCATCGCCCGGGCGGCGGGGTCGTCGATCTTGCGCAGGCCGTCGCAGAACGGGCCCGTGGCATTGATCACGCACCGGGCGGCGAGCGGGTGCGACTTGCCGGTTTCCTCGTCCCGGAAGGTCAGGCCGTTGATGAACCCGTCGGCATCCTTCGCGAGTCCCGTGACCTTCGCGTAGTTGAGCAAGCAGGCGCCGTGCTCGGCAGCGGTGCTGGCCAGGTCGATGAGCAGGCGCGCGTCGTCGAACTGGCCGTCGTGGTACTTCACGCCGCCGCGCAGGCCGTCCTGCGACAGCGTCGGGATGCGCGCGAGCACCTCCTCGCGCGAGAGAATCTGCGACGGGCCGAAGCCGTATTTGCCGGCGAGCAGGTCGTACACCTTCATGCCGATGCCGTAGAAGGGTGTCTCCCACCACTCGTAGTTCGGCACGATGAACTGCTGGTCGTGGACGAGGTGCGGGGCGTTCTGCAGCAGCATGCCGCGCTCCTTCAACGCCTCCATCACGAGCGAGACATTGCCCTGCTGCAGGTAGCGGACGCCGCCGTGCACCAGCTTGGTGGACCGGCTCGAGGTGCCCTTGCCGAAGTCATGCTGTTCCAGCAGCACGACGCTGTAGGCGCGGGTCACGGCGTCGAGCGCGATGCCCATGCCGGTGGCTCCGCCGCCAATGATGGCGAGGTCCCACGGTTCGCGGCGCTCGGTGACGCGTTGCAGGAAGCGCGGGCGGTGAAGCAGGGCGGTGGAGTTCATTTGTGCTCCTCCCATTCCCGCGCGCGATCGAGCGCCTGGCGCCAGCGGGACCGGCGATGGGCGGCCTCGTCGGCGCTGAGTTTCGGTTCGAAGATGCGGTCGGCCTGCCAGGACTTCGCGACCTCGGCGCGGTCCTGCCAGAAGCCCACGGCGAGGCCGGCGAGGTAGGCGGCGCCGAGCGCGGTCGTCTCGATGACCTTCGGGCGCACGACCGGCACCCGCAGGATGTCGGCCTGGAACTGCATGAGCATGTCGTTGGCGGACGCGCCACCGTCGACGCGCAGGCCGTTCATCGCGATGCCGCTGTCCTCCTTCATCACCTCGAGCACGTCGGCCACCTGGAAGGCGATGCCCTCCAGCGCGGCGCGCGCAATGTGCGCGGCCGTCGTGCCGCGCGTGATGCCGGCGATGAGGCCGCGGGCGTACTGGTCCCAGTGCGGGGCACCGAGCCCGGCGAACGCGGGCACGAGGTAGACGCCCCCGCTGTCCGGCACGCTGGCGGCGAGCTTCTCGACTTCCGCCGAGGTCTTGATGATGCCGAGACCGTCGCGCAGCCACTGCACCGCCGCCCCGCCGATGAACACGCTGCCCTCCAGCGCGTATTCGGTCTGGCCGCCGATTTTCCACGCCACGGTGGTGAGCAGCTTGTGCCGGGAGATCTGCGGTTCCGTGCCGATGTTCATCAGCATGAAACAGCCGGTGCCGTAGGTGTTCTTGGCCAGGCCGCGCTCGAAGCAGTTCTGGCCGAAGAGGGCGGCCTGCTGGTCGCCGGCGATGCCGGAAATCCTGACGGGCGCGCCCAGCAGCGTGGTTTCGCCGTAGACTTCGCTGGAGGAGCGGACTTCGGGGAGGATGGCCCGGGGGACGCCGATCACCTCGAGGAGCTGGTCGTCCCAACCGCCGCGCAGGTTGTACAGCATCGTGCGCGAGGCGTTGGAAGCATCGATGATGTGCCGTGAGCCCTGGGTGAGCTTCCACACGAGCCACGTGTCGATCGTGCCGAAGGCGAGTTCCCCGCGCTCGGCCCGCTGGCGCGCGCCGGGCACGTTGTCCAGGAGCCAGCGCACCTTGCTGCCGGAGAAATAAGCGTCGATGACGAGGCCCGCGCGTTGTTGGACCAGTTCGCCATGGCCGGCGGCTTTGAGTTGGTCGCAAAACGAGGCGGTGCGCCGGTCCTGCCAGACGATGGCGTGGTGGATGGGCTCGCCGGTTTTGCGGTCCCACACCACGGTGGTCTCGCGCTGGTTGGTGATGCCGATGCCGGCGATGTCGGCGGCGGTCAGCCCGGCCTTCTGCAGCGCGGCGCGCGCGGTGGCGAGCTGGGCCTGCCAGATCTCATTGGCATCGTGCTCGACCCAGCCCGCGTGCGGGAAGATCTGCCGGAATTCCTGTTGGGCGACGGCGCGAATGCTGCCGTCGTGGTTGAAGACAATGGCCCGCGAACTCGTGGTGCCTTGGTCGAGGGCAAGGATGGCGCGCATCTGGGGGAACCTCCGGGCGGTGGGTAACGACGGGACGAAGCCATCAGAGGGGACGGGGCGGGCCACGTCAACTGGCGTGACGCCGGTACAGGGTCCCCCGCCCGAACCGAACCGCGCCCGCGCGCCGCGAACGAGACTGGAATGCGGTCAACCTTGGGCCCCGCCACCGGGTTCGGGCCGCTAGGGTTGCTTCGCGCTATCGGCGGCCATCGCGTCGCTCACAATTTTTGAGAAAGTGGCGGCGGGACTGCCGAAGCCGTATTCCCGGTCACCTGCCGTGCCTCCGCCGAGGTTCATGGCGACCACTTCGCCCATCTCGTTGAGCACCGGCGCACCACTGGTGCCGGCAAGATTGGCGCCAGCCTCGTCAAAGACGTATTTCACCATTCGCGGAGTGGCTTGTCGGACGGTGGCGGCGAGGAAGCGCAGCTGGTCTTCGCCCCGCGGCCGGGCGAAGAGGTACACCCGATCGCCGACCGCGGGCATCGCCGCGGCAATCACCAACGGGGTCCCGTTGTACGATTCGAGCAGGAATGCGGCCACATCGTGGCTGGCGTCCTGATCCGAGAAGGCTTTGGCCGATGGGATCAACAGCATCTCCGAAGAAACCACGACATGGGAGGGGTCCGTCATGGAGCTGGCAGCGAGGGCAGAGGCAAAGTCCTTCGCCTCGGCAGGCGTCAGGTCCTTTTCCAAGCCTGCCGCGGGGCCAAACAAGTGGAAGGCGGTCAGAAAAACCACGCGGTCGGAAATTTTTGCGATGTATCCCGTACCCGCCGTGAGCGATGTATAGCCGGTCAGAAAGGTGGGCTTGTAGACGGCATTCGCCCGGAAAGCCGGCTGGGCCAGCGCCGTGGTCGCCAGGGCCAGCAAACCGAAAATCAGGCGGAAAGAGCCGGGGTGCATGGCGCGGGGGCGTTAGCGCTTTCGGCGCGTCCAGTACGTCAGCGGCGCCTCGAAGCAGATGTTGGGGAGTTCCTCGGTGTGCCGGCGGAAGTACTGCTCGGCATCCTTCACGCCCCGGTTGTAGGCGAGGGGAGCGAGTTCTTTCATCACGTAGTCGAGTAGGAGGCGGGCGCGCAGGTCGCTGAGCTCCTGCTCGTGCTCCTCGCGAAAGAAGCGCTGCAGCGAGGCGACGGCCTCGTCGGTTTCGATCGGGGTAAGTTCGATGGCCATGATGGGGACGATGTCATTCGACTTCCTTCAAGCCACTGAATTATTCACCACGAAACACACGAAATACACGAAAGGAGCAGCCATCTCCATCTCATGCTCCATTCCCTCCGTTGTCTCCTGTGAGGGACGAGTGGTTCGGGACCCTTTTCGTGTATTCCGTGTGTTTCGTGGTGAACCTCTCTTACGCGCCGGCCGGTTTGCCGCGGCGCCACGGGCCGTGCTCGCGGGTTTCCTCCTCGTCGTGGAGGCGGGTGCGGGCGGCGAGGATGTCGGCGCGGCCGAGGTAGCCGATGACACGGCGCGGGTTGTCCGGCGACACCACGGGCATGCGCCCGATATCGTGCTTCAGGAGCCGGGCAATCGCCTCATGCAGCGTCGCCGTGGGGTGGATCGTCACCACCGGCCGTTTCACGATTTCGCCCACGGGCACCCCGTCCGGCACCGGACCCTGCAGCGCTTTCATCAGGTCATTGCGCGTGAGCAGCCCGGAGAGTTCGCCGCGTTCGTCCACAATGATCGTGCCCTGGCGGCTGCCGAGTCCGTCGGGATCGGCGGCGAGGAGCGTGGCAAGCCGGGCCACCGTGGTGTCGCCCCCGACGAGCGGCGGTTCGGGATCCATCACGTCCGCCACGCGCAGGCGCTCGAAGACGTCGACACTGTACTCGCGGGCGATGTGCTGGCCGCGGCGGGCGAGCTTCTCGGTGAGGATCGAGCGGCGCAGCAGCAGGACGGTTACGCACAGGGCGGCGACGCTGCCGACGAGCAGCGCGGGCAGGGCATTGAAGTCGTGCGTCAGCTCCAGGATGAAGACCAGGCCGGTCAGCGGCGAACGCATCGTGCCGCCCATCATCGCCGCCATGCCGACCATCGCCCAGAGGCCCGGGTCGCCGGCGCCGGTGACAATTCCGACCAGCGCGCCGATGGCGCCGCCCAGCATGAGCAAGGGCGCGAGCACGCCGCCGGAGGTGCCGGAGCCGAGCGCCACCGACCATACGATGCCCTTGGCCAGGAAGAGTCCGATCAGCGCCCCGGCGAGCAGTTCGCCGCGCATGAGGCCGTGAATCGTCTCGTAGCCGACGCCGAGCACGCGGGAGTCGACCAACCCGCCCAGGCCGATCGCCAGGCCGCCCAGTGCCGGCCACCACATCCAGTGGAACGGCAGGCGGGCAAACGCATCCTCCCAGGCGTACACCAGCGCCGTGAGCAACCCCGAGCCGAAGCCCGCGCAAACGCCCGTGAGCAACGCGAGGGCCAGTTGGGTCGGAGTCAGCAGGTCATGCAGGGGCACGGGGAAAATCGGCCCGGTGCCGAGCAGCGGCACGCGGACCACCGAGGCGACGATGGCGGCGACCGTGACCGGGATGAAACTGCGCGGTTTCCATTCGAACAACAGCAGTTCCACCGCGAGCAGCACCGCCGCCACCGGCGTGGCGAAAACGGCGGACATGCCCGCGGCCGCGCCGGCGACCAGCAGCGTCTTGCGCTCGGCGGCGGTCAGGTGGAAGAACTGGGCGAACAGCGAGCCGAAGGCGCCGCCGGTCATGATGATCGGGCCCTCCGCCCCGAACGGTCCGCCGGTGCCGATGGAAATGGCGGAGGAGACGGGCTTGAGGATGGCGACCTTGGGATTGATCAGGCTGCGGCCGAGCAGGATGGCCTCGAGGGCCTCGGGGATGCCGTGGCCGCGGATCTTCTCGGACCCGTAGCGAGCCATCAGGCCGATGAGCAGGCCGCCCAGGACCGGCACCAGCACGCCCCACCAGCCGAAATGCTGGCCCTGCAAGGTGGCGGGCGCGCTGGAGAACCGCAGGAAGAACGCGGCGTTGGTGAAAACCGCGATCAGCCAGAGCAGCGCCTTGGCGACCACCGCGCCGATGGCCCCGATGGGGACGGCGAGGGCGCACAACAGCAGGACGCGGCGGTTGGTGCTGAAATCGGACAGGGTGTCGGTGGCGGCGGACGCGGAAGCGGAGGACATACCCCGCCAAAGAATATCGTACCGCGATATAATGCAATGGGATTGTCAGTCACTCCCGGATGCGCTTCGCTGCGAGTGCCCTATGCCGAAACCCGCGCCCGCCCCGACCAAGTCCCACTACGAGCTGCTCGCCGGCCTGCGCTACCACCTGCGCGCGTTCCTGCAGTTCAGCGGCGAGGCGGCGTCGGCGCAGGGCCTGACGCCCCAGCAGCACCAGGCGCTGCTGGCCATCAAGGGGTTTCCCGGGCGCGACCAGGTTTCGATCGGCGAACTGGCGGAGCGCCTGCACCTGCGGCACCACAGCGTGGTCGGGCTGATCGACCGGCTGGCGGCCCGCCGCCTGGTCGTCCGCACGCCGGCGCGCACGGACCGGCGCCGGGTGGAGATCCGGGTGACGGCCCGCGGCGAGACGCTGCTCCGACGGCTGTCCAGCGCGCACCTCGCGGAGCTGCGGCAGCGGGCGCCGGAATTGCGGCGCCTGCTGGAATTGGTTTCCCGGGACGCGCGCTGAGCGCGGCGGGCTCAGCTCAACAGGACGCTGGGCGAGTTGGGGCCGGTGAGCAGGATTTTACCCGGGCTCTTCAGCGTGGCCTGGATGTCGAGCAGGGAGAAGAGCGCGAACGCGACCTCGGGCTTCCGCTGGATTTGCGCGAGCGCGGCGCCGACGACCTGCGGGCGGACGGCCTGCGCCTGGCCGAGGCGTTGCGAGGCCTTCTTGTCGGCCTCGGAGTGGATGATCGCGACCTCGTTCTCGCCGGCCTGGCGCATGGCGGCGGTGACCTGGCGGAGGCGGTTCACGACCTTGCGCTGGATTTCGTTGATCATGCCGCGGTCGCGGAAGGCGACCTTGCGGATATAGGTCGAGCCGAGGCTGAAGCCCCACTGCGTCGAGGTCGGGCTGACCTCCTCGCGGACCTTGCGCGAGAGCGCGTCACGGTTTTCGAGCAGCACGTCGAGCTTGAGGTTGGAGAGCTGCTTCACGATCGCGGTCGCGACGTTGGCCTTGAGCGAGCCCAGCGGATCGGAGTTCTGGAACAGGTAGGCCTTCGGGTTGTTGACGAACATCTCGAACCAGATGCCGACACCCATCGGCGCGCCTTCCTCGGAATTGACGAGCTGGTTGCGGAGGTAGGCCTGGTGGAAGCAGGTGCGGACGGTATAGGCCTTGCCGAAGAGCGGGAAGAGCAGCGCCTTCGGGCCGAAGTGGACGATGGGGAAGAACAGGCCGGCTTCCTCGACCTGGCCGACGACCTTGCCGAAGAAGGTGTAGACGATGACGGTGCGCTCGGGCAGCACCCGCCAGAGCTGGAAGATGCGGCCAAAGGCGACGAGGAACGACGTGCCGATGAAGGTGGCGAAGACGCCGACGATGACGGAGACGAGAAAGCTCATGGCGGGGATTAGCTGGAGAGGATGGTTTGGGCGGCCTTCTCGCGGAGCGGGAGGGACGCGTTGCGGAGGTAGCTGTCGAGCGCGGCCTTGCCGCCCTGGGCGTGCATGCCCTCGAGCGTCTTGCCGAGTTCGAGCAGCGGCGCGGCCTCGGCCTCGGCGCGGTTGGTGGCGATCTGGACGGCCTGCTCGGCCATCTTCAGCTTTTGGTCGGCGTCGGCCTTGGCCTGGCTGATCGAGGCGGCGACCTGGTTCTGCGTCGTGTTGATCGAGGCGAGCGCCTCGTCGACGTCGGACGGCGGGTCGATGTTGGTGATGAGCGCTGCGTCGAGGTCGATGCCATAGCGCGAGGCGGTCTTGCGGCAGGACTCCTCCATGAACGTGTTGATCAGGGAAAGGTTCCGGCGGAGGTCATTGATCGAGACGCCCTCGACGCTGCCCTCGCCCTGCTCGCCGTGGAAGGTGGCGATGCGGTCGCGCAGCACGGAGATGAAGTAGCCGACCACGTGCGCGGCGGGATGCGCGACGCCGAAGAGATAGGCGTAGAGGTTGCGCTCGGCCGGCCGCCAGCGGATCTGGCCGGTGATCTGCACGGTGAGGTTGTCCTTCGTGACGGCCTCGATCGTGTCCTGCCGGATGTCGGGGTCCCAGGTGATGTCGATCGCCTGGATGGTCATGTCGACCTTGTAGAGTTTCTGCCACGGCCACTTGAAGTACGGGCCGCCGGGCGGGATGACGCGGATGTTGGGGTAGCTGTAGCGTTTCTTCTCCTCGTCGTTGAGGAGGGCGCTGAGCTGCGGGTCGTCGGTCGTCATGCCGTCGAGGCGCTGCACGCGGCCGAAGGTGGTGAGCACACCGCGTTCGGTGGGCCCGATGGAATAGACGCCGAAGAGCAGGGTGAGAAGCGCGGCCAGGCCGACGCCGAGGACCAGGCCGAGCAGGGACGAGACGATCATGGGGAGGATGGGTTGCTCCCGGGCACCGCGGGCGCGCTCGTGGAGTGCCGCGATCAGGCCGGGCGGAGGCGCGGGTCGCAAATGTAAACGTGACGAATGGAAAAAAGCCGGGAGTTTCGGATGACACAGTGTTTCCAGGTGCGCACCCGCCGCCGCCATCAATTTCCTCCCTTGCTGGGAGACCGCCTGAAGGACAGAAGCGAGGGGCGACGATTTCCTCCCCATGAAGTCATTCCCGCTCCTGCTCCCCGTCTTGTTGGCTGGCCTGGCGTTGCCGCTGTCCGCGGGTGAAATGCGGCCGGCGGCGCAGGTCATGACGGCGCAGGAGCTCGATGAGTTTGCCACTTATTATTACCAGCAGCCCCGGCCGGACTTGATCCCGGCGGCGATCGAAGCCCTGGGCCCGAGCGGTTTCCTGGATGCCACGGCCACCGCCACGCGTCCCGGCGGCCGTTTCTGGGTGTTGGTGGGCTTCTTCGCCGAGGTATTCGCGGCCAACCCCGACCGGGTGGAAGAGTGGCGGCGGCTCGGGACGAAGGACTGGGCGACGCGGGATTGCCTGCGGGCGGCGGCAAAATTCGGCCGTCCGGGCGCACTCCTCGCGGTGGAGGGCGCCTGGATCCTCCGGCCGGCGGCGGTCTTCTCCCTGGGCAATTCCTGGGGCGCCGCCAATGACGCACGCTGGGGCGCCTTCTTTGCCTCCGGCAATCCCGCCTACGTGCGCCGGTTCGTGGCGCAGTTGCCGGACGTCGTTGCGCTCAACGCTGACGGTACGGGCATCGACGCGATGTGGTCGCTCGCGCGCAACTTGCCGGCGCACCCGCAGGTCCGCGCCACGCTGGAGGAATCCCGCGCGACCGCGGATCCTTCAACCCGCGCGCTCCTCGACGATTTGCTCACGAAGGATACCGAGACTGTCCGCCGGAATCTCGTGGCCAGGATTCCCCGCTACGCGGTCACGGGCGGCGGGCCGGGATACCTGGGCTTGCGTAACATGGGATACTTCGGGCCGGTCAGCCCCCGGTCTGAACTCCACCCGGAGAATAGTGGGGTTCGCTAGACCTTCGTCGGCTTCACGCGCTGGCCGTCCTGGATGCGGTCGCCCGGGTACAGGATGACCTCGTCGCCTTCCTTCAGGCCCTCGACGACCTGGATCTCGGCGCCGCTGGAGCGGCCGGCCTGGACGGGGACGAGTTGCGCGCGGCCGTCGCGCACGACGTAGGCGGCCCAGTGGCTGCCCTGGCGGAACAGGCCGGAAGTGGGGAGCTTGAGCGCGTTGGGGCTTTCCCAGGTGATGACGCGCGCCTCGACGCGGTAGTTGTCGCCGAGCGAGCGGCGCTGCTCGAGCGGCGTGGTGATGTCGACCACGACGTACACGCGCTGCTCTTCGACGCCGAGGGCGGAGATCTTGGTGAACGCGGCGGGCTCGACCAGGCGCACACGGCCATCGAGCGGCGCGGGGCCGCCCCATTGCTCGAGCGACACCAGGGCGCCGGCGGCGATGGCCGCGCCATCGCGCGAGAGCATCTCGACCACGACCTCGAGGTCGGCGGGATCGCCGATCTCGAGCAACGGCGTCCCTTGCAGCACCGCGCGGGAGCTTTCCTGGAAGACATGCAGCACCTTGCCGGTGGCGTTGGCCTTCACTTCGATGGGTTGGGCGGAATCGGCCCGCAGGGACGCGGGCCCTCCAGCCGGGGCGGTCAACTCCGCCTCGGCGGCGCGCAGCGCGCCCTCGGCGGCGGCGACCTCGCGGGCGGCGGCGGTCTCGCGCATCTTCGCGCTTTCGAGGTCCTGCGGGGAAAGCGTGCCGGCCGTGTACATCTGCTCGATGCGGCGCAGCTCGTTGCGGGCCAGCTCTTGCGTGGTCCGGCTCTTCTCCAGCAGGACGCGCGAGGACTCGCGGCGGGCCTCGGCCAGCGCGCGATTGCGCGCGTCGAGCGGCGAGGCGGGCAGGGGGTCGATCACGGCGACGACCGTGACGCCGGCCTCCACGTCGGCGCCGGGCTTGAAGGGGATGCGCCGTAACTGGCCGCTCACCGGGGACGAGACGACGTAGCGCTGCCGGATGCGGGTCTTGCCCTCCTCGCTGACGGTGGCGCGCAGCGGGCCGACGACGACGCGGGCGGTCTCCACCGGCGCGGGCTGCGGGCGCAGGCCCAGGACGACGAGGACGACGAGCGCCGCGCCGAGCGCGTACGGAATCCAGCGGAAAGGTTTGGTCTTGGTGGTCATGGATGGGTTCTTTTTAACCACGGATTACACTGCATACACGGATGAGTGCAGCGGTACAGGCGGGATGGTTTGGAATCCGTGTCATCGGTGTAATCCGTGGTTAAAGAAAATTACTCCGGGGCCTTGAGGGCGCCGATGAGGTCGAGGTGCTTCAGCTTGCGGAGGACGACCAGCGCCGACAGCGCCGAGGCGGTCGCGACGACGATCAGGGCGAAGGTGTAGGTGTAGGGCGTGAAAACGAGCGGCAGGCGCACGGTCTCGGTGTTGACCGACGTGATGATGGCCGTGGCGATGCCGGTGCCGAGCAGCAGGCCCATCGGCACGGCCAGCACGGCGAGGACGGTGAGCTCGGTGACGATCACCGCGCCGACTTCGCGCTGGGTCATGCCGATGACCCGGAGCGTGGCGAGTTCGCGCGCGCGTTCGGCCAGCGAGATGCGCGCGTTGTTGTAGATGACGCCGAAGGCGACGATCACCGCCATCCCGAGGTAAAGCGTCGTGAGCATGCCCATCATCCGCGCCGTCGTCTCGCGGAAGCTCGCGCGCATCGATTCCTTGATGGAGATCCAGCTGATGCGCGGGACCGCCTTGATGGCGTTGAGAAATTCGGCGCGGCGGGCCGTGTCGATCGTGAAGCTGGCGCCGGTGATGATGTCGCCCTCGCCGAGGAAGCGGTTGATCGCGTGCCGGTCCATGTACACGGCGATGCCCGTGAAATCGTCCGCCAGCCCGGACAGCCGCACCGGGAGCACGGTGCGCTTGCCCGTCAGGGCCTCGACGACGACCTCGTCACCCGCGCGCGCGCCGAGCACGTCGGCGAGCTTGGTGGACATGATGAGGCTGTCCGCGCCCGGGGTGATCTCGAGTCCCTGGTGGTCCACCGCCCGCGAGTGGGACGAGCCCGGGTCGAGGCTGCGCAGGCCGACCTGGCGGCTGTGGCCCTGGAAATGGACGCGCACGGCGGTCGAGCGGGCGGGCTCGACATGCATCACGCCGGGCAGGCGCTCGAGCTCGTGGAGGGTGCGGACGGAGGCGGGCTCGGAGAAGCCGAGGTTGAGATCCTGCCGCTGCACCAGGTCCCACTGATGATCGAGGATGCTGGCGATGCCGGCCTTCAGCGTGTTGGGGAGGATGAGCAGGGCGGTGGCCAGCGACAAACCCGCGACGGTGAACAGCGCGGGGATCGGCCGGCGCTCGAGGTTGCGCACCGCGATGCGGAAGGAATGCGAGAACAGCCGGCCCAGCCCGGGGCGCTCGATGAACGACGGCCGGAAGCTGGCCGGCGGTTCCGGGCGCATCGCCTCGGCGGGCGGGAGCCGGGCGGCCTTGCGCACCGAGCCCAGCACGCCGGCGACCACGGCGAGCAGGCCGACGCCGAAAGCGACGACCACGGCCTGGGGATCAACCTGGAAGGCCAGCTCGGGAAAACGGAAGAACATATCGTACAACCGCACCATCCAGCGCCCGAGGAAGTAGCCGGCGCCGCCGCCGAGCACGGTGCCGGCGAGCCCGATCACGGCGGCGAACTTCAGGTAGTGCCCGATGATCCAGCTGTTGGGAAAGCCGAAGGCCTTGAGGATGGCGATCTGCTCGCGCTGCAGTGCGAGCAGGCGCGACAGCACGGCATTGGTCATGAAGGCCGCCACCCCGAGGAAGATCGTGGGGAAGCCGATCGACAGGATGGTGAGCACGCGGATCTCGTCGGTCACGCGAATGTGCGAAGGATGGTCCTTGCGACCATAGGTGCCCGCGCCGCCGTAGGGCTTGAGCAACGCGTCGGCCGCGGCAATGACCGGCGCGGGATCGGCACCGGGGGCGAGCTTCAGGGAGAAGGTGTTGAAGGCGCCGTAGAGGTCCCACGCCGTGGCGACCTCCTTGTAGGTCATCCAGAAGATGCCGTAGGTGCGGTTGTCGGGCAGCGCCGCGCCAGGGCGCGACTCGAAGATGTACTCCGGCGAGAGCACGATGCCGGCGATGCGGAAGTCCTGGCGCCGGCCGTTCATGATCAGCGCGAGCGTGTCGCCGGGGTTGAGCTGGTTGGCGTTGGCGAAGGCCTCGCCCACGAGCAGCTCGCGGCGCGAGCCGGGCGACAGCCAGCGGCCGCGGCGCAGGAAGAGGCGGTTCAGCTCGGGCGCGCCGAAATCGGGCAGGGAGCGGACGAGTCCGCTGGCCGGCTCGTCCACGCCGGGCAGGTCGAGTGTCACCTGGCCCGCGACGTCGGTCTGCACGCCGGCGACGCCCGGCAGCGCGGCGAGGCTCGCGGCGAGGTGGTTGGGGGCGCGCTTGAGCGAGCCGAAGACATCGGCGAAACGGTTGCTCTCGTAATAATCGGCGCGCGTGCCGTCGAGCGAGGCGATGAGGCTGCGCGTGGTGATCATCATCGCCAGCCCGCAGGCCATGACCACGGCGACCGCGGCAGCCTGGCCCTTGAGGCGCTTCAGGTCGCGGAGGAGCTTGCGGTCCAGATGCGAGAGCATGGCTAAGAAACGCCAGATGCCAAAACGCCAAATGCCAAACAACCCCAGCCAAGGTCAAAGCAGGCGAAGTCCGAAATTGAAATTTCCGGATTGGGGTCTGTCTGGCGTCTGGCGTTTGGCATCTGGCGTTTGTCCGGCGCTACCAGCGCAAGGTCGCGGGCGCCGCCCGCGAAACATTGCGGTGCTCGGACAACACGCGGCCGTCGGAGAAGCGGATGACGCGGTCGGCCATCTCGGCCATGACGGCGTTGTGGGTGATGATGACGGTGAGCGTGCCGAGCTCGCGGTTCACGCGCTCGAGGGCCTCGAGCACGACGATGCCGGTCTTCACATCGAGCGCGCCGGTGGGTTCGTCGCAGAGCAGCACCTCCGGGCGTTTGGCGATGGCGCGGGCGATGGCGACGCGCTGCTGTTCGCCGCCGGAGAGCTGCGCGGGAAAATGGTCCAGGCGCGCGCCGAGGCCGACCAGCTCCAGCGCGGCCTCGGGCGCCAGCGGCGCGTCGGCGATCTCGGTGATGAGGCCGACGTTCTCGCGGGCGGTGAGGCTGGGGATCAGGTTGTAGAACTGGAAAATGAAGCCGACGGACTTGCGGCGGTAGAGCGTGAGCTGCTCTTCGGTCGCGTGCGTCAGGTCGACATCGCGATAGCGCAAACTGCCGCTCGTCGGGATATCGAGGCCGCCGAGCTGGTTGAGGAGGGTGGTCTTGCCGGAGCCCGACGGCCCGAGCAGCACGATCAGCTCGCCCGCATGGAGGTCGAGGTCGACGCCCGCCAGCGCCCGCACCTGGGCGGTGCCCTCGCCATAGGTTTTCACCAGGTTGCGCACGTGAAAGACCGGCGCGGCGGTGGCAGGGGAGGCGGCGGGAGTCACGGGTGGGACGCTACCTCGCGGGCGGGGTGGTGCAATCTCCGCGATGCCCGCGACCGGGATTTGCCGGGAAATGATGAGGGCCAGAAGACGGCCTTTTTCCGCGGTGGCAGTCAAACGATGCGACCGAGCGAGGAGAGCCGCCCGGTGCTGGCGTGGAAACGCGGCTTTCTCGGATTGTAGTCCGCGGGTCTGGGCTTTCTGCTGGGCGGCGTATGAATCGAACGGACCGGCTTGTTGCGATGGTGTTGTTCCTGCAGGGACGGCGCGTGGTGCGCGCGTCCGAGCTGGCGAAGCACTTCGAGGTGACGGAACGCACCGTGTACCGCGACATCGCCGCGCTGGGCGAGGCGGGCGTGCCGATTACGGGCGAGGCGGGCGTCGGCTACTGCCTGATGAAGGGCTACCAGCTGCCGCCGGTCATGTTCACCGCGGAGGAGGCGACCGCGCTGTTCGTCGGGGGCGAGCTGGTGAAGCAGTTCACCGACGCGTCGCTGCACGGCCCGATGGCCTCGGCGCTGGACAAGCTCCGCGCCGTGTTGCCGCGCGACCGGCAGGACCACGTCGAGAAACTTACCAGCCGCACGATCGTGCGCGGGCGCCTGAATCGCGGCACGGCCGACACCGCGACGCAGCGCTGGCTGCTGACGGTGCAGCAGGGCGTGGTGATGCGGCGCGTGCTGCGGATGACGTATCGCGGGCTCGAGCGCGACGAGGAGACGCAGCGCGACATCGAGCCGCTGGGCGTCGTGTTCTACGGCGGCGCGTGGTACGTCGTGGCGTGGTGCCGCCTGCGCGTGGGGATCCGGCATTTTCGCGTGGATCGGATCTGCCGGCTGGAGCTGCTGCCGGTGGCGTTCACGCCGCGCGACGATTTCTCGCTGGCCGAGCACATGAGCGAGTTCGCCGGGGGCGGCGACAGCACGCCGATGCGGGTCTGGTTCCATGCCCGGGCGCAGGAACGCGCCCAGCGCGAAAGCTACGCCACGCTGATCGAGGGCAAACGCCGCGACGGCGGCGCGGAGTTCACCGTCTACACCTTCTCGCTGGAGTGGGGCGCGCAGTGGCTGCTGTCCTTCGGCGACCGGGCCGAGGCGGTGGCGCCGCCGGAGTTGCGCAAGCTCGTGCGCGCGGCGGCGGAGAAGGTGGCCGAAAAGCATCGGGATTAATCATTGGTCGTTGGCCATTCGTCATTGGCCATATCAATCCCGGTCTGATGTAGGGTCGGCGCAAGGTCCGCCCCTGCAAGACAGGCGCGACCATCGCTTCTCGCCGGCTCGATATGGCCAATGACCATTGGCCAATGATTAATGACCAATAATCCTTCCTGACATAATGCTGTCAGGGCGGGGTGGTAGGATGGAGGCATGTTAAGCTCACCCCATCCCCGCACCGCCTCCAGTCTCGGCGGTTTGAGCGCCGGCCTGGTCATGGCGCTGGTGGCCGGCACCGTGTCGGCCGCGCAGAGTGACGACGCCGGGATTGTCGCCGCCCTCGACACCGAGTTCCAGGCGGCCGTGAAGCACAACGACGCGGACACCATTGGCCGCATCCTGGCCGACGACATGATCCTCGTTACCGGCCGCGGAGCGGTTTTTACGCGCGAGGACCACCTCAAGGCCGCGCGGAACCAGGAACGGATTTACGAGCAGCAGGACGAGGAGCCGGGCACGCAGGTGGTCCGCGTCTGGGGCGACACGGCCGTCCTAACTGCAAAACTTTGGATCAAGGGCTGGGTGAAGGACGGCAAGTCCTTCGACTACAAACTCTGGTTCAGCGACACCTACGTCCGGACCCCGGCCGGTTGGAAATATGCCTTCGGCCAGGCATCGCTCCCGCTGCCGCCGGAAACCAAATAACCAGGAACTGATAACCAATAACCGGTCCCGCCCCATGATCCTCGGACTCCGCACCGCCGCTTATCCCGCACCCAATCTCGCCCGCGCCAAGGCCTGGTACACCGAGGCCTTCGGGGTCGCCCCGTATTTCGACGAGCCGTTCTACGTGGGGTTCAACATCGGCGGCTTCGAGCTCGGCCTCGTGCCGGACGCCCCGTTGAGCAAGCCGGCCAGCGGCGTCGTGGCGCTGTGGGGTGTGGACGACGTCGCCGCCGAATGCGAGCGCCTGCACTCCCTCGGGGCGACCGTCCACGAGGAACCGAAGGACGTCGGTGGCGGGATAATCGTCGCCTCGGTGTTGGACCCTTTTGGCAACATTCTCGGCCTGATCCATAACCCGCATTTCGATCCGAAATCCGTCCGCTAGTTCGTTTTTCCCACCCGCAATTTGTCCGCCGGCCGCCTCCCCGATCGTCGGGAGAAGAAGGCGAATCACTTCGGGAATATCCGCACCCTTCAGTCTCTCAGCTCTCAGCTCTCAACTCTCAGCTTCTCCTCCCATGAAAGTCACCGCCTTCGCCTACACCTGCTATCCGGTTACCGACCTCGCCCGTGCCCGGTCGTTTTATGAAAAGCTTCTCGGCCTGAAGCCCGCCTCGGTGATGGAGCAGGGCGGTCGCGGCTGGATCGAGTACGAACTCGGCGACGGCTGTCTCGCCATCGCGAACGGCTTTGGCGACGACTGGAAGCCCGGCGCGCAGGGGCCCGCCCTGGTGCTCGAGATCTCCGACCTCACCGGCGCGGTCGCGGAGCTGAAGGCCGCCGGCACAAAATTCAAATTCGAGCCGATGGAATTCCCGCCGTGCCACCTCGCGGTCGCCTTCGACCCCGACGGCAACCAGGTCGGCCTGCACCAGAAGAAAAAATCTGCCTGAAAGGTGGGCGTCGGTTTCAACACCGACGCCGCGTTATCGCCGGTGTGGAAACCGGCGACCACCTCCAATCTTTCCAATCACTCCCATGCAAACCCGAGTCCTGACCCTGACCGTCGCGGCGCCGCGTGCCGCTGTTTTCAATTTCCTGGCCGACATCGAGCACCTGCCCGCCTGGACCGGCGGCTTTTGCGAATGGATCGAACTGCACCGCGAGGGTTGGTGGGCCTACACCGCCGCCGGCGAGCTGGCGGTCGAGTCCAAGGCCGACGACATCACCGGCGAGATCGACCTGCGCCTGCGCCACGTCTGCGGCTGGACGATCATCGTCCCGCTGCGCGTGCGCGACGACGGCGAGGGCGGCGCGCTCCTCCGGCTCACCTGCGCCCAGCCGTTCGGCCTCGACGACACGCGCTATGAGGAACTGTTCGACGCCCTCGTCGCCGGCCTGCGCAGCCTGGCCGAACGCTTCCACGCCCCGGCGGTGGCGGCGTGAAGCGAGATGGGAGCTAAGAGCTGAGAGTCCAGAGCCGAGAGCAGGAACGGACCGGACTTTCCGGAAGCAATCCGTTTCACAGGAGGGAACGGAGGCAACGGAGAGGGCCGGCCTCGATACTTCCTGCCTAGAGAGAAGGACTGGGCGTGAAGAGTCCGCACACGATGCCGAAAACAAACAGGCCGATTGCCGTGGCGGACAGGTACCAGAAGAGTGCCGGCTTTTTCCGATCCTGCTTCCTGGCCACGTAGGCCCAGGCAACGAGGACAGCACCACAACCGAGCGAGGCCAGCAGCGCGCTGGTGCCGACGGTGCTTTCGAAAGTCGGGTTATAGAACAGCGATGCGATCATGGTTTTCACGCAAAGTTTGAGCGCAGTCATCCCGCCTTGGCGGGATTGGCTCTGGCGTCTTGTTCAGCTCTTTCACGGCCGCTTTGTATAGTTTAGGATCCAGCTGATCAGCACTGCCAAACACAATCCACTCGCGATGCCCCACGTAGAATGAAAGAGCGCTCGCTGCACCATATCATCTCTTACTTTCTTCGAGAAACATGCCCGGACTGCCTTTACGATGAACCAGGCGGTGAACGGAACCATCGCAAGGATCAGAAGAAAGCTGAGAAATAGACCTAGCATCTTTGCTTTGCCGAACGCTCAAGATGAGCCATGCCGCTTTAACGGCATTGGCTCTGGCGGTTGGTTAGCCTCTTTTGCGGTTTTTAGGAAAACCTCCAACGCCTGATCGAAGGAATCATCAGGAGACACGAAAGCGATGTCTTCGGTCTGGCCATGCCGCGTAACGAAGCCGACAACGAAGCCGCGCCCGAAATCGCTCCCCAAGGTCTGAAAGAAAAACAACAGGTCTCTCTTTTCGGAGTCCGAAAGCGCATCAGACTCGAAATTCACGCCAAACTCCCAATCGGGCAGGTCTCCGTCTTCTTTCGCTTTTTCCTCGCGCTGGTCGACCACAAGTACGCGGTCGCCATACGCACCGACGAACGCTTCGATCTTCTCGCGCATGGCGGGCGCGATTTCTTCGATGTCGGCACCGTCAAGGTAGATGTAGAAGGTAGTGCTCACTTCTGGCTAGACACTATAGCTGCGTGCAGAGCGCAGGTGAGCTAAAAGAGGTGTGCTTGTCCCCGGAACGCGGATTACCCGGTGAGGGGCAGAGCCGCAGCGTTGTGGCTGAAGGGCGAACAACAACCGAAACAACGAGGAAGGAGACAAGCACATGAACACAGATAAATACG
>Ga0247757_10000385_pt1 | contig 37125 bp, 26 predicted proteins | sample UWRJL126311R4_FD_180929 | JGI IMG/M metagenome (GOLD analysis project Ga0247757, IMG submission 180929) | Plant litter microbial communities from Arlington Agricultural Research Station in Wisconsin, United States - UWRJ-L126-311R-4 | ecosystem: Environmental > Terrestrial > Plant litter >... | reverse complement strand
CAGTGCACGGGTAACACGAGCAAGTTCAGCAGCACTTGCCCCTTGGTTCTGGCACGCTACAGCAGCTCTGTTGGCACTATTCCCGGAGGCTGGCCTTACCAGACCATCTGGCAATCCAACGATCAGTACGTCCATATATCTTCTATCAACAGACTCGACACTAATGCGATTGACAGCTACACCTATGGAGGTGATACGGATACGTTCAACGGAGATTTGGCGGCACTGCAGAGGCTTGCAAGCGGTTAAATTAGCTCCCAGTACGGGAGACGTGAAAAATGACAACGTAGTAGTCGAGAGACGGTTTCTATGTAGAGGCATCTTCGGACCACTTAAATTGACATTGCCTACACAGCACGACTTTGATGGTTTATTAGTGAAGTGGCCGAACCCAAGTGAAAATACTAAATTTTACCACAGAAAACCCATTTTATCTGGACTTAAATATCCTAGCGGCTTAGATATTATAAGCGAGTTAGCTTAAAGCGGGTCCTGTATCTCCTTATGCACATCATAAAATTACAGGGATTTTATCAAAATATTGCCCAGCATAGTGTACCTGCCAGCAAGAAAGAGACCAACAAATTAACTTTTGCACCCTTAGGGTACAGAATAGTCTGATATTCGTCGAGCATGCTTCGTGGAGTATTGGGCAACGGCTCGCAGCAAAAGTCTCACATGGTGTTCAATCCAGAGTCCATTGAAACGAAACTGAATTCCATGTGCATTCTATCACGTCGGATTACCGTTTACCACTAACTAATTTCCATCATATCCTATTGGTCTGCAACAGTGGCGATTGAACCTTGATCACTGCGATTTATTTGCTAAGAACCGGAGTTTCCCTCTATATGTCCAAGCACTATGTTGCACCGAGTATAGCTTCAGTATGCTTGACCATTCCCCGATCGTACCATCCAACTCGCTCCTTTGGTGTCCCATGAGGAGGATTCAACTTTACTTTTTAACTCCCACGACTGGAGAGAAAGTTACCGCAAGGATAATCCTCAACAAGCTTTTCAGCTGAGATCCTCAACGACACATGACGTGATATCGAATTTGAGTTGAGATGCCACGGCGGGTGGCGGTTGCCTAAATCTCCTGGAGACCCGATCTGGTCTAGTCGTGACGCCGCACCTTAAGTGCCACAACCTCCAGCCTCGACGCGCCCTCACGGAAGCAAAGAAAAAATTAATAGGTCAGAAATAAGGCATCAGACGCCTGTGTTAGAGGGCTCTTAGAGGCCCTTGTTTTCCCCCTTGCTATTCTATCCAAAACGTCTTCATGCGGTTCTTCATCTGCAGGTAATTGGGGCGGTGATGGCGACGGTACGGAGGTGCCTTTCAAAAGTTCTTGCCAACGCTAAAACAGCCACAATCCTGCAGGAAGCTTGGCGTTGAAAAATTTGACGATTCGATTCTCGAGTCTCTTTTCTATAGAATTTCTCATAGAGTTGAGCTTATAGTTATGGCTCCTAATACTGATATATCAACTCGTGCTCTTATTGTTTCTTTAAAGTCACCTTTTGGAGGTAAATCAACGTCTTAAATCGCTGAAGCTACAGGCCTTCCTGTTCGTACAATCAACGCTATATATAGTCGCGCAATCGCGAGAGGTTTCGAGCCGAATACATACCCTTTAAAGGTTCTTCCTGAACACCTAGAGGATGCTCAACGCTCTGGAAGGCCTCGTAAACAAGAGCTTATAAAAGAAGATGTTATACAGAAAGTACGCTTTGATAGATATGGTAGGGAGAAGAGTTGCGCTGACCTAGCGGGTGAACTTAGCTCTCAGGGTATCAATGTCTCTGCTATAACAATATGGCGATTACTCAAGAAGGCAGGGTTCAAAAAGACAAAGCCAACGAGGAAGCCTGGGTTGACACAGAAAATGAAGAATGAAAGGCTCCAGTGGTGTCTTGCTTATGAACACTGGACTCTTGATGATTGGAAGAACGTTATATGGTCTGATGAGATATCTATTGTTCTAAGTCACCGCCGTGGTGGATATAGAATATAGAGGAGGGTAGATGAGGCTTTTATTCGTTCTTGTATTCGTGAACGATGGAAAGGCTACTTAGAGTTTATGTTTTGGGGTTGCTTTTCTTATAAGAAAAAGGGACCTTGTTATTGCTGGAAACCTGAAACAAAAAAAGATAAAGAGCTTTCGCAGAAGCTTATTGGTGAGATAAATAAGGAACTTGAACCAATACTCTATACTGAATGGGAGCTTGAAATAGGAATGAAAAGAGTAGGATTACGCAATAAGCCTGGCAAGCTACCTACTTGGAAGTTTAGTAAAAAGACTGGCAAACTTGTACGAGGCGAAGGAACAGGTATTGATTGGTGGCGTTACCAAAAGGAAGTCCTTATTCCAAAGCTTATACCCTTTGCTAAGGAGTGTATGAAGGATAGGCCAAATACTATTGTTCAAGAGGATAAGGCTCCTTCTCATGCTCATAGAGCACAAGGAATTCTATATTCTAAGGAACAGGTATAGAGGCTTCTTTGGTGTGGTAATTCACCTGATTTGAATGCTATTGAACCAGCCTGGTTCTATTTAAAGAGAGAAACAACAAAAAAAGGAGCTCCTCAGAGTAGGGAGCAAGCAATACAAAGATGGGAGAAAAGTTGGAATAACCTCCCTCAGGAAAAGATTCAAGCTTGGATTGAAAGGATTCCTATTCATATTAAACAGATTATAGAGCTAGAAGGTGGTAATGAGTATAAGGAGGGCAGGAATGTAAGGAAACAGGAATAATACTACTCTATAGTCATCCTCTGGCTTGGTGTTGTGGCGTTGACGCTAAGAAATCCTTCCTCCTTAGTGGGCCTTGGCAGGCAAGAACTTTTGAAAGGCATCTCCGTACAGGTACATCACAAGCCAAACTGAATTCTCCTGCAGGGTCTTGGCAAAATCATGTCGTGCATGGCGGGCGCAGCCTGAGTCGTCGCCCACAAAACGGACATCGCGCTCCAAGATCTGCTGCTGGCCACCCAACTCCAAATGGCATACTAGATGTTCCGAGGCGGGGAGCTTGCCCGCAGGTCTACGAGTACGCGCCGATCTAGACGTGCCACCGTGGGAGCCGAGTATCCCCGATTCATGCAAGTGCTATTTTGCAGACTGCAGATGGTCAAGCTGCGGACCGAGGTTAACGTTGGAAGCTGATCAGGCCGCACGAGATGCGCACGCCATGCGGAGCTAGCATCGTGCGAAGAAAACGCGTTGTCCACCCGTCCAGCCGGAGTAGGAATGGCAATTTCGAGGCTGAATGTCTCTCGAACGCGGTTCTCCACCGTCTTGATGGTAGGTAGCTGAACTGGAGTCCACTAGATGTTCAGAGACTTCTTGGGATTGGTATATGGGCCTCTGTGAATTGTTTGAGTTCTTCCCAAATGGCGCTCAGCGGCCGTCTGGGGCGTGTGCGAATCAAGCAACGTACGCTTGTGTGAATCTCGATGTAGAGAGAAGCTGATACAGTCAATCAGCTGGAGAGGCGAGCGGTCCATGTCGCAGAGACCCGTCGAGCGGCTCCACGGAAGCAAAGAGACTTTAAAAAAAACAAGGCTACAGAATACCACTACAATATTAGAAGGCTAGTACAGGCTCGTTAGTTTTCTCTGTTGTTCGGGTTGAAAGGCCTTCATGGGGATCTTGTAGTCCTTTGCTTTCTTTTATTCTCCTAACAACGTGTTCCCCAGGGGCCCTCACCTGAGGAGAGTACATTCGATCTTTCCACTCCAGAAGAGAGCGGGAAGACGGCTCCTCATGTGCGACGGCGGACCATGCGAGAGAGATGGAGAGGGGGTGTGCTCCCAAGTGGTCGGGATTTTGGTTCCCTGGCACCGGACGACATCCAGCGCGGATCCTGGCGTGTGGTGTTGGTATCCCAGCTTCCAGCGAGGCAGTTTATCCGTCGTGAAAGGCACAGCGTGTGACACGCGCCTTGGCCCACCGGCTGGCGCACATCTGACAGCAGCATGCGACGGGTTGGACGGCCTGGGGCCTCCAGCGCGAGTCGTTCTCCGTTAGCCAGCTGTGCGTTCTCGAGGCCAGGCTCGGGCGAGATGCAACGGCGCGACCTGTACGTAGTATCGCCCGGCGGCGCGCACCAATGGCGAGGCCTCGCGCGGTATCATCTTAGGCTAATGAGCGGCGTTGAGGCCACGGAAGGATGCAAGGGAGTCTATTTCCACGAATGGCCGCGGGGGCCGCGGCGCCAGCATCTGCCTGTGCTGCGGGGCCCCAAGCTGGGGTATGGAGCTTGGAGCTACCCCTGCTCGCCTTGCCCACCCTCCCTCTGCTTGCCATCCAGATATAAGAGATGCCGTCGACCCAGCCCAGTCGCCGCTTGGCTTTGCTTGACCCTCCCCGACCCGTTGCTTGACCCCCAGCCCTCCAGCCTGCCCACCATGTCCTCCGGCATCGACGAGTCCCGGCACGACGTCGCCGACCTCGACACCAAGGTCGGTGGCCGCGATGAGTTTACCGAGAAGGGCAACTACCACTCCGAGGTGCTGGTCGACCAGAACCTCATGAACGATGCCTTCGAGGGCGAGAACGCCGAGCACGCCATGGGCGTGTGGGAGGCCGTCAAGACCCATCCCTCGGCTTGTTTCTGGGCATTCACTATGTGCTTCACCATTGTACGTCGTGACGCGTCGCGCGCGCAGATCACAGATCACCGGCTGATTCGCAACAGGTCATGGAGTCGTTCGACATGTTCTTGAACGGAAACTTCGTCGCCCAGGAGGCCTTCAAGCAGCGTTATGGTGTGCCCATTGCAGGCGGAGGCAAGGCCATCGAAACCAAGTGGCAAAGTGCCCTTTTCCAGTCAGGACAATGCGGTGCTTTCATCGGCGTCTTCCTCGCCCCGCCCATCACCAACCGTCTCGGATACAAGTGGACTACCATGCTTGCCCTGGTTCTGATGAACGCGACCATCTTCATCTCCTTCTTTGTGAGTGATCAAATCACGTGATTTCCTGCAGGGCAACTCATCTGACTGTGTTCATGTAGGCTGACTCACTCGCCGTTCTCACCATTGGGCAGGCCTTCGAGGGCATACCCTGGGGCATGTTCATTGCCAACTCTCCCGCCTATGCTTCGGAAGTCGTGCCCCTCTCCCTCCGTGGCGCCGTTACCGCCACCCTGCAGATGAGTTGGTCTATTGGAGGTATCATTGTTGCCGGTGCCACGTACGGAACGAACAAGCGCAATGATGAGTGGGCTTGGAGGATCCCCCTTGCTCTGCAGTGGATTTTCCCCGTGAGTTTACTTGCATATCCATTGGGGAACATAAGCTGATTTTTCGTAGCTTCCGTTGATGGTCATCCTCTACTTCGCCCCCGAGTCGCCTTGGTGGCTTACCCGCCGTGGGCGCAAGGATGAGGCTCTCAAGTCTATCAAGCGCCTTGGACGCAGCTCGGTCCAGAATGACAAGGCCGCCGAAGAGACTCTTGCTATGATCGAACGTACTGTTGAGATTGAATTGCAGCACGGTGGCCAGCCCACCCTCCTTGATCTCTGGAAGGGCACTGATCTTAGGCGAACCATCATCACCTGTTTGATGTATGCATCGCAGAACTTTGCTGGTAACCTGATCGCTAATCAGGCCACCTTCTTCTTTGAGCGTGAGTAATATCCTTTCAGTCAGGCGACATGACAATAACTGACCCTCCTTGCAGAAGCTGGTGTTGGCAACGACAAGTCTTTCCAGCTTAACTTGATCAACTCTTGCTTGCAATTCGTTGCAAACGCCTGTGCTTGGTTCCTTAGCAGCTGGTTCGGCCGCCGAACCATCTACCTTTGGGGTACCGCCGTCAACGTGACTCTGCTCATGATCCTCGGTATCATAGCCTCCGTTCCCCAGAGCTCGGCAACCAACTACGCCCAAGCCATCTTCGGTATCCTCATTTCCTTCGTGTTCGCCGGCACTCTTGGTCCCATCTCGTACTCGATCATTGCCGAGACCTCCGCCGTGCGTCTCCGTGCTCTCAGCACCGGTGTCGGCCGTGCCGCCTATTACGTTGCCGAAATCCCCATGATCTACCTCGCCTCGCAGATGCTCAACCCCACCGGCTGGAACTTGGCCGGAAAATGCGGATACGTCTGGGGTGGAACTGCCATTGTCTGCTGGGTCACCGCCTACTTTGGTCTTCCCGAGCTCAAGCACCGCTCGTACCGTGAGCTCGACATCCTGTTCGGCCGCAGGGTCCCCGCCAGAAAGTTCAAGACGACCGTCATCGACGTCCGAGACAACGAGTAAGGCGGGAAAGCGGCCGCAAGCGTTGGGAGGGTTTTTTTTTTTTTTTTTTGGGCGAGATCTATGTGCTGAAACTGAACTGCGGACGAGCGCGCTGTTACGTCTTTAGATCAGTGGCTATGTGAATCAACCGGCCTGATGAGGCAAATTCAATTCAATTCAATTCAAAAAGAACGCGAAATTTTTGGGTATTTTTGTGTTCGCTTGTGCAACGTACTGCCTCTTTCGATTCCACGACTATTCGTACGAAACCGAAAACATCGTGACTTCATTTTCAAAGTAACCCAAAACTTCACCTTCTACGCATGTTCCGTAGCACAGAATATGCACACTTCTCCTCTCCCCCTTTCCATCCCCAACCTACCTACATACCGCGCGATGGGACCCTCTCCCATTCGCCCCTAGACCCCCTCCTTCCCCTCTCACGAGGCTCCCGAATACCAGGCCAGAAAACGCACCGTTCCGCGGCACCCACCCGCATTCGACAAGGCATCCGCTCCCCTCTCCTCTCTCCCTCCCCCTGGTCCTCCCCAGCCGCGTGGCTCCGGGGACGCAGGGTTACTGGTGGATCCGCCGGTGCAGAGACGACGGAGAAATTCTACCTCCTGGCGTTGGGTGCGGGCCACTTTTACACGTGGGTCTGTACAATATATGTAGGTAGGATAGACGGGGATGGAGGAGGAATGGTTCCGGAGATCCTCCGATGAGGGGAGGGGGGAGGGGGGGACTCGGAGGGAGGGGGGAAATGCAGTGAAGGCCTGTGCCGTGCTTCTAGAACTTTTTCGCTCGCTGCTAGGTACTGTGCGCGCATGCATGTCTTGCAGCGTGCCTTTTTTTTTCGCGTCTGGAACGCTGGGTTGTGGATAAATTCGTGCCTCCTTGGCTGACGGTTGTTTACCGCAAGCGAAGCGTGCTGCATTTTCCGAGAGATGGCAGGATAGGGCTACAATAGGTAATATATCTGATCGGCAGATTCGTTAAAGACGAAACACGGCAACTTGGCGAAGCGTAGGTCCGTTTACATAGCGATCGACAGTCGAATAATTAAGGGTGCGGCTGGGATCCCTGCCGCGTCTCTTTCCAACTTTCTTACAATCTCGTTTGATGAAAATGGTCTTGTAACCCTGCCTTTGTGGATGTATTTCGCCATTGGAAATACAAACAACGATCCTTTCGGAAGAACCAGCTCACTTGTATTGTGTTCCGGACTTCTTGCTTGACTAAGTAATGCTCGGTTGCGAGCATTATTTGTCACACGAACCGTGCAATACAAAAGGGACATAGGATGGATTGAAGCAACTGTAAACGGTCTCAACCCCTTCAAAACAGAAGTAAATGTCTACACTGTAGATGTTCTAAAAAACTTCTAAACAAAAGTCAAGGTAAGTAATAGTCCATATGCCACCCTTCTTTCCCCATCACCGTGCATACCCACACAGCCACTCGACATGTCCCCCCTCACATTCGATGCACGCTGCTATTTCGGCTCCACCTCCTAAATGTCTTCCCCTTCCACCAAAACAGGATCCCAAAAAGACACCACAGAAAGATCAAACTCGCATTTGTCATAATCGGCGGGATAAACCCGGCCTCCTCCGCCCACGGCGTGATGAACTTGCCAAACCCATACCCCCACACGTTCTTGTTCACCGTGATGCTGACAAACAAGCTGCCAGCAACAGGTTTGTAGCTGTCGACCGCGTAGGTGGAGGAGATAGCGGGCAGAGCAGCGACTTGAATGCCAGCACACGTGAAACCGATGAGCACGATGGCTTCCCAGGGCCAGTGGTTCTCGTAGCCGACCGAGACGACGATGTTACCGAGGTACATAATGAGGACGTAGGGGATCATGGCCGGAAGACGCATCTCGGGCTCACGGATGCCGTTGTTGAGGCGTGTGGAGCGTGCGGAGACCCAGTCGGAGAGCGGGCCTGCGGTAGCGAGGCCGATGAGGGCGCCGACGAGGATGGCAAAGTTCATGAAGCCTGTGGAGAGTTGGGTTAGATTAGATGGACGAGAGTAAGTGTTTGGGAGACATACCGATGGACATGGGTTTGAAGTTGTATGGCGGTGCCGCGAACGCTTGACTTTGCGTCAGGTTCAGTGTTAGGAATGAGGAACAGCTCCAGGATACGACGAAGCTGGCAAACTCTACAATTGGGAATGCAAACAGCTTCCACGGAATCCAGAGATCCAAGAGAATGCTCTTGAAAGGATGCTTATTCGGCTGGAAGAGCAACCACTGCTGCTTCGCTGGACTTCCTTTCCCTAAATAGGGATCACGTGATGCGGTATCCTCGAGTGTGAGGTCAGCCGTATTGGGCAGGATAGAGTTAGTTGTCGGTGCCTGCTGAATTCCCCCAGTCTCCACGTTCTCCTTTGTTTCGGCCTCGGCGTTGTCAGCGCGCAATGTTTGGTCCTTCTCTATCGACGACGCAGGTGGACTTCCTCCCTGGGCCTCCTTCGCAGCTATCTCGTCAGGATGCAGACGATGGAATTTCGTTTCAGGGAACATGAAAACAACCATGAGGAAGCTGAGACCTAGCAGCGCAGTGTTCAGCCACCAGAAGTCGCGGAAGCCTACGGTTTCGACCATTGCGCCAGAGATAATGGGTCCTACCATGAGCGAGCCCATGTACACAACCCAGTACAGAGTGTTCCACTTTCCGCGATCGTGGAGGAAGAAGATATCTGCGATGACAGCGGGCATGATGGTTTCGGCTGGTCCTGCGCCAATGCCATTGACAACGCAAGCACCCATGAAGGAGCTATATGATGTTGCTTTCGCACGCCAGATGGAAGTAGCAAAGTTGATGAGTTGGGACGCAATCAACACTGGACGCCGGCCAAACGAAGTACTGATTGGAACCCTACGAAGTCGGAGTTAGTAAATGATGTCTCCTGAGTATTCTTTTCAAAGGTTGTAAGTGAAAGCAGCCTACCAGATAAAATTGCTGAATCCGAGCACTAAGATACACACGCCCGTGAACTGAACTGCGTCTGCCAAGCTACAATGGAAAGCCTCCATGAGCGCAGGAAACATTGGTGCCAGGCTTAGTGGCCCGAATCCTTGTGTGAAGGTCACCATAGCCACGGAAGTTATGCAAGCTCCTTTCCACCAGGTATTCCAATTCAAAGGATCGTGAGGATTATCAGATGGCTGAGGGACAAGAACGGTGCGGCCGGCTCCCTTGACGAAGTGGTGCGAGCCGACGTCTGTCATGATCTCCGTACCAGGCAGGATCTCGGTGTGGAGTTCCTGCTCCAGTCTGCGGATCTCCTGCTGACGTGTGAGTGCAATTGATCTGGAAGCGCTCGAGAACACAATATAGAGCACATACCGCAGCATCCTGATTCATCTCCATGGCGGGCAGCTTCTCGCGACCAGTTCACACGTAGTCAAAGAGTAAGTCGAAGAAGTCGTTGGGCGGGCAGCGGTTCCCGAAGGTCTCAAAGTCCAAGATATAATACGAGCTCTTCCACGGGCCGATTCTACGCGCAGAACCCCCAAGATTTCTCTCATCCAAGAACGAAACAGTCGTCGCGCTCTAAAGGCGCCACAAAAGAAAGCTCCAACACGGCAGTTGTACAACAGCTAGCACCTCGCCGGTCGGTTGTACCTCGTCTCTTTTTAAAGCCGTTGGGGGAGAGACGACCAGGGCCAGGCACCCCAGCAACTGGATCCCAGTGCACACCGCATGGTCCGTCATCTCTCAGCGCTTCCCATTTTCAATAATCAGCCAGAAAGGCCCAGCTCGTCGCAGGGTCATCGGATCGCATATCCTGACGAGCTAGTCTCCGCTAAAAGGAGCAGCATCCCTTACCCCACAGAAAGCCAGTTAGGCCCCGCGCGGCGTGGGCAAAGGGCCGGCAGCGCTGCTCGGCGCAGTCAGCAGTGACGGCTGCGAAACGCGGCATCTGAGGGCACGTCGACTTCATAACAGCCCCTGGCACAATTGAGGTGCTAGCACCGGGATGCAGACTAAGAGGGGAAAAGATAGGAGGAACGGGGCGTCTTTGGGTCGAGGATGGGTGGCTGGCAGAGCGGCCGGCTGATGGAACGGGGCGTTTTGACGGCGCTGTCAGCGATGCGGGGGATGCGCAGGGAAGGCTTCGTGTTCACGGCGCGAGGAGGCTAGGCATAAGCTTGTCTGCTGCCACGCGCCCGTCTCTACGCCATCTCTTCTGCCTGCCGTGCATCGAGCCGTAAGAGGCCCAGGATATCACAACGTCACAATCGCAATTAATCCAGAATGTGCATCTCCATGCTTTCTCGTTTCCAAAAATTCATGTATTAAAAGAGTTCGCTTCCTACACGCATGCCAGCGGGCCTCGGGAGCAGAATGGTCAAAGGAAAAAAACAGTGCCCGGCGTATCTTTACGCTGCGGCACGAGGTATCATCCGTGTAAAGGTACTAGCAAACAATCGCGCCCCCCCAAAAGTCGTCCTATGAACCGCCGACATGGTCATGTACAAATCAGCTATTTCTCCCATTCATTCGTCATCCTCCTATATAAAGCAATGCCGCTACATGGCTGCCTCGGACTTGGGTCCGGCTTATCTACTTGGGTATTGTAGCGTTGGTCGTGCTCGCCGTGCGTTTCCACCCTCCCCAGCCCCATCCACCGCCCGTGGCTGCCGGCGGTGTTGCCGAGGGCGTTGTGGCTACGGCAGGCGGTGTCTGCGCTCCCATTGTTTTCTTCATGCTTTCAAATTTGTTTCTCATCTCTTCTAGCTCTTGCTTGGCTACTGCCTCAGCTGTCTTTGCGTTTACGAGTTCGAGAAGCAAAGCCTCATTGTCTGCTGGGGCATGATTCTCCGTAGCAAGCACCTGCTGAGTGGCAAGCGACGAAGACCGCTTGGTGAACTGGGGCACTGCCTTCTGAGACTTTGTAGACGCAGACCGGCCAAGACGCAACTCACGAAGCCCACTTGTGGACACTGTGCTGTCTGTGGTGTTCGATCGTGAGAGCGAAGGTGTAGTATCAGGTGTCGCATCTCCAAATGGCAAGGACCCTTTTCGAGCGTTGATTCGTAGCTCCTGGATGGTCTTCTCAAGCTTTTGGTTTTGGTTGTACGAGTCCTGTAGGCGCTGCCTCGTTTCTTTGAGAGCTTCACGTGATATGCTCAAGTCGGTTTGCGCGTCATTCAGCTCTCTGGTTATTGCTTGTGCACGCAAGGTTTCCGAGGTCAACTGCTCCTTTGTTCGTGCAAGGTTATCACGCAAGACCTGCTTCGTTTCGAACATGGACGATGCACGATGGTGTGTCTGATGGGAAGGAAACCTCTTATCTAGCGTCTCTGCTGCCTCTTCCATCTCTTGTGGGATGACAGGAGTAGATTCAGGCTCTGCAGGTTGACTAAGCGTGACAGCTGTGATTGTAGTCCTTCGCCGCGATGCTCTATCCAAAGGAGTGGCGAGACCGGACTGCTTCTTCCTGAGCTTATCAAGAACGGTGCGCACGATGCGATGATCTTCCTTGCGGTCTTCCCGCTGCTTCTGCAATGCGGTCTCCAGCTCACTATTCTGACGCTGCAGTTGACTGACTGACATCAGCAGCTGCTCGATTTGATAGTGCAAATCTCGGTCCCTGGATGAATGGCCCGTTTTGATGGACATGGCTGTCGACTCATGGCCCGACTTGAGGGACAAGGCGTCTCCAGAGGATGCCCGGGAGATCTCTGTTAGAGCCGTGCTTTGCGTGTTAGCGGACGACTCCGAGCCCTCGGTGGAGTTCAGGGTGGAAGCGAGACTCTGCTTGGAAGGGGTCCTCCGCAAAAAGCTAATTGGTCTGCTCGGAGCACTCAGACCGGGACTAAGGGCAACAGATTTTGTCGAATTGGACGGCCCCCACAGCCGACCGAGGAACGATGTAGCAGACTTTTGCACCTTGGACGTTGACACTCCTTCTTGTTCTTCCTTGAAACTCGTCTCCAGACCCTGCAACTTTTCCCGTGTCACATCGTTCGTAAAGCTGACGAAATCGTTAACAAGATCATCGGCAGACTTTGCGTTACGGCCATAGGGGTCCCATAGCGATCTCCCCAAGAGCAGTTGCATCACATCTTCGAACTCCGATAAAGCAAGGATCCTGGCCTCATTTCTTTTCATAAGTGCCAAGGCCACACGCATGATAGTTTCCGAAGCACCTTCAGCAAACAAAACGTCGTATATACGGAAAAGCATGGGTAGCGGACAGGTGACAGCGAAGAACGAAAGGAACCATTGCGAGAGGTATGCGGATTCGACCTGCAGGGCATCAAGATGGGCGGCTAATTTCGGCATGTGCTGATGCAAAAGGCGCTGAAACTGGAAAATGCGAAGATGAAGGCCGGAAAGGTCGGGCAGAAAACAAGAGCGCAGGTCGTAGTCTTCCATGAGCCTGCCTCTGTCAGTATTCAATCGCCACATGACATTGGGCGTACACCTACCGGACAAGCACACAGAATGCTTCCTTATCGCCCATCTGCATAAGCAATGGGCCAACCAGGAAACCAAGACCCTGGCAGTAGCCAATCTTTTGATCGTACAAACTGAAGCACTTTAGTACACGCCCAAGCATCTTTTGTCCTTCACCCTCGGGGTCCTTGAACATGTCAACGCCCGGGAAGCTCCTGCCCAGGTCCTTATTGATGGTGTTCTCATATGGACTGGACTCTCCGCACAGATGGTCATATTGATCTTCCACCAGCTTCGCCCTCGCTCCTGAAGCGCTCTGCCAGACTACCCCACGTAGGGGTGCCGGTATACCGCTACGAATCTTGTTGAGTGTGAGGGTGGGCAGACGCTGGACAGTCTGGGGGTAGTCGCGCACGAGGGCAGCCCAGAACTCGAGTTCGGTCATAGGTGGCGGCGAGGGTAACTGAGAGAGACGTAATTGCGAAGCATCCTCCTCCACGAGCTTCTTCAACTGGTGAATTGACGGCGGGCGGGACTGCGAGCGAGCACGAGCGATCTTCATGCTAGATTTGGAGTCGGCCATGATGGCATTGTTCTCCTGCTCCAATCGCGCGAGGAGGAGCGCCATTGCCTAAATGTATTAGTAACCAAAGGCATCATACACATCCGCCCATAGACTCACCTCATCCTGGCCCTCCTCCTGCGGCACCTGTTCCTCCTTCTTCTCCAGCGCGGCCCAGTCGACGTGTGCGCTCTGGTTGGAGCCACTGCTGTCACTGCGCGAACGAGTGCCAGATACAGGCGTGAGAGGGGAATCGTCTGGGAGCGAAATTGTCGGGCTGTCGAGGGCAGGGCTACTGGTAGTTGGGCGGCCGAAGGCCCTTACAATTTCGAGGGAATTGGGGCGCGAAGAAGAGTCTGACTCGTCTTCGACGGTGATCTCAGGCTGCTTGACAGCTAACGAGACGCGGTCGTCGTCGTGCTGGGGTGGCCCATCGGTTTCGGAGAGGGGAACGGTGACCATAGAGTCGGTGGGCAGCGGCAAGCTGTCCTTGTGCGTCCTAGGAAAGCGCTCGGCGGCGTCGTGAATCGGCTCAGCGTCCATGGTGCAGCTCCCGTTGGTGTTAGTGTCAGTATGGTGGCATGCAGGCGACGCAGACCTGGCGGCGAGCGTGTTTCGAATGGAGGGGATTGCCAAACGCCTGGTGAATGAGCGGAATGCAGAAGTGGAAACAGGCGGTCTGCAAATGGTGGGAAGGCTTGGATGCTAGCAATAGCAAGGAGCGGCAGGCAGCTTGGAAACGACAGACACAAAGCACGGCATAAGGAGGGGATGCCGCAGGTGGGCTCTTTTGCTGCTGAGACTCGAGCGCAACGTTAAGGAGGTTCGTCGGCTAGGCTTATCTGAATCAAGGGGCCCACAACTGAGCATTAGCCGCGGGCCACTCGCTGCACCCTGACCGCCCGTCGCCTTCTCCATAAGTCCATGCGGTGACGGGGGGTGTTCGCTGACGCGACTGGCGCGCACTGCATCGTGCTGTTCTCTGGTCGTGGTTGGTAGAAGCAGTCAAACATCGAAAATGTTGAGCAGCCTCGTGCATGTCATTGTGCACCACCGCAAACGCGAAAGCCACGCGCTCCATCGCCGCTTCCCCTTTCGGCACAGTCACACCTTCCACATCCAATTGGTAGGCATCCACGTGCACACAAGAACAAATCAATCACTCAAAAACCTGCACACAATCGCTTCAACAATTCTTGGAAAAAAATCATGTTATTCCTGCGCCTGTCCTGTTGCACAGCCGTGACTCTGCGTCGGCTGTCCTGGGCAGGCCCTAGTGAATCCGCCTACCATCAGAAGAAAGCTAGCCGTGCTGAAACCACGGTCCGTCTCACTCAGCCTTGCGGACTGCGACAATGAATCCTCATCACTCCGTTGCTCATCCCCCACCTCGCTGCACTTCGACTCACGCTCTGCAATGCTGGAGACGGAGACTTCGAGGAGGAATACCATGAAGTTCTGTGATGCATCGCCCACACCACACCACACAGCACTCCGGCCAGCCTGTATAGTTGAAACGCGTCGACTGCTCGTCCAGCCCGTCTAGTCTCGATCACGATCTCTCTGTCCGCAAATATCAGCAAGGTCCGCGCCGGAAATATAGGAAAATATAAGCAGCCATCACCGACGGCGCGTCTTATGTACCTTTCGCTCTTCGACGATTTCTTTGTTGCGCGGATCCCGCACCCACTCCAGCTCATCCGCTCTCCCCTTGAGCTCTTCCCAATCCCCCACCTCCATGTCCTCCAACCGCATTGTGTTTTTGCGCAGCAACTGCCACTGTAAAATTAACATAGGCAGCATAGAGAGCAGCCACGCATCGCTCCGCTCTGCCACTTCCTCGTCCCGCAGCAGCAAGCACTTATCTAGGTCCGTAACGTGGTGTCGCATGGCGTCGCTCAGCCTGCGCGTCGGGTAGTCCGTGGGCTGTCCCACAATGAGTGTGGCCCATATGTTTGGCATCAATGGCCGGCGGTAAGGATGCTTCGGATTCGAGATCGGGGCCGGCGGCTGCATGTTCGCAAAGGCGGCGTGTGATAAGCTATCCACCACGGCGAACGTACCACGAGGCTGATGGTGCCACTCGCGTAACATATCATACCGCAGAATCAGCCGCACCGATGCCCCGCGATGGTTCGAGTACAATCGGTACAGCAATGCCCTGTTGTGTGAAATCTGCTCTGGCAGTAAGCAGCGCGTCACCAGAAAGAGCAGTTCCTCCATGAGACCCCTTCCTAATGGATGACTATCCCACATTTCCTTGATTAAGAGCGGCCAGTTCGTGGTGGTGTCAGGCTCCTTCAGCAGAGTCTCCACGATGGCTCGCATTTCTGGAAATATCCGTCCAAACTCCAGAATGCCATCGAGCGCGCCCTCCAAGTCGTTTCCAAACGGCCTGGGCAGCGTTGGTGCGAGTAGATAGTGAGAAGGAATGATTTGTGGTCCTTCTGGCGGCGGTGTTGATACTACTATCGAGAGGGTACTAGTAGCACGCATACTACGACCTGTCGTTGGTTGAGCCATGGCGGTTGGTGTATGTTGATTTGGAGTTCGAGGTGTCTGTGGCACGAAGAGTAAAATTAAGGCCTCCATTTTGTCCTCACGGGTGTTCAGTGTGAAAGTACAATGCGTTGTTCAAGTGAAGGTAAGTGGAAACATTGTGAAGAAGAAACAACTCGAGTCCAGGATCTGTGTTCAACACTCCATTTCTAAAGTGAACAACCCTCGAGTTTCTGAAACTATTACACGCCATTATACGACGACAGCGATTGCCAAATAGGATGTTCTACACAATTACGCCGGTGTACCTGTGCATGCCTCTAAGGCCGAATTTACCAAGCCACCTCCCGCTCAATGTCGATCCATCCAACCCCCTTGTACTGGTTCAATCTCTTGTTCGCAAACGTCAGCCACCAGAAAATGTGGAACACCTTGGCCGTCCTCTTCGCCAAACTTCCTGGCACGACCTTCCTAACATGCCTTTCGTCCTCGTTCATGTACCCGTCGAGGTGACTACGCCGGTGTCGAAGCTGCACGGGAACTGGTCGAAGCTCGGGCGGTACAAATGGGACAGCATCCAACCATGCCAAGAAGTCTGCTCCGTTGGGAGTCGGTACGGTTGCCATGACAGCACACGGAGGCGTGTTAACTGTCGCCATGAGCAGCTCACTGGTTAATGGGACGCCGCCAAAAGTTGGGCAAGCATCATAGCGAAGGTGCAGATGAGGAGACAATGTTCGACGGGCGGTGTAAAGCTCGATGAGCAGCCGACGATTGGCGATGATGGCATTGGGTACGACGACACGCGTCAGAAAGACGTATAGGTCTTGCAGGTTGCCGAAGCCATTATTGGCACTACCGAGGCTGAAGTACTGGAGCAGGCGTTCCCAGTCTGGTTCCTGGGCCGTCAAGTTTGGGTTGCCAATGTGGGCAATCAAAATAGACGGAATATCGCGGTAGGGTGACTACGTAGAGTTTTTGTCGGCATAATTGTCCAGATTCGAGTAGGACAGGGTGTTACCTACATGTTTCCAACGGACGCTGTGGAACTCGCTGACGGCCCCCTCCGGGAAGGGGATGCCGCGGATGAGGTCGTCGACATTAGCTCGCGAGCTCGGGGTTGTCTGCGAAGTGCTGAAGGAGCCCTCGGGAGAGCTCTCAATGCCCTTCTTGTATCCAAACATGTTGCCTCTTGGATGGAAGTTACGGAGCGCCGGTATCAAGGCTCGGACTGGGAAACTGAAAAGAGATATAAGTCTGGAGGTGTGTGGAAGCGGAGCCCATGCGGCTCGCTACAGATATATCTTACTTGGCGGGTGTTTGCGCCCGGGGAAACATCTTGTAAGTAATTGTAGCAAAGACGGTAGGTGGGGGTGGTGTTCTCGTGGAAAACAGACGGGGGGAGCTTGGACGCGGCAGTGGTGGCAAACAAGACGTAATGTGAGCTTAGACGACATGCCAGCGTTCTATGGGATTCTACGCAAAGCGAGCATCAGTGTGGATTAGCTGACTTGACTTCTTTTCAAGGACTCAGATGTCAGTATTTCGGAGGCCAGTATCAGCTCGAAAGATGCCATATTCGAGATGGCGTCTTATGGTTCTTCATTTTTACATGAAAATAGTTTTGTTGTCAGAGATACTCAAATGGAATACTCAAATGCTGTATGAGATGGTGATAACTAACTCGAACACAATATCAGCTGCTCGAAATCGATTGCTCTTTGATATATACTACATTCACGACAGCATCGACAAGTTGTCACATAAGGTACGCCTGGACGGCTATTGTTTTCATTCCACGACTATCCATGTAATACCCAGACATGAGTTATGGAGTATACAACTCTGGCTTACCTCTCCATATGGAGAACCGTCAGATTCATACTCTTCGAGTCGCAAAGTCGGAAGCCGTCCGCGCGATACACTGAGACCATAGAAGAGAGAACGAAAGAGAACTTCATGTCTACCACGAATGAAAAAGACCAAACCATACTGTGCTTCGTGGATCGTAAAACTCCTTTGGCTAACAGCATTATTGGAGCTATACGGAAGCCCGTAACGTAGGAGCAAGTAACTGAGAATGTGCATGAATTCCGTATTCTCATGAAAGGCAACAGCATGCTCCGTGGATACGCAAAGGATTCGTATGCATGTCGTGAACTGAACCGGTCACCGGTGTTACAAGCGCTGGATAGAAGAACATGCGCCGCCAGATATAATGAAACAAGAACCGTGCACATTTATCCGTGTATTCGACAAGGGATTTTGACTTGAGCGTGCGCAAAGGTTGTTCTACCATGGACTTTGAAGAGATATGAAGACATGGTGAAAATTATTCGTTGTCCTCTTGCTCGTCGTAGGAAGACTCGGGGTAGTGAGACCCGGTATCGTCATCGACAGTGATCTCATGGACCGGGACGCCGTAGGCAGGCTCACCATAGTTGTTAACAGTGATCTCGCGGACTTCGATAATGGGCTCCTGGCTGTTAACGGGAGCATCAAGTCCATGGCCAATGGTAGTGGTAGAGGCATTTGCACGCAATCCCGCCTGTCCCATGACGTTAGCATCCAGCTATCGTATCATATTGAAGAGTTATTCACAGCGGAAACGTTGGCTCCAGCCAGCTCCAACAACTCATCATCCAGACTCGTAGAGTCTCCAGCGCTAGATTCGGCCTGGTCATCAACTTCAGCCTCAGCCTCAGCCTCTTCCTCGTTCTCGTTCTCGTTCTCGTTCTCGTTCTCGTTCTCATTGTCGGAGTCGCTGTCGTTATCATCAAGCAATCTGTTGGGCTTTCCAAAGGCTGCCACCATGCGCTTCCTAATGGCAACTTTGTGCTTCCTATCGCGGAACATGTTACTGTCCATCATATCCTTCTTCCTGGGGGCTTCGCCTCGGTCATAGATAGGCTTGTACGTAAGGTATTCGTGTCTAACACTCTCGACAGTGCGACCAGTAGAAATGTAGTCCCATTCGAAGGCAGTAGACCGGGCATAGTCTTGGTTCATGAAGCGATGGTTAAAGCGCTCTGTCGCCTCGAAGATCGAGACATTGGGGTTCTCGTGGAAAATGCTAGCCAGGTAACTGCGCTCTAAGTGGGTGAATGGCGAGTCCGAGGTGGTACGGTCAATAGCCTGCTGACGGCGGTCGTTGAGCGCCTTGATGGTCTGCTTGCAGCTCCAGTCCTTTGGCTTGCCGCTAATGTAGGTGTAAAAGGTAGGGTGGCGCCTGGGAGTTGGGTCATTACGGCCCTTGGGACGCATATCGATCAACTGTAGTGTCAAGAGGTCTTCCTGATCGAGTTCTGGGCCGTCCTCCGGGCCGTCTTCCAGTCGACGAAAAGACTTCACAAATCGGCTTCCTCGCTTGAAGCGGAACTTTCTGTCTTCCCACAGTGGTGGATCGGTCTGACCGTTGCTGATACGAGCTGGTGGCTGGTCAGGGTAAGCCCGCGGCTCTTCACCTTCAGCGGGTATAGGCTTCATGCCCCATTTGGGATTGAACGGAGGCAGTGGGGGCGGCTGGTATTCATACGGTTCGAACAGCTCCGCGATCCCAGCCTTTTTCTTCCGCCCAGCTGGTTGGTTCTCAGCAGGGCTGACTGAGTCGAAGCGCGGAGATGAAGCTGCTTCGGCATTCGGATCAACAGATTCAATAGAAGCATCAGAGGTATCAGAAAGCCGTGGCATTTTACGACAGCCAACGTTGCGATCTGACATGTGGAGACGTTTGGGTCTGGGGGTGCTGGGGCTCATCTTGATACACCGTTCCGGATGGGTTGAGGTTGGAGTAGAGTACGGCGTGTAAGTTAGTAGACTTGTGAGGGAGACTAAGTATAGGTTGGATGCAGTGGTGATTATACACGTGGAGCGTGTTGCGGCATGTTATAGCAGCACCTGACAGCAAATATACCGCTGGTACCAATCCGAAAAGGCGGCTTGGTGAAGTGCTTGCTTTCCCGCCGCCAGGCAACCGTAAGACAATGGCTTTGCCATTTGCTATAAACAACGAGGGCGACGCGTCTTTCATCTTGTACTCTAAGCAACAAAGACGGCTTCACAGCTCGTTGAAACAGATGACAAAGGGGTGTTTGCTAGAGAGGCAATCCTCTTCTCATAGTCGAAGATAGCATTAGTCGTCGGAAAATGACTTTGTTCTGAGACAGTCGAGAGCAAAGTGCTGGGGACGAAGTGTTTTGAGAAAGTACTGCGTGTGGCGTTGTTAAGGTGACATGCATTCATGTTTCCAACGGCCTGGGATACACGTGATCACGTGATCGCGCGAGACCAGAACTGCGACGGTTTCTTGAATGGTTTCTGACAATCCATTGGTTATAGTCTGCACTTCCTAACAGGGCATCACCACCTCTTTTTTCAGGTCAAATTGCCATTGCAATGTTGCCGAGGCTCGACGTCACTTCTCCCAGGGCGATTTCGGATCAAGCGTCCGACGGCTTCGGCTATGGCGACGCCAGCCGGTCGCAACCGGCACATCACCGCCCAAAGCGTCATCGTCATGGTGAGTTAGGCTCTTATAATGCCGCGTCGCGCTCCACCATGCCCCGCTGCAAGTATCGGACCGCTGCGAAGCCTACCGAATCCAATTTTCTACCCCTCTTAAAGCCATCGCTGTCGCCATGCCTACCCCTCCCTTTTCGCAATACCGGCGTGATTGGCTAGACGAAGTCTTTGGCCTGATCTCGTGGAAGAAAAAAGAGAATACGAGCCTCAGAATCGCAGCTGCTTGTCCGAAGACCGTGACACACGATGGTTCCCCCGCAAAAAACAAAGCAGTGGCTGACGGGCCAGGACGGGTTGGATAAGCTGAGGATGGATGAAGTCGATTGCCCGAGCCCAGGCGAGGATGAAGTGCTCGTTGAGGTGCATGCTGTGAGCTTGAACTACCGTGATACCGAGGGTATGTTAGGGTGCTGCTCGATGCGGTGAAAAGGAGACAAACAAGGCTAACGGAACACGCAGTTGCCATGGGTCTCTACAACCACCACAAATCGGTCGAGCACCCCCCAGCACTCGTGCCATGCAGTGATATGTGTGGTGTCGTGGTGGAGGTCGGACGCCTTTCCAAGAATTCATCGGACCCCTTAAGAAACCCGGCATTCCAGCTCAAGGAGGGAGACCGAGTCATCAGTACCTTCGCACCTACACATCTGGCCGGCCAAGTGAAGGCATCCGACGTTGGCAATGGTCTTGGCGGTCCTGCCCCCGGAGTTTTGACTCAGTACCGTGTCTTCCCCACCTATAGCGTTGTGAAGATTCCCGATTACCTAACCGATGAGGAGGCCAGCTGTTTGCCCATCGCCGCCATGACGGCTTGGATGAGCCTGAACTGCATGCGACCAAGCGGTGAAATAATCGGTCCGAACGAGACTATCGTCTGCCAAGGTACTGGCGGTGTCAGTGTTGCTGCTCTTCAAATCGCTTCGGCGGCAGGTGCCGCTGTAATCGTTACCAGCTCCTCTGACTCCAAGCTCCGACGTGCAAAGGAGCTCGGCGCCAGCACGCTGGTCAATTACAACTCTACCCCGGACTGGGAGACGTCCGTGCTCGATGCTACCTCCGATGCCGGCGCCGATATAATTCTCGAGGTCGGCGGCGCTAAGACGCTGCGCAAGTCATTCGACTGTGTGAGGTTTGGTGGTCTGATTGCTTGTATTGGCTACCTTTCTGGCAAGGTGGACGAGGACACGGATCGCACCAACACGAACCTGCTGTGCCTTAAGAGGAACGTGACACTCAAGGGCATCTTGAATGGGCCGAGAGACAAATTGGAGGAGATGCTAAGGTTTTACAACGAAAAGGGGATCAGACCAGTGGTCGACCGGGTGTTCAAATTCGAAGAGGGGAAAGATGCTTTGAAGTATCTATATAGTGGAGGTCATTTTGGAAAGGTTGTTATTAAGGTACAGGAATAAACTGATAAGATCTATTGGCTATGAAACAACGGTCTGCGCCGTGCCAACCTGAACCAGCAAATTGCCATGGGCGAAATTGACACAAACGCTCGGCTGGGCTCCCAGACCAGCATCCGTAGCCCCTACAAGCGCGAAGACTCACACCCTCTCCGATACCAAGAAAGGTCGAGACGAGGCATATCTAAGAGAGGCGGCTAGACTAAGCTGGAGCCATGGTACGGGGCCTTGAATATACCGCTCGTTCACCCTGAATCTGCAATGCCCCCCACTCGAGGCCAACGCTGGCCGGCCGCCTTACTCGCATACAAGATCCGGGGAGATAAGGATGATCCATTCACAGCACGCCGGGGATCTGCAGTAACGACGAGGTAGACAAGGTACCCGGCGCCGGCTTGCATCGGCCAGTGACTAATGGGCTTGCCCAGTTCCTGTTTTGGTAATTTGGACAAGGCGGCGCTGGTAGCCGCCGTTGGGCGGGTAAGGCGGCACTAGAGCCTTCGTGGAAGCTTGAGGGCTGAACGCCGGCCGCACCTCTACGGAGTGCGTAAATCCTACTTTCTGTACCTGACTCCGAGCCTCAAGAACCGCCTTCGTCCTCGCTGTTTGCGCACCCACCGAGTCCCAGCACAGCCGATTGGCTTTCGCTCATGTCCGACCAGGGTCTCCGCCCGTAGAAAATTACTCCCACGCAGAATTTTCAACCACTTACGTCAAACTTAGTACCAAGTGGATACCACGGACAGCTTCCGCCCACCCATGGGTCCATGATGCTTGCTGACCTGCGTCGCCATGTGTGATACCGTCCATCTCCGCGTGATCTTCCCCAATTCTCCAACGATGTCGCATTATAAATGTGGCTCGGAAAGATAAGGAACGACCATAAAACCATAAAAGGTGGCCATTGCTGCGTGAGGTACTGCTTCTCCAACCTTTTCCCCGGGTGGCCCTTATCCACCTGCGACTTCCTGCCCTGCAGCACCCGTTTGCCCTGTCAGCTTTTCTTTTGCAGCAGGAGACGTCCCATTTCCACGGTCCCCGCCTGAGCCTGAGCACACTGTACCCCACCAGCAGTCGCCATGTCTCTTCCCCATCCGTTCGCCCAGGACCCTGCCGCTCCTCCAGTCTACGACAAGGAGGACGCCAGCTCGGCAAGCAAGAAGAGCGACCCCGAACTCAATCTCGACACCGCTCCTACAATTCATGAGGGCCAAGAAAAATACAGGAGATTGGGATGGAAGAGGTTGACCGTCTGCCTCATCGTGGAGGCTATTGCACTTGGCTCTCTTAGTGTACCTAGCGCGTTTGCAACCTTGGGCATGGTTGCCGGTGTCATCCTGACGGTAGGCCTCGGGCTGATCGCCATTTACACCAGCTACGTTGTCGGTCAGGTCAAGCTGCGGTACCCGGCAATTGAGCACTATTCGGATGCCGTGCGATTGATCTGGGGCAGATTCGGATACGAACTTACCGGCGCCATGTTTGCTATTTTCCTGGTTCTGCTTGTCGGCTCTCACGCATTGACTGGAACCATTGCTTTCATCAACATTGTCGATGAGTACAACGTTTGCGCGCTTGTCTGGAGTATCATCTCTGCCATTATCTTGCTCATTCTTGCGTTGCCGCCAACATTTGCTGAATTCGCAATTCTTGGATACATCGACTTTGCGAGTATTATTATTGCAATTGGCGTTACTATCATCTCTACAGGTATTCAAGCTCATAACGCGCCTGGAGGACTTTCAGCAGTCAACTGGTCGGCATGGCCTGCACCAGACACTACCTTCTACCAAGCCTTCCTGTCGACCACCAACATCATCTTCGCATACTCCTTCGCCATTTGCCAATTCAGCTTCATGACGGAAATGCACACGCCAAAAGACTACGTCAAGTCCATCTGGGCGCTTGGCCTTATCGAAATCTTTATCTACACCATGACGGGCGCACTCATCTACGCTTTTGTTGGGCAGGATGTCAAGTCTCCGGCGCTGCTCTCCGCGGGCTCAACAGTCTCGCGTATCGCATTCGGTATCGCGCTCCCCGTCATCTTCATATCCGGTAGCATCAACGGCACAGTCGTCGGCCGTTACATCATGGACCGCGTTTTCGCCACGTCACCGCACCGCTACATCAAGAGCCTAAAGAGCTGGGGTATCTGGATTAGCTTGCTTACTGTGCTCACCACGATGGCATGGATCATCGCTGAGGCCATCCCTTTCTTCAACGCGCTTCTCGGCATTATGTCTGCGCTCTTCATCAGCGGCTTCACCTTCTACTTCCCTGCACTGTTCTGGTTCCAGCTTATCAAGGAAGGCAAGTGGTACGAGGGTTGGAAGAATATCTCGCTGTCAATTCTCAACGCCATCGTCTTCGTCATCGGGATCGCGGTACTTGGCTGCGGTACGTACGCCAGCGTGCAGGACATTCTCAACCAGTACGATTCCAACAGTGTGCGGGGTGCATTTACCTGCAACGCGAGATCGTACGCGTAGTTTTTTGGCGCCGGACGGCAAAAATACCCATGTACTTTGTGTAGTTTAGCGAGCGCTTTAGCGTGACTCTTATTCATTTTTTTCTTGTACATGATGAATACCAAAGATTTCCAAAATCGTACGAGCTTCTTTAGAAGGATGTTCTTTTGAATGCATGAGTGTGTGTCTCCAAAGGTTGCCGTTTGCGCATCGCTAAAGCATGCGGCACGCGACTTGCCATGCGACAACAGACCCACAGCACAGGTGCATGACGTATGTGGCGTGCCCGAAGCGGCAGGATCCTGGCTCTCGAGGGCACGGCAGGGAAAAGCTTAAAATATGACAAAGTCGACGTCGTTGAAGGTCTTCATAGTGCGTTAAGGGGATTAAAAACCGCAGAAAGATCGAGTTTTGGAAGCCTCTTAACAAGGTCGAGCTCTCTTTAGCTTGTCCTTTCGGTGCGAGCACAAGAGTCTTCTATCCTATGAAGAGGTGATAGCCTTGCGTTTATGCAGAGCAGGACATAGGTGTTTGTTAGCTGTTCGGCCCTGTCGCTTGAAGCAATTTCGGTTACAGGTTGTGTAAGTAACGAGGGATTTGTTTCGCTCTTGAGCAACCGCAGCTCCGGGTGCCCACACAGAAAACTTCATCAATTTCAGTGTTTGTCTGTCCAAGCATGACGAAATGTCTTCAAAGAAGAATGCATATAACTAAGCCAAATTTGAAGACAAACGTGAATGCTGGCCCAAATGGGAAAATAAAAACGTAAATTGCAACTTAGTGAAGCTTAATTGAGATAACTAGCGAAACACCCAAGCCCATTTGATACCAGTGACAACATCTACACCACAATAATGCGTTCTTCTCTAACTTCCACTAAGCTGCTTCTTCATGCTCTCCACGACTAGGAAGGAATGAAGCTATGAGCTTCCACTTCACCTACTTGGGGACGCCTGTAGGCCTGTCGGTTTTCTTTCACTTTGAGCAATGCACTTCACCATCACTTTAGTTCGAGTTGACCCGACAACGTATACAATCTCTCTAGAAAGCTCGCCGCCTCGCGCTGCCTCTCTTTCTGCCTTTCTCTCTCCACTTGTCACACCATACCCACAACACGACACACACCATGTGCCAAGCGGACAGTGTCACCAGTCCGGCGCCCGTGGGCGACAACGTTTCTAAGGCTATTGAAGTCTTCGTTGCTTCCGAGCGCCGTAGCAAATTCGCTTTCCTTGGCCGCTACCCTCACAAGTACCCGTTGAATGAGATTCTAGCTGTTTATCACGCAGAGCCCGAGAACATCGAAAAAGTTATCAGGCGCTTTGGCCTTCACGATCTAGACCTCTCAGAGTGCACCTGGTACACCTTCGATCAACTCCTCTCTAAGCTGAAGGACACTGTCCCAACTCGTAACACCGCCACGTCAGGTAAGCAGGGGCTTTTAAGTTAGGCGAGCGATTATCAACATTCTATCAGAGGAGGAAGGCAAAGTTCGACTTGACCGCATCAAGGTCCTACACATTGAGAACGGTAACAAGGAATGGCTCTCAGTCGATGACTGGATGAAGATCAAATTCACCTGGGACGATAGCTTTGAGCAGAAGTACCGCGACATGCAGCTCGAGGAACAGCGTACTTGGTGGGACACCAACGGCAAAGTGTTCCGCCTCATGGATCTCCCGCTGGAGCTTCGTCAAGCCATCTATCTTGAGGTCATTGGTCATGTGGTTGTTCCCAAGCTCATGCCCCACCGCCGCTGGCATGACGATAACGGTGTTCGTTCCAATCTAGGAAACGGTCATCGCTACACCAACAAGAACCGTATTGTGGGTAGGAAGTTGGATCCCGATACCGAGCCGCCAAACCACAACCTCTTTCTTGTCAGCCGTCAGGTTCGCGACGAGGCGCTTGAGCATGTCTGGAAGCACACTACAAAGCGCTTTCAATCTTACGGCCACATTCAAGGTGGCCTGGTCTGTCCACCTGAGTTCATTAGAGTCACTCCATTCTACGCCATGGCCAGTCTCCAGCTCGACTGCACCGCTGACGCTTATTTCAACCTGATCAGAATTCAGCCACGCTTTTGCTTTCGCGATGCCGGAGGCTTCGTTCTCTTCGATGATATCCGAAAGATCCCCACGCTTAAGTTTCTCGACCTTCGCTTCATGAGCCCAAATAACCCCGTCGCTGTATGCCCTTGGAAGAAGCTAAATCCCAAGAAATTCTTGCACTCTTGCCAAAAGGCTTGGATCGACCTTTTCCTCACCTTCGCGCTTGAGCACCTCCGCCAATGCAAGGGCAAGATTTCTCTGAGCGGCTGCGTCAAGGATTCCACCAGGAAGAAATGGGAGGAAATCTTCGCCGATGAGCATGCTGGTGTACTTCACGACATGGAGGAACGGAAAAAACTGATTCGTGCAATGGGGTACATCACTGCACCGCTGCGGTGCCGCTGCACCGTCCCATGCGCCGTCATCAAAGAGGACTGCTCGGAGGAAAACTACTTTAGTTTCCAGGATTAGTCTCGTTATCAGACATGGTATCACGCAACTTGGGAAGTATATGTTGAATGAATGTCTCTTAATGTCTTCGACGAATAGCGTCGTATGTGAAAGACTTTGGAGACAACACAGGTAGCTAAATTCACAGGAATGCAATCATACAAAGACCTTCTTATAGTGATGAGCAGTTAGCTGTGGTTTAATAAAAAAGAGTGGAAACCTTGATATGACGCTTCAAGCTTCTGATCTTGGACGTGCTAAGACTGAAACTCTATATATAGGCCACCATCATAAGTCAGGATTAAGCCACTGCTAAAAAGTAACGGTATGTTCAATTTCAAAAGCTTTTGTCAAACAAAAGCGGTTCTGGCTCTTTGAAAACCTGTTCATCCTATTGCTGGGGAAATCTGCGTTGCCACGAAATTCATTCCCAGATATACTTCGTTCCACACTCTATATACCAAAGCCTAATTTACTACATAATCAATGGTTTCAGTGTGATGGCATTTCACGGTTATACTTAGATCTTTTAAAGAGATTTTCTTTTAGAACACATGCTTGACTCTGTTGATACGGTTTCATATAATTGCCTGTATTTCCCACTTTACAACAGAGCAAAGGATCTAGATCGTCTGCCTAGGACATATCAATCGGTAGACGAGCAGTATGTGGAGCAGTGTGATTAGGGACCTATTCAGTCATCGACATCCGAACTGTAGGAATGGTTCGGGATGCGCGCATCTTGATCATACGCATGCTGTAAGATGGTTTCCATGGATCTGGTGTTGTATTACCATGGTCGGTTGTTCGTGAGCAACGTAAGGATCATTTTGGTTGCTGGAGCTGTTCCACGGACTCGTCTTGTGCCACTAGCAGGGAGACCACCCAAGGAATTAGAATGTCCATCACCTATTATAAACCCGGATACGTGAGCTCCGTGCGTAGCGATATTGCTTTAATTAGGGCACTGTCGGTACGGTGGCAACTAGGTCAATACATCTTAAAGATCGATAACCCAGCCTATGAAGGAAGGATGCACGTCGGTTGTGCTTCCGATGTCAAAGCTACTATCTGTAACGTGGATAATATGAACATCGCCTTCGCACTTGATGTGTGGTAGCTCGAATAGTACTGACGCTATATTACTGTGTAGTATCTGTTTCGAGCTTTCTGATATCGAATGAATGCTTTCCATGGTCGCCGACTCAATAAAGTTATGGGGTGAAACAGAAGCAAATACCAGGTTACTATACGCCTGGATATGCACATCATCGAATTGGACACTACTAGAACTCTGAAGTTGCTGGACGAAGTCTTCACATGCATGTTCTTAAATTCGCATGATATCGATGCGATATCAAGGACAGCGGCAACTTTTGCAAGGGAAATCTCAAACACGAATGATACTAGTCTCACGATATTTGGTTGCCTGAATGAAGCAACATTGTAGAGCTAAGGCTGCCATGCCACATTCTGTCTTGTTTTTTGAGATCATAGATGGTAATTCGCAAAGGAATTAGTATTGATTAGTATCCATCAGTGGAAGCGCTCGCGACCAATCGATGATGTGGCCCTTGTCATCCCGGACTTTCGCTTCAACCCACGCACTTGCGTTGCACACCTGTTCTGGGGAATGCCGGTAAACGTTCATGCATTATGCACCAATTTAGCCCCCGCATTCTTCGTGATAGTAATCTCGCATATTATTTTATAAAATCTGATTGGGTGTGTATATCAACGCTTGCACTAGTACGTATCTCAGTTATTTGAAAGGCATTGGGATTCGTAGGGTAATGCCATTCCTCCATGCTTGATTAGACTTATCTTTGAAGTTAGCTTAGATATAAATATCTCTGAATGAAGAGTCGACACAAATGATGATACCTGGACACTCGTCAAGACTAGCCTGTAGAAGGTCAAGCTTGGACTCAACGATTCTGTCATTCATATTAGCAAAGTAGATGGTGGTGTCGAGTTGGACGATGAGTCAGTCAAGGGCAAGAAATGTGAGGAGCACAGCGGATTTCAGATCTTGACTAGCAGCATTACCCATGGACCTGATAGCCATGAGAGATAATCTTCCTTTAAAATGGAATTTGATAATTGACAATACTTCCCAGCGAAAGTTTACTTGGGTATTGGGTATTAGTACTGCTGACCCACCCGTCCTAGTAAGGTTATCCCGATCCAGACGTACAAAGCCGGTTCGTCGCTTGAGTGCAAGCTGTGTCCTAAACTCACCTACTACGTTACGACAGGTGACTTTGAGCCCGGTCAGATAGTTGACCGCACTAAGTACCGGAAAATGGGTTAAGATCGACTTCGAGGGCTCCAAGGTACCAACCGCCCGTGTAGTCCTTGGTGCGAATAGAGTAATAAAAGAGAGCTTATGGTTGATTTTTTAGACTAAACAGGACCTTGATCTCAATTGAGGGTGCCTAAATGAGGTATGACACAGATAGGACAAGAGAATTTCCGGATAGAGATGTTAAATTCATTCATTAACTATCAGCAAGAGCGCTACCAGCTTAGAAGGCTACCAGATTCTCCACCTTCGGTCCTGGGAAGATGAATGCTGCTTACTCACTCCATTGCTCGGGACTAAGATTAACTATGATACGTGGAGATGCCTCAGTGCGGGCGCAATGCCAGATCAAGCTTGGTTTGAAAATTTAATTTGTTCCAGTGACAGTTTCTCAGGCTGTGCTGTGAATGATAGTATCTCTATTAAAAGAGATTAGGTATACTCAAGCCAGCAAATAGAAACTCTAGCTGTTTCATTGGTAACAGTAAATGATAGGAGTGAAGAGAACACTCACTGGCACCAGGATAATTGAAAGACGAGTCCACCTTGATCTGTATCTCTCCTTCGGAAAGTAGCGGAATATCAGCTGTGGCGCCCACTTTGACGAGCCTGAGCTCCTAGTCCTTCGATACAGTCACAATGCAGCACGATTTCACGGAGGCGTTACCAGCGCTTACTAGCAGCAGCGTGGTGTCGCTGGGGTACAAAGTGACGCCCTTCTCCAACTCGGTGTGCGCATGTCCTACCACAACTTAAATGTGGCGACTATAGCTGTCCAACGTGAAACGGCAATCTGCCACGACGAACATAGCGCTGCCCGAATAAGAAGCTATTTTGAGCGAAGCCTAGTAGATCCCCGTGAAGAGCTGGTCGGGATGTTGACCAGAGGTAGACTCGGGGGTGGCTAGAGAACACAGCGTATTGCGGCCCTAGATTCGACTGGTTTTGCACTATGAGAACGCTGTCATTCGATAATTTCGCTGCCAGAGACAATATCTGATTTGAAAGAGCCACAAAGGAGGGTAATTGATGTAGCGACACCGTTTTGGGCAGAGCTATTGGCTTTCGAAGCTGCATGTTAGACTGGTCGCAAATTATGCGCAGAAGTCAGAGAGTGAAACAACAGCGAGCAACAACTTCCGTTGTCTGATTGTGGCGTGCACAGTTCTCTAATCTAGGCCTTCACAGCCTGGTGGCACAGCAGCAGGGAATGTCGCCTGCATATCGTGTTCTCGAGGGGCTGCAACAAGGTGGTCAGAAGCAACAACCAGGCGCTGGGTAAGGTGCGGGGGCCGACACTGAGCTACCATTGAGCTATCCAGTAATGTTCCGCACAGCTTAACCACAGCTACGCCACAAAATTGGCAAGTAGTTGGTACTCATGTGTCCTTTAGACTGACTGTAAAAGTTCAACGGCAGTCCGAAGATAGCTTGGTACGTGAATGCAGCTGGCCTGTCACAGCCTGATGCACCAACTCCCAAGTTAACACTGCTTGAAGTAAAATAAATTAATCGCACGCTCGCTTGTACCATTATGTGTATTCCATACCGGCCATGCAAATGTAGAACTCATCTCGATATAATTTCGTGCTGGGTATCCACATGAAGCCCAGCGTTCCCAGCGAATTGATATTTTGGCCTACTCGAACTCTAGACTATCTCGCACACATTTCCGCACGCGCTTCTTGAACTCGGCTGGATTATCCCTCCATAATGAAGCAGCTTCGACGTTCGCTGGCGACTCATCGTTTGGGCTCGATAGCATGGAAATAACTGATAGAAGTATGGTTTCTGGAGTCTGTACGGGTGACCACCGTTCCGCAGCAGACTCGTATCCGTATTTGTCCTCTTCAGGTGGGTGCAAGATTGAGATGCAGACCTCGCCACTCGGGTAGACTGCGCAAGTTTCTTAGGGGGGACTCTTTGGCTTTTCGAGAATAGACTTACTATTGGGGTGGAAGAGGGGTGTCTCGAAGCGCATCTTGGGTGGCAACAGTGGGTATTCAGGCGGGAATGTGAGTCGTGCGCGGAAGAAACCCCCTATACAAGGCCGTTAGCAAAGCTATATCTCCGTCCAAATAGCCAGGCTGTTGCACGCACCTCCGTAAAACTTTGTGTCATCGTTGATCATTAACATCACCTCCCACTCGAAGACGTTGTTATCCACTAGCCCACACGATATCCCTGGTATGTCCTTGTCGTTCTGCATTTGCTTGAGCTGTCGAGCTAGCAGTCCAGCGGCAGCGGAAGAAGATGCCATAGCGTTGACGAGTCGCTACGATGAGGTATAGCAGGGTCGTATCGTGTGACGTCTGCGGGGCAGAGGATGGTGGGGGTTCGGGTTTTTGGGGGTGGCTGTCCCGGCTTTGAACCAGCTGTGGGTTGTGGGCGGAATTGGGGGAGTAAAAACCGTATGTCGGTGTGTAGATATGAGTCGGTGTGTGAAGCGCGGTGCCAGGCGGCGTCAATGTTGCGGTGCAACAGCTTGCCTTGCGCCAAGCTTTCGTGCCTTTCACCACTAGCGCCCGTTTCTGCTGGTTAGGTACTTTCCAACTTCCGCCGACGACCTCCGCTCCCGCCCCCATCGTTCCCCTGAGACTTTACATCATCCACCCTCATTGTCCTGGCGCCTCTAGGGCTCATATCCACCGAACGGAAAATGATTTCAGGAGTAGCGAAACACGCCCCCATGCTCACCGCCGGGCCCGGGCATGCCATCGCTCAAGCCGAGTTCGGAGCATCGGTCATTCAGGATCTACCCTGTACGCATTCATGCGATTTTCTGGGTGGGTAACTGGCCAGTTTATCTACCCTACCATTTCATCTGGCGTCGTTCTGAAGAAGGTCGCAGTACCTACAACTCATCACATGGTCGCAATCTGATTGGATTTGCCATGACGGAAACCCCGCATGATTCCGGATCTTTGTCTTTCCATCCGTCGTTGAAACGGTTTGCCGAGCTGTTCATGTGACCCCAGCCCCCTTCAGCCGTCATTGTGCTGTGCAGCTGTGCAGCTATGCCGTCCAGAGGCACCCTTAGCGCAGCGATTAATCACCCACTGAGTTGATTATCTTCTCCAGGACTGCCCCTTTCGGCCGCCAAGGTGCAATAGCGCCGTCGTCTCTTCCAGCAGCGCGTGCTGTCATTTGCTGGGGATGTTCTGGAGCACTGGCCTTTGCCTTTCCTCCACTGTGCTTCCACACTGTCGGGGATGTGGCCCACCTTGACTGGTGAGTAAGCAGCACCAGACCAGGGATCTTCGGCGAACAGACCGCTAGCGGGCTCTTCTCCAGCTTCCTCGCAAGATTCCAGCGGGATTCTACAGTCATTCGTGTGCCTAGCCACACGCAACGCTCATAATCGCTCTGGCAAATCTTACACCCTGCGACATGGCGCATGCAATCTATTGCAGCTGAAGGCCGGGGTTGTAGCATCCCATCCGAAAGATCGACTGACCGCCTAAGCCTGCTCCAGTTTGAGCCTAGTGCTATGTAGACGCTTGGACCTAGGGGACGCCGCCCTGCCTATCAGGGATTCCCTTCCGGCAAGAAAAAGTATACTGGCGGTCTCTTTTTTCCGCGGTGATCTGACGACAGCAAAACGTGCAGCTCTGGTGGCTCAGAGCGCAGGGTCTACAAGGCTGAAGCACCCGCACCCGACCCCGGAGGCCATTCATAACGAGCATCATTGAATTTCGCGTGCTTCCCCACTCCAACCCTTCACATCTCTGCTCGCCCAACTTCTTCAAAAAACACTCATGCACCAATAGCATGGCCCTCTTTCGTGGCTGGCTACCACGTATGCCAGTTTGCCATTTGGTGCTGCTACTTAGCTATCTTTGGCTCGTCGGCGCGCAATCGCCGCCCAAAACAGCTGGTCCTGATCCGGTCGAGAAATTCTGTATGAGATGGTGGTCACAGTGTATGCGCTCTTGCCCTTTTAACTAGTTTCTGCTGACAAATTGATAGCTGTGGTTAAGGATAATGTTTTGTACATCGACAGCGGTATCGAGAGATTCAATGACTCTGGCAATCTCTACCTCGGAACCAGTTAGTCTGAGACTTCATCTCAAGTCGAAACAGCTAACATGTGCAGACAATAATATCTTGAGTATTAACCTGACTGACACCTGGAACTGGAAAAAGAGAGGGAACGAAACCGGAGGCCTCTCCATCAATATCTCTCAAAAGAATGTGACAAACCCTGACACAGGCACCATCGTACCGAGTCTTATTCGTGGACACATGTTTCATGGCCCAGCAAACTCAACCGACATCTACCGTTTCGGAGGTACAAATTATATGTACAATCAGTCTTTTGAAGGATATACATCGCCAGAATCCTCCACCTACCCTCTCTGGACCTACGATCCCAGCGACTCGTCAAAGCCCTGGGGTCAGCACAGTATTAGTCAACCATGGCAACCGAATCATGGTGCAGCCGCAGAGGCAATTGATATGGGCCTCGGTTTCTATTTGAACGGCCAGATTGATATGGGTACTTCGACCAAAACTCTAGCCCTCCAAGACACCACTCAGACTTTGTACACTCCGCTCGAAGGTATGCTGGTTATAAATCTGGTCGACTTCAGCTCGGCGAACATATCAACGTCTTCGATGAACAAAGGTACCCCAAGGGTAGGAGGAACGTTAGATTATATTGATGCTGTAGGCACCAGCGGCATTCTAGTAGCACTCGGGGGCCAAATTCAGCCTGGCCTGGGAGGCCAAGTCGCCAACCGGTCCCGTGGAGAGCTAGTATGTGAAACGTTCCAGTATGCCACGATCGTGTGTTGCTAACTCACCCTTAGATCGACTTTAAGACTGTCGATATCTTCGATCTTGATCAATACCTCAAACACCCTTCAAGCAACGGCACGTGGTACCAGCAAACCACAACAGGGGACGTTCCTCCTCCTCGAATCGACTTCTGTACGGTCACGGTTGCCGCGCCAGACAATTCAAGTCATCACATCTACTTGTACGGGGGCATTGACCCCATTACCAAAACGGACTACGACGATGTTGTCATCCTATCCATACCTTCCTTCACCTGGACCAATGTCTGGCCGATAGGAGAAAGCCCTCGATTAGGCCATGGCTGTCATCGTGCGGGTAAACGGCAGATGATCACGGTCGGAGGTAACGTCACAAACTTGCCCTGCGACTGGGAACTGCGAGGGGTGGCTTTGCTAGACCTGACGACTATCGAGTGGGGCAGCGTATTCAAAGGCGAACAAGATGATTTCCAGGTCCCGAACCAAGTCCTTGGCGCAACTGGCGGTTCCGGGAACGGGAATGCGACTGTTGGTGAGCCGAAGCAGGGTTGGACGGAGCCAGGCCTCAAAAGCGTCTTCGCGAAGTCGAGATGGACAGTACCAACAAGCTGGGCTCTCACTCCCGAGCCGAAGAAAACCAATGTGGGCGCAATAGCTGGTGGTATCGTGGGTGGCGTTCTTGGGCTCGCCCTCATCGCGGGAGGCCTCTTTTTTTGGCTTCGAAGTCGCAGAAAAACGAAAACGAACGAGCTACACGGCGACGACGTTCCCCATGCGAGCGGCGGCAGCGATGAGAAGAAAGGATCCGGGCTCCAGGGCGTCCACAACGAGCCTGTAGAACTACCCGGCCCGGAGGCCGTAGAGCTCAATGCGCCCAGACAGTTTGTCGAAGCAGACCACGACACAGCTACCAAAGCAGCCGAACTCTCGGGCACGAGTACAGTGCCCGGCGGTGTGCACGGAGTACCCATTGTCAGGACCCCGGGCGACGATCTCCCAGAGTCTCCCGAGTACACGCCCGGGCTGAAACGCCCTGCCAGCTTACGAAGCAAGAGGCGCTCGAGCGAGGTGGCGCGTGAGACGCAAAAAGAAACACGGAAAGATTACTTCGACCCCTCTACAGAGAGCACGTCACGGAAGATAGAAACTACCAGCCATGAAACGCGCACCGTTCAAACATCAGAAGAGCGCTCCACAGAGCGGGCAGAGGATACGCCGAAGCCCTCAACCTGAGCGACGAAAGATAGATCTTCATCTGATGCGCATAGACGCATCTTCGGTCTGTCAGCGTGCGTTCTTTTCTTTTTTGTTTATTTACAGCGTTCGCAAATGCTCCGTTATGAGCGGGCATGGACCCGGACGGAATGGTATATACTGATGCTTTTTGGAAAACTCATAGCAAAGGATTGCACGGACGGTCTTTTATTTTTATTTTTCCGAACGTTTTATACCCATTATAGCGTAGATATCACGACGGTTATGCTTAGGTTCTCATGAAGAATACATATAAAAATCGTCTTGTCCAGCTGCGTTCCCTGCGCGTCTTTTTTGGCACTGTTGGTAGAAACCTATCGGCACAAAAATAAGATAGGGGAGACGAGTTGTCAAATTCCTTGGTCGGTATCGCTACACATGTCTCTAACTAAAGTGTACATGCTATGTACTACACCATCTATCCATCAATGGGTGGAGGGAGATGGGATCTAACGTAAACCCAGCCAGCCCGCCCACCAACACCCTACTCGCCAGTCCAAGAAGATGCATCCCCCCCCAAAAAAAGCCCGTAACTAGCGCCGTCTCGTCGTGAACATGGGAAAATAATTGGTATCCTTTCTTCGAAGCGAATCAAACAGTTTGTATTGCAAAAGTAGGGGAAACATAAAACACACGCAGGTGGTATACTACGCTCACGGGGTGATGATAAAAGTTGGAAAAAAAGTAATGTGTAGGAATGGACTGTAGGTTGGAAAAGATGCGTAAACTAGCCGAATAATTTGAGGAAACCCCATAAGCCCACGCCGCACAGGGCGGGGATGGTAAGGTTGTCGTCCCAGCCGAAGAGGTCAATGGCTTCGCTAGTGCTGGCTACGAGACCTGCCCACAGCGACATGGCGCCTAACGCGGGATAGCCCGTCAACGAAGCTTGTTTGAAGGACAGGCCAAGGGCATCACGAGCTTGCGCGGGTAGGGCGAGGACGCCTTGGTACGCGAATGCGTTCTCACCCTTGTCGTAGTCCGACATTATGGGGGCTAACCAGCCCCAGAAAAAAGTCGCGGTGATTATGCCCGTGAGACAGGCTGCAACGGACCCAGCGAGCGACTTGCCCTTGCGGACACGCCAGGTACGGTGGCCCCAGAGACGGCCGAATGTAGAGGCTGCCGTGTCGCACCAACTAAGAAGCAACACGCTCATGACTCCGATGTCTTTGGGAAAGAATCGGAGGACAATCCAGGCACCCAGCAGATAGGAAATCACACCGTTCCAGCCATCCACCTCGGATTCCCGCATCAATGCACCCAAGCACCGGATATAGAAGCGGTTGACTTGCCAGTACCTATGACGTATGACGTCGGTCGCGGCAATTGGTATCAGCAGCGTGAGGAGGACGGGATGGATCTGGTCGGGCTGACGGCCGGTGCAGTAGAGGAAGACGGTGAGGAAGCCAATAGAAACGTGGAGGATTTTGCGGGGGACCTCGTGTCTGTGGATCTGTGCTCTGTTAGCTCCACTGGCCGTACCCAAGGCGGGGTTCCGACGTACAAAAGACCTCCACTTCTGGTGGATGGGAATGAGGCCCAGGGGACTGGGACTCCTGCTCAACTCGCGCCAGTAATTCTTGTTGGCCGCCGCGGGCGACAGATGGCCGTTGACGGTGCCATTGGGCAGGGCCAGGTCGGCCTTCTTCGCCTTGGTGTTGCCGTTCATTTGTCTCTTGGCCGTGAGTCCGCTCATGCGACGCCGCCGGCCCTCAAGCATAGGGCTCCTACTCCTAGCCCGCGCCCTCCCCTCAGGGTCCGATCCGGAATCCTCTTCAATGGGCGGGGGCGACGTGAGCCTCTGCTTACGCGAAGCCGAGCGCGTTACCGGGCCAAAGTAGCCATCGTTGCCGCTGGTCTCAGACGGCGTGGGCGACGGCGAGATGACTCGCGGGGTATTGGGTATCTGGTACTGCTTCGAGGAAGCCATGGCGAGTTGCCAGCACAGCGGGAAGGCAGGGAGCGGAGGGCAGCGGATGAGCCCGGTAAGCGAACAGCGAACCTCGGCGTAGAAATACCCAAGGCCGGTGAGGATGGGGCTGTGGTGGGCGGGGTGCGGATGCGCGGACGCGCAGGGAGCAGGCTGAGGGAGGTGGTTGACGGTTGACGTTACAGAGGCCTCGACGGCATGCGAATCAGGCGCGGGAGCAGCT
>Ga0247757_10000384_pt1 | contig 37130 bp, 28 predicted proteins | sample UWRJL126311R4_FD_180929 | JGI IMG/M metagenome (GOLD analysis project Ga0247757, IMG submission 180929) | Plant litter microbial communities from Arlington Agricultural Research Station in Wisconsin, United States - UWRJ-L126-311R-4 | ecosystem: Environmental > Terrestrial > Plant litter >... | reverse complement strand
TAGCTTAATTCTATCCCTTCTAGGTATCCTATAGTTTAATAGGGTAGGCTTAGAGTATAACGCCTATATATATAAAGCACGTATAGCGTAACCTCTAAGTATACTAGATAAATTATATAATTATATGAATATATTTAATAAGGAAGCAGCAGCTACCCCCCTAAATTTTAAAGAATCTAACTACGTAATTCCTATTATAGAAGGAAAGGAACCCCTATATAGTCCTTTATATAATTTATTTATATATAAGTTTAAGGTACTCTATAAGTACTTAAAGGATACTTTTAAATAGGGTTAGATTAGATATAGTATAAGCCTAGTAGGGGCGCCTATCTTATTTATCCTAAAGAAGGATAGAATCCTACGACTTTATATAGACTATAGAAGTCTTAACGCTATTATAATAAAAAATTAATATCTACTCCCTTTAATTAGAGAGATACTAGATTACCTATTAGGTATATAATACTATATAACGCTCAACCTCTATAATATATACTATAGGATACGGATATGGGTGGGATATAAATAGAAGATAGTATTCTAAACCTATTATAGTTATTTTAAATACTTAGTTATACTATTCGGGCTAATAAATACCCCTATAAGCTTTTAAGTATATATTAATAAAGCTTTAGTAGTATATATAGATTATATCTACATAGTATTTCTAGACGATATAACTATCTTTATATATAATAAAGAGGTCGAGGTTTACTAGCGTGTAGTCTATACTATTCTAGGGTCCCTATAATAAGTAGAACTCTTTATAAACTTATTAAAGTATATATTTACTTCTAAGGAAGTATACTTCCTAGATTTTATTATTAATATATAAGGAATCTATATAGATCCTATATATATAGAGACTATTATAGATTAGCTACAGCTAATAAGTATTAAAGAACTTTAATTATTCCTAAGGTTTATAAACTTCTAATAAAGATTTATTAAAGGGTATACTAAGGTAACTACCTCTTTTATAGACTTCCTTAAGAAGAACTAGGAATTTAAATAGAACAACTAAGTAGAAATAGCGTTCTAAGAACTTAAAGAACGATTTTTAAGCACGCTTATCCTATACTACTATAATATAATACTACTTATATAATTAGAAATAGATATATCTATCTTTACTATTTTAGGCATTCTTTCTTAGCTCTTCGAAAATAAAAAGTAGTATCTAGTTACTTTTATCTTAAAGAAGCTTTAAGCTATAAAGCTAAATTATAAAACTTATAATCTTAAGCTTCTTACTATAGTATATAGCTTTAAATAATAGCGCTATTACTTAGAGGGTATATAGTATACTATCTAAGTACTAAGTAACTATAATAACTTACGTAGAGTATATAATATATAGAAGCTAAACCTATACTAAATAAGATAGGTAGTCTTTCTAGTAGCTTTTAATTTTAATATAGAGTATCACCTAGGAAAAAGTAACCCTATAGACGGTCCCTCCTAAAGGGTAGACTATATATAGAAGAATCTATTACTAATCTAGTTATTATCTACTTTATAGTATAAATTACTAGTAAGGATAGAATATAGTAGAGTAAGAGGATCTATAAGCGAGCTTAGCTCGTTAAGTATATATAAAGAATATAATACTATTATTTATAGTATAAGAAGTATCCCTACTACTAGTACTATAGGGTATATATTATATATACTATATTTACTAGCTAGGGTATTAATTAGTAATAAATCTATAATAGTAAAACCTATCTTACTTTCTAAAATTTAGTGGCTTTAGTAGGGGGACGCCTTTACTCTAGGGCTTATCACTAAGTTATAGTAAGTAGGTAATACTTAAAAACTTGGTAAGTCGTAAGTATAGTATCTTAATAAAAAGGAAGTCCTAAGATATAATAGTAGAATATATATTCTATAGGAACTAGCTATTAGGTAAGAGATTTTATTCTAGTATTATAATACTTATATAGTAGGCTACTTTGGTGTATATAGGATACTTAAGCTTATTAAACAATTATACTATTAGCTATCCCTAAGTTAAGACGTCTAGGAATATATAAGGATATATACTGTTTACTAGAGGAGTAAAGCCCCTAGGTATAGTAAGTATAGTAAATTATTACCTTTACTAGTTCTAGAGGATATCTTTAAGGAAGTCTTACTAGACTTTATTATAGGGTTACCTCTAGTAAAAAGTCGCGTAGGCTACGCTTTTAATATAATTCTTATAATTATATACCACTTCTTAAAGATAGTAATCTATATTCTTATATTAAAAATATAGGATATAATTTAATTTACAGCTTCCTATTTTAATAATATAATTTTAAAATTTAGGATTTAGAAAAGTATAGTATTAGATTAAGGTTCTATATTTACCTTAGTATTTTAGATAGAAATATACTATTAGTTATAGACGAGGCGTAGGCTAAGTACCACTTTCTATCTATAGATAGATAGGTAAACCAAGCGCTAGAATTAGACTCTAGAATAATATCTATAAATATTTATCTTAAGTAACTAAAATAACTAGGTTAACTTACTACTAATCGCGCAATTCGCTTATAATAATTTAATATACAATTTAATAAAAACAACGCCTTTCTATACTATATATAGTAAATATCCTATTTTAACTCTACCTCCTAAGGATAGTAGGCTAGAAGGGGAGATACTAGATATAGTAGAAAGAGTTAAATATATATATAGTATAAGAGAGGAGCTTAAAGAGTACCTAAAGAAAGTATAAGAGTACTAAAGTTAGTATTTTAATAAGAAATATAAACTAGAATCCTTCTATTAAAGAGACCTAATACTACTTAGTACTAAATACTTATATATAGCCTATTAATCTAATAAGAAACTTTTAAATAAGTTTATTAGGCTATTTAGAGTATAGGATATAGTAGGAAAGTAGGCTTATCATCTATAGCTACTACCTAACTATCGTGTTTATAATATATTTTATATATCCCTTCTTAAACGCTAGAAGTCAAGGTAAGGCGAAGAGGATAATATCTAATAACTAGAGGTTTTACCTAAAAGAGAAAAAGTATAGGAGGTAGAAAAGATCCTTATAAAGAGAATAAGAAAAGGATAGCTATAGTACCTACTACGCTGGAAAGGTTATAATAAAATATAAAACTTATAAGCCCTAGAATTAGATTTTAAAGAAATAGAAGAATTAGTTTAAGAATTTAAATAATAAAAAGGTATAATATATTAGAGTAAGTAGAAAAAAATATAAAAAAAGTATATAAAAAGCGAATAACGAAAACTAGACTATTATTATAAGTATTATAACGAGCTCTCCAGCTTAAGGAAGTCTATCTAGGGTATTATTATCCTCTTATCTCTATACTATACCCGCGCTATACCTACTCCTCTACCTTACTACTCTCCTTAGCTTCCTCTTAACTATCCTCTTTAGCTCTATTCTCTAGAGTAGGAGCTTTACCCTCCTTACTACTATTATTACTACTATCCTTATTATTATTATTACTATTATTATTATCCTTATTCTTATCCTCGTTATTATTATAACTAAGGCGTAATACCTAAAAGATATTAGTATACAACTAACGTACGAATAGGATATAAATATATAATAGCTATAGCGAGAGGTATAAGGGCCTTAAGAGCTTAGATAATCTACTTCTAACCAGCTATAAGTTAGCAATACTTAGCTAAAATAAGGCCTAGAAACTATAGGCTGGTTATAGGTACCTAGGTTGCTACTCTTATAGGTGTCCTAGAGTATACTACAACACGCTAGTAGTTTAATAGTTCTAAGTTAAACTACTACTAGGCCCAAGCGAACTATAAGCCCTTATTTAAAATCTATAGATCGTTTTTACAAGCCACTACATCTACTACTACTACTATTATATTAAGGTATAATCTATAAAGGATATATAGGCGATTTAATCGCCCGTTTATAGTAGTAGATACCTATAACTATTAGATAAAGAGTACTTAATACAGGCTATAGAAAACTTACTAAAGTATATCTACCTTAATTACCTTAGATATAATATCTATAGCGACGATCTAGTAACTTAGTATAGTCCTTAGTTAACTTAACTAGGGACTAGGCGTATTATATATAAGTTGCTACTATAGCGACTTAGTTCTTACGCTTATTAAGGGTAGAGAATATAAAGGGGTTTAAACGCTTTAGAGACGCTTTCTTAATATACTTTAAAAGAAGATAATAGACTATAATAAGATAAAGAGCTTAGGATATATAATAAGAGAGCGAGGAATATATATAAAATATAAGAGAAGAACGAGTAGAGTAAGGATAAAATATTATAAAGAGTCCTCTTAACCTAGTTACTATAGTTATAATAACTATTATTAAAGTAGAGAATTAACTTATAAAGCTATACTATTTACCTTTACTTAAGTACTAGCACGCCTATATAGTATAAATAAAGTGTATAGAGAGTATACTATAAATAAATATAGTAAATAAATATTTCTATAGAAATGGTATCCCTAGACTTTAATACTACGGAGGACTATAGCTAAAGGGGGAGGTTCTATAATAGAGGAATAGATATAAGGCTAGAATACTAGATAAAGGATAGTATACTAGATAAAGGTTTACGTTATACTGATACTAGCCTAGGAAGGTTAGTAGAATTTATAAGAAGAAGCTTATAAGCTATACTAAACCCGCGACTAGAGGAGGTCAAGTATTATTCTTACTTTTACCTAACTACTATTATATAGCAATCTATCTTACTATCCTTTTACTATCTATCCTAGTATAAAGCAAATACTATTGCCTATAACTAGACCTTATATATATAATCTTCGAGTTATTATATAGTAGGGGAAATACTACTATCTTTAAGATCTTTTTAGTATACTTAAGATAAAAGTCTTATTTATAAATTTATTTAATTAATATATATATATATATATATTATATATATATTAAAATAAGTTATATAAATCGATATATTACTAAATATAGATAATAAGTAGGATCTATCTTATATCCACTTTTTAGGCGCTTTTACTATATTAATATCTATAACAATAAGCTAAAAAGAAGAGTAATAAAAGTCTCGATCTATAGATTAGAGCTTAGGAGAGCTTATATAGGGCGCGCTAGAGAATTATTTCTTTGGTGCGCTGGGGAGTATACTCCAGCTTTCTAAGCTCCAGCGCGCGCAGGAATAGGTCGCGCGTAGCAAGTCATCTAGGAGCTTTAGTACAGCGCCCAGCATAGCTATTCTAGGTGCGACAATATCCTATTTACACTATACAAGTCTTAAGGCTTGCTAAAAGTGCGTGCGAACGCGAGATATAAACGATGCCTAGCCAATACCAAGAATGTATGTATCCAATCGTGTAACAACTGCTAGGAAAATATTCGATCTGTTGAACAAAGTTTCTGCGTCAGGCAATGTATCTTGAATCAAACCAGCGCATAAGACGGGCGAGTGTAGTATGCAGTTTGTAAATATCGCATGTCGCGAACTTTAACAAGATTATTTCTTCTTTGACAATGACTAGCATTACCAAATTCGAAAGTATTGTTACATTATTGATTCGAACTTAAAATGAAGGGAAAAACAAACAGGAGAAAACGGTGATGGCCATGAAAAATATTTGATTTTAGATGAGCTTAAGGCAGATAGTGTGTGGAAACTCGCATACTTGGAATGTACCTGCTACAAAGAGGCAGCGTTCACTTTACGCATGGCCTCATATCCTATCTTCGCAGCCTCTCCCACAACTCCTTCATGCATCTGTAGCTCGCACAAACGCTGTTCCCACAACGCCCATCGCTCTGAATTCATGATACCATCCCACGGAGCCGTCCAAAGGTTGCGTGATGGTGCATGAGATGAAGAGGTGGTATGTGGTTTCAACGCCCAAGTCTGATTATTCTGTTCCGCTCCTCGTCGAAATGCTAGACCACGGCGAACCAACCATTCGGCTGCGGCAGGCACCTCAAAGTCGAATATCGCATTGCTGCTCTCTAGAGCATCGGCGATAACCTCGTAACCCCAATCAATAGGGATACTGGCAAGTCCTGCGGTCACTATCCGTGCCTCCATTTCTGCCATTTTCACATGCTTAAGTCGCATTGCCTCACGCTCCTGGCCACCGATTGCTTTGGCCTGCCTTCTCCAGTCGCCAGACATATATGAGTCAGACCAAAAGTGACCAAATCCAGGCAAGCCTTTCCACAGCTTTTCGCTTGGTCGTTGGTGTTCCGCGAGGGGGGCAAACTTTGGTTCTGGGAGATTTTCGATGGCGTCCATTAACATAATCAGGGAATCAGTATAACCCGAAGGTAGTTCAAGCAAGGCTTGCATAAGGAACGACCAGAGGCGAGCAAGATCTTCTTGGGGGTTGTCTGCTTTCTCGATGGGCTGCGTGATAGATCGAGCGGCTTCCTCCGCGCTTATTCCCTTGCGTAAGTAGTTCTTCAAAGCCTCAGCTTCTTTAGGATGGCAACCATCTTCTGGGTCGCCATCCGGAGCAATTTTTTCAGAAAACCATTCGTCAGACATATCGTTCGTTTGGTAATAGGTTCGGAGAGCTGCGGGTTGGTGGTAGGCAAATGAGTTTGTTGACCAGAACCTTTCAGTTTGCGTGATAAGTTTGAAGTAGCTCGTTCATAAATGTAATTTCTAGTTAAAATTTGCTCTTACACAGTGACAGTACGAAGTGAGCCTCAAGCTAGGGATGGCTATTTTGGAAGTTCTAGTTCGACTTTGCGTACTGCGCCCCATGACGTCATAAGCGAAATGAGGCCTTTGGCGGTGAGACAGTATGGAAGATCTGTTACAAGATGACGATGCTGAGTGAGCCTGGGGCCAGTGGAAGCCACTGTGTGGTATCACGAGTAGGGGCGAGCTTATGTTGGGTCGTCGATCATGGGGCGTGTACAGTATACTTGATTCCGAAAATCTAGTGCGAGAGTGCGGACTGCGCCTTATGATGTCCATTATAAGACGAATCAGAATCGAGAGCGTTAGAGCATTCAATCCATTACGCAATGGTAATCCTAAGAACGCCTGGAGCTAGCAGCTTGTATTACCGTTTCACATGTAAGGGTCGGCGTGCTATCCCGTTGTAATTGGTCATATGGATGTATCGTAATGGAGAACCGAACTTCAAACATTCTATATATAACTCAAAAAGTAGGTAAAGATGTTTTGCATCGATGGTAATATGAGACAGAATGCCTGAAAAGAGAAATTAAGGCACCTAGCTATGTACATGTCGCAAGAGGGATTGAATAGAATGAAGCCAGGGGTTTCTATTCTCATCACGATCACATTACTCCACTGTTTCAGTCTGTCTTTTATGTTTTTTGGACTGATAGTTTCTGGTCATCCGCTAAGTCTTGGAGGCTATCTCAGACTGGATGTCTATATAAAGTCTTGACCAGCACGTCTGACTCGAAAGTATCAACTCACCAACAGCAACAGACGTCAGTAACGCTTCGAAAACTATTTCACCAAACCAAGTTCCGTACAAACAAACCATCTTTCAATCCTTCTGCGCAAAGTTTTCGGTCATGATGAAGTTCTCTGTTACGGTGTCGCTCTTTGTTCTTCTAGGAGTAGCCAGCACCCGACCAACTGAGCTAGATGCACGAGATCCATCAAATGCCCCCATTGACGTACAATACCCTAGTCCTGCTTATCACCAAGATGAGATTAACGGTTCGTGCAGTTGATCAACGGTCCTGATTCGTCCAAATCCTTCAAGTGTGGAGACAAGTCATACACCGGTCATGAAATTTATCTTGCGGCCCAACGGGGAACCAACCTCCACCTTGTTGGGGAGACTCGCGGCCGTCAGTACATATCTTACCACTTGAAATGACTGTAATGTATTAATACTTCAACTAGGGAATCAATACCCCCACCCTTTCCCTAACGACGACTCTAAAGGAAACAAACTATCGTTCCCTAAGGAATGCCCTGCGAATGATGGCAGTCGATACGAATTCCCCCTCATGAACGGAAGCCCATATGATGGTGGTAAGAACAATGTCAAGCAGGGCGATGAAAGAGTAGTCTTCTATTACGAGGATGGCGAAATTAGCTTCGATGGTAACCCTCAGGTCTATTATTGCGGCATCATGACGCATAAGGGTGCACCCAGCGGTGGGTTCCTGATGTGCTAGCCTGCCGGTTATGTAGAAATGTTAGATATGCAGCTGTAATAGTAGGAGCTAGATATACCCGATATTTCGATAAGGCCTCTTACTATAAGAGCTATCTTATTAAAGCAATTACTATACGAGTACTCCATATACCTATTATACTCCCTAGGAGGTTCTAATTATATAAATAGTTAGCGACGTTAAACATTACTACTATAGCCAGGTAAATAACCACGCCAAAACGATGCGATACAACATTTTTAACTCTCGCAATTATTGCGCCATATACTACTTACCTCCCAGCGAAAATCGCGTACAAAAACATCTTTACAGGATTGTGTGGGAGCACTATTCTGCTAGGGCTGACATCCTCGGCTTTTTTGAGCCGGTACCCCATCACGCCGGCACCACTCCATCAGCTACTCAACCTTGATACGAAAGGCAGCTTTGATCCTCGTCTTAGATACAAGCCACCTCCGCCACTCATTTTGTAGCTGTGCAGGCACTACTCCGCAATACGATCCACCAATGCTACCACCGATGTTCTCGGCCTTGCAGATGGAGGGGCATGCAGATGTGATGGGTAATATCATTGGACGACCCCCCAAAAAAAGAAGTAAGGATCGTCAGCATGGGGTTATGCAGAGACTTAGTAATCATGCTGCCATTCACGAGTTGCCACTTACTCATTCACACTCCGAAGTAGCCGAAAGGAGATATTAATGAGTATATATGATGAGATACGGCCTCAATGAACGCACCAGCGAAGTCAGCTTTCTAGAATTGCTTGCCTCTTGCGATGATGCAACTCCTTCTAGCCCTGCTATGGACTGTTCTTTGCGATCATGCTTGGGGTTACCACGTTCTCACATCACCGGATCAATTGGACTCAAGAAAGACCTATGACTACATCATCGTCGGCGGAGGAACTGCAGGTTCCGTCTTAGCTTCCCGTCTTAGCGAAGACGGAAGAAACCAAGTTCTCATCATCGAAGCTGGTGGGCGTGTCGAGGATGATCTTGCCGTACATATCCCGTTCCTTGCTCCATCGCTTGCCAACTCACAAGTGGATTGGAACTACACCACGATTCCTCAAATCGGATTCGATAACCGCACTATCAATATTGCTAGAGGTTTTGTCTTGGGAGGTTCAAGTTGCATTAATCAAATGACGTATCACCGGCCATCCAATGGGTCGTGGGATCACTGGGCTAACCTCGTAGACGATCCGAGTCTATCATGGGAAGCAGTAAAAAAGTATTGGTTTAGAACGTCCCGCCTTGTGAGTCCCGTCGATGGTCACGATACTATAGGGCAAGTGATACCTTCAGCACATGGTTTTGGACCGGTGAATATCAGCCTCTTCAGCTACGCGAAGCCAATACATGAGAGTATTATTGAAACGAGTAAGAAGGCCGTTGATGCGAAATTCAAATTCAACCAGGATAATAATGCGGGAAACAATCTAGGCTGGGGTAGGTCCACCTAATCAACTTTAAAGTCCAACTTTACGCTTACTAAGGATTCCAAGGTTGGCAACAGGCATCTATCGGCGGCGGTGAACGTAGCTGTGCTTCAACAGCATATCTCTCACCTCTTGCGGATAGTCGCAGTAACCTCGATATCCTTATTAACACTCAAGCGACTAAGCTCCTCCCCATCTCAAAACCTTCAGGCAACCTCGCCCCAGATCTCCGAATCGTCGAGCTAGCTCAAAACTCAACAGCCCCCCGCATTCGAATCACAGCTCGCAAAGAATTAATCCTCTCCGCAGGCTTCATTAGCAGTCCCAAAATCCTCATTCTATCCGGGATTGGCCCAAAAAAAGAGCTCGAGAGATTGGGCATTCCCCTCATCCTGGAGTCGCCTGACGTTAGCGGGAATATGCAAGACCATGTTCTGCTCCCATTATACTTCAAACTAGTCAACGGAACGGACACAAATGATGACCTCTCGCGGAATGCGACGCTGCGCCAGGAAGCCATAGGCCAGTGGATCGCGAATCGTACAGGACCTATGGTAAATGGACAGTCTAATACGGTAGCTTACTTACGCGTGAACGATATTCATCTCCCATCGACAGGAGTGAAGAGAGATCCTAGCAATGGTGCTGGCTCGGCGCACGTCGAGATACTCGCCAGAGCTGGGTTCTCCCGCCAGTCATCTATTTCTGCACCTCCCACCGGGCAATTTCTAACGCTCAGCGCCGCACTCGTTGCTCCCCTTTCTTCGGGAAATATAACACTTACCTCAGCCGACCCTTTTACCTACCCACTCATCAATCCAAACTATCTCACCCACAAGTTCGACAAGGTAGCTATTGTTCAAGCCATGAAGGATATTCTTGCATTCGTTCAGTTAAGCCCACTCAACAGCCTTATCACTGGACTTTACGGTCCAATCACTCATGCAAAGACCGATGAGGAGCTACTAGAATATGCAAGGAAATATGGGGTGAGCGAGGATCATGGAAGTTGTACAGTGAGGATGGGACCATATGAAAATACAGGGAAGCAGTGGGGCGTTGTGGATCCAAGTTATAGGTTAAAGGGGGCGAAAGGGTTGAGGGTCGTCGATGCAAGCGTCTTTGTCAGTATTCCCAAAGCCCGATTGTTAAGTTCGAAGGCTAATGCGATAGGGTGGGGGCGCAGCCTCAAATTCCAAATGTGCATACACAAGCTGCTGTATATATCCTTGCAGAAAGGGCAGCAGATACGATTCTGGGTGCGTAAAAATAGTCCGAATTCTGCATGGAAAATCGACATTAGTGTACCAAGTAACTATGCTAGCCGCGATGCGATGTTGTAATAATTGCAATGCCGCTATATAATCCATTGCTCCCAGCGTGCTAGGACTGCGCTGATGACTTCCTACCATCCCGTATACATAACAAATCAATCCAGGTAAAATATACATTAATAGCTCCTTGGATAATATCTTTAGTGTACTTAACAGTTTTTGAGATTTTAGATAGTGTTATCACAGGTGAGATCGCGCATAGCTTTTCTTTCTTATATTGATACGCTATCCGTTGCTCTCTAGCTTCACTAGTGGAAGGATTGATCCAAATTTTCATCGCGAGGCTAAGTCGACTGACGGTTGATTTAATCTGCGGCATGATAGACACAGTGGTTTATACGATCTGCCTCTGCTAGCATGTCGGATCGCTCTGGCTATCGGAAAGTGGATTTGATGGTAACTGAGAAGCGGGTTGATGGGACGATAAGTTATGCTTGATAGAGACAAGCAGTGACTGCGCTAAACCTGAAGAAGGAGCTCGCATATGTGGACGAAATACTCTGTAAACGGTGGTTAGATCCCAACAAATGAAACGCTTGATAACACCATAATACTACCTATTTCAATCTTTTACTCGGCTAAGTTACTCAGATGTAAGCTTCCTTTGATGGTCATTGCAAGAACCGCAAACAGCAAAACTATCCGATAGAGGATCGAGCGACTGAATGATCTTAGGAATGCATAAGTAAAAGCGATGTAGTTCCAACCAGCAATACAGACGGATAATGCTACTTTATTCTAAAGTTTGTACAGCAGCTATAACGACGACATTGCTAAATTTCTTACTATTTAGGATAAACTAAACACCAAACTCCCCCCGCATGAAGTAAAAAATGGTCATACCCCGCTTACACGTGTTTCCACCAGAATTCCATGCCCACCACCTATTATTCATCGCTTCTGACAACAATCACTTTTGCCATCGCTATCATCGAACTCCACACAACGCATTAGACTTCACTTCTGACACAGAAAATGAGCGTTGTGATAGTGTACAGATTTGTCATCTTACTACTGGCTTTAGACTTGGGAGCCGTGTCCGTCTACCGTGAATAGAGCCTCAACAACAAGCATAGTATGCATGCTATCAATAATTCTGTGATGACAAGCGTCGAGAATGATAGTCTAGACCTCCGCTAGGTGTTGAATATCAGTACACTTGGCGGCTCTCATGAATCTATTTGAATTGTATGAAGTCGCTGTGTATTGACCTTGGTGACGACACTCACCTTGAACTAACAAACTATTAGTATAAGAATCGCAAAATTTGGGCAGCTTATCCTTTTTATCCAGATCGATCATCCAAAGCAAAATATCCACCAAGCACGTCAACTGATTTGACCTTTAAAGTTGAATTCTAAGCCTTACCATGTGTACCTATCAACACACCGTCGCTCAATGCGGGCATCGCATTATGTTCCGAGTGATTGGCCCTCCTTGCAGGAACTGGCCAAACTGCAGAATGACCCTTCTTCCCAATGCGATCATAGATGCACTCTGTCATGCATGTCAGAATAGGAGAAGGGATAGCGGGCAGTTTTAGCGACTGGCTACTATTAAAGGGTAGTTGGGACAGGCATAACGGTAGAGGGCCGTAACAGCAGTACTGATCATACCTTGAGGAGAGCAATCTAGAATAAATCTATTCACTTTCTTGCATACAGTCTGTGTTTCGTGAATCTCTTAATATCAAACTTTTATGCTTTCAGATTACCGTCCCCCTCGACTCCTGCCTGACTATGCTGGAAATTGTAGCCTCGGCACGTGCTTGCAAGTAGCCTACACACGCGCAGTAAGGTGTACCGCTCTAGCCCTGTACACGCCGAAGCGCTGAACCGGTGTAATTCCCAGACTAGACGATCGGCCCTCAAGCCCAAGCACCGACCAATGCCATGAGAAAAGCACCCAAAAAGACCAAAAAGCATGCATAGACACGTCGCTTGCCCCTTAGTATGCGCCAGCTTTCATCGCTGAGAAAGTCTTCCGACATCAGCTCTACAAGTGATGCAAAAACTAATAAACCCGAAGAAATAGCATTCATGATGCCTACTAGGAGTAGACCCACTTCTGAGTCTGGATTGTAGAGTGTATGCGTTGCGAGACCAATGGCCTGGCCGAGTGCGTTCTGAAATAGTGCGTTAGTATTTTCCATCAGACTTCAAACATGTACCTACGTGCAACCGTATGCGAATGCCATTACCCACGGTTGGATGGCATTTTCGGGCCATTTCAAGGATGCTATGCGAGCACCCAAGGCTAGGCCTTCAAACGTTTCTGTAATATCATGAGCGGGGTTCTATTTTGTTAACAGGGCTTACTTACGATGGAAGATTATGGCGATGAGCAGAACGATGAATTCTGATCCTATAGAAACGCTGAGCGACATACCGATGAAGACGCTATGGAAAAGAATGCCTATTTCTAGTAGCATGCACTGCATGACAGCTCTCTTGTGCGCATGATCAGGTGATATGACGTTGTGCTCATGAGGATCCTCGAATTCATTGATGGCTTCATCTCGAGTACCTTTACTCTCTTGATATGGTACTCTGGTTTCGTTTATTTGATTTACCTGTTCGCCTTCTTCACCCATACGGGCAAGAGTGCGGCTAAAACTAGATGATCTGCCATACAAGGGACCAAGATCACGAAGCGGTGAGCTTCCCTCTACGACGGTCGAAAGGGGAGGTCGCGTTGCTTTGTTCGCGGTCTCATCACCGCCGTGTTTTATGATGCTGGTTTCGTGGTTTGCTGTGGGAATCCGAGCCACTGCGCCCATGTTATGGCTCCCACCACACATATTCCTACCTGGGGAGAAAACCATTTCGATGGTGGTCAAAAAGAAGATGGCGGCCAATGCGATCGCACCGGGCATGGCAGGGTAGTCAGACGTCCAAAATGTTGACAGACATGGATTTCCCAGCGCTATAAATGCTGTGGGAAGAAGATGAACAAAGGCTGTAGCAATCAAGACGCCTGTTCCAAAATGTCTGGCACTGAACAGGAAAGAAGCTGGAATTCGAAGCTTTGGGAACTTCAACACAAGCATGGGAAAGGCGCAGCCTGTAGTTGAGACGAAGAAGATGATAAATAGGGCAGCGACATGAAGAGGCATATCATAGTCGGCTTTGCTAACACCTCCGGTTGAGCACGAAGATCTCTTGGCAAGCCACGCTTTGGGTTGTTCTGTTTATGCAGCCGCATTATCAGCAGGGTAAAACATATGATTTCACATTTTGGCATGGGTACTCACTACTTGTCTCCTTGGCTAAAGACTGGAAAAATGCCGGCCTAGCTAGGATGTCGAAGCTAATGGTCTTTGAAATGAGCAAAGAAGTACAGAAAACAGAGAAAAGCCACCAAAACCACTCTCTGAAACCTGAAGGCGGAGGCTCAAATGTAATATTTCCAGAAAGATGGCTGAGAATCCGAGAGCCCCGGCGGATTTCTCTAGCATTGACAATTCCGTTCAGGTCCTCGCAAGTGGTCAGGTCGGCGGCCAAGAATGGCGGGTTCTGGTTCCATCCCGGGGTTCTTTCAATGTCATCTGTCCGCGAAGGACAATTCATATTGTTGATATAGAGGGGGGATGTGTCAGGTGTCAGAGAGGAGTGAAGGCAGGCCCAGCACAAGCAATGGCAGATAAAAATACATGATGTATGCGCTGCCAAGGCCAAGACAAATACGCCCGAGGTCGCCAAGCGCCAACTGGAAGATCTCGGGATAGATGGCACAACACGGTCGGGTCAGCGGCACTAGAATGCGGTGTGAGACTTGCGCTGAGATGAGGATGGGGCGAAATAAGGTAAATGGTGCTTCGATTAATATTGGACGAGGCCTACCGACAACAACCTCTTGGGAATTCGTAGAGTTGGCCCTTGGCGCGTCGCGATGACTTTGCCCTCTTGCAGCCATGACAACCATAGCCCACCACATCTTGAGCTGCGGATCCACACGGAACCCATCCGTTTTTCACTCACGTCCTCCTGTACCCGGCGTAATTCGCAATCGTTTGCTCAGTACTCGATGGCAGCTGTCTGCGTAACACTAAAAGGCCCTAAGATGAAGAGGTTCAGCGCTGCAGCCGCAGCCGCAACCACAACCCCTCATCGTTGAAAACTTCGATCGTGAGACCAATTTATCCGGCCCTTCCATCGCTCTGTAGCCCCCACTCCAGAGTTAGGTAATCAGTTTCACAACAACGAGCATTTGCATATATACAGCATACGGGTCGCAGCACAATATAATGAGCGTTTCACAAAGAGACGGCGAAGATGCTCGCTACAGCTAGCAAAGGCTTGTAGTAAGTAGCTAGATTTTGAGGGAGAAATGAGAGCATGACTCTTCATACATCAGAGCCCATTGCTGTTCATAGCGAGCCCTGTTATGGTAGAGCTGTTCTTGAATGCAGGACATAAAGATGATGAGGTATCTGAAAATCCGAAGCCCCCGTATACTGATGGCAAGGCTTCCATAAATGTGTATATCGCAAATGCGGCAATAATCATAGTAGCCTACAGGAAAACAACGGCTTCGATGCCAGGTAATTTCATGGGACGAAAATGTGCCATTCGAACAAAGTCCTACAGATTCGACACAGTCTAGATTGAGTGCCTAGAAAGCGTTATCACCTGATATATTTCGAAATTTAAAAACCTCGGGAACGAGGAGTAATAATAGTCGAGATTCGAAGAGAATGAAAAGAAGGGGCGCGAGGCTTCTATTAATAATTAAGGCAATGTATAACAGCTATCTTCTGAATGTGCTTGTTACCGAGGCATGAATTATTTAAAAGCTACGGTAATGACCTACCATCCTAGTATAAGAGTAATATAAGTTCTTGTGATATGTCCAGTTATCAGTCCTACGCCGGAGACTACTAGCTAAGGAAAAACCAAGTATATACGGTTTTTGGAAATAAACAGATCCTCAATACTTTCAACCATCCCAATGGTGGGTATTGCTGATTTGAAAACCCCATTGCGAAGCGACTAGCTATGACTCCTACTGAGGAGGGAGCAACTGTGACAGAAGCCAAAATATGCTTTACAAAGCTATTCTTATGATGTGCAATATTTTCCTCCCAAATGTCTCTGAATATGGAAGAAATAATACACCACCAATTCCTTGGCCGTAGAGGGATCTATAACAGAGTGTTGGTATCTGTTATAAAAGGGTGCGCATAGTGACAATGGCTGAAGAACCGGGAGCTACAGCGAGATATATACAAGATTTGCAAATGTGTGGAATTTCTCGAACTCTCGCATAGCGGCTCTGGCAGCAGCACTCTGCGTGTTATGTTATAAGCATTGATTCTTTTAATCTATCTTTCATGAAGCATGGGGCATTCACCCCTGTCGTACTAAAAGCAGTTCTATACGAAGGATATCGTGTAACACTTGAAAAAGCCTATCAGTATTTTATTGTTATTTGATTGAAGCTACAATTCTGTTTTAGCTGGTGCACAAACTTTTCATCAGCATCTCCTTTGATTAGATGAAATACAGTGAGTTTTTAGTGTAACCCTAAAGGGTATTTGAAGTATAGAGGAATACAAGACGCACACAAACGGCCATCATTCTTGCATCATCCTCTCACTATCTTCAGAGATATGAAGAGATGTTTGCTTCAAACCATTTACCCAGATCAAGGTAAGAGGTGCACAGAACCTTTCCTTTATTGGAAATGGGTTTCACGATCCATGCAAGCACGTGTTCACGGTTATGATGTGCATCAAGTAAGGATATGAGGAACACAGGCGTTGGCGAGGGAGGCTCGCGTGTTGAATTGCCTTTTTTCAGCAGGTATTATTGGATGAGATACTTGTCGCTCATGCGACTATGCACAGTACTGTGTATACACCAAGGGTCCTTGTTTCATTTTAATACCACTCAGGCTGTCAATCTAAATGAACGCTAGCGCTAGACATTGCCAGTTATTCCGCTGTGCGGGGCTGTACGAAGTGTTTCAGACCCACGCTCCGACACGTGGATGCGGCCGAGGAAGTATCAAAGCATGCAATCAAGTTAGTATCGCTTCTCCGATAGGTTCATGGCCCTGCTATGAAAAATGTCGAGCTCCTGGTCCATGCATTCCGCACCGCGTCGTTTTTTATGGCAGTCATTGGGAGTGTCGCGAACAACAACAATAGTAGTCATTGAGGTCGCCGTGTTAGACCATCAAACAATGCGCCAAACAAGAAGCTTGATTGCGCTGTATAGGGGTTGTTGCTACACATGTTTATGCGCTTTGCTGAGGAGCATCCCTTATTGCAAGCCAAATATACCTACGTTTTTTTAAATTGAACCAATACGAGAGGGCCTGCTATATGGGCCCGCGATATCAGCCTCGCAGTCGCCTCGAGTCAAGTTGCCAAATGAACAAGACGGCTAGCCTTCCAGACGCTGCGAACTCTGAGTTTGACAAACCCGGCAGGCCTTCGATAGACTGCGGAACCGACAGTCGGACGGCTGGCTCCGATACGAAAGAACGCCGCAACGGGATAAGACTCCCGGCACTTGCATGACAGAAATTCGTTTCGTGGGCACAGCATTCCAACCATTGGACGGCGGAAAAGTCGATGAGACAGTCGGCGTGGGTGGGGCACGACGCCATACGAGGGTCTAGAGGCCCAGTCCCCTGGTGATCCCATTCAGGCCGTCACACGGCCAACCAGCCCAATAATTTCTTGCTTCGAGACAAGAAAAGCACGGGTACGCTCAGGAACCGGCACGTAGCTGGCCTGCAGGTCGCTTTCAAATTTTCACCTCAGCGTCTTCGAAATTCTCCTACCAGCAGAAGCATGGGCACGAGAAACCTCGCGCGGGAAGGATCGTGGAACAGCAACGGCACCCTTGAAGCAAACGTGCAATACACCCGACAGGGAGGGGGGGCCGCCCGTTCAGGAGGCCCCCTTGGACAATACACAGCAACGTGGCAATCTGCGTCTGCGTGGGACTCTGTCCTCGCGTGGCCGCACACGCAACAGGGACATCCCTCGCCCATCGCGCGAACTCCTTCCACATGTCGCCAAGTGAACCGTGCCCGAATTGGAAGGCCCCAGTGATTCCCCGCGGCCGCAGATCGGATCTGCAATCAGAGCACGCTCTGTGTGCACCGAACATGGCGACGTCGGTGGACGGCGATGTTTGCAGCAGCCCGGAACGGACGCGCAGCCCGCTTGGGCAAGGCCGTACACCCTCTTCTCGCCCTGAGACACTCCCCCGCGAAGTCGCCACGAGGCTGGGACACGCAGCGCTGGGACGCATGGCGACATGTCCCGGGTGCACATGGCTCCCAGGTAATGGCATCCTGTACTGAGTCGGCCGAATGCAGCAAAGGGAAAGTGCCCCGAATATGCGAATGATTCAAGTGTAAGAGACGTCAGACGCTGATCAGCAAGGGGCAGCGCGGTGGTGTGGTGGGGACAACGATATCATGTCGACGGTGTCGTACGTGCACATTTCGGTTTTTTCTTCACCATGGGGAAAATCTGATGCTACCATCCCTTCGGTGTCTTATCGACTATACCTCCATCGTCACCCACATCTCCAACCGGCGTTCGTGAGTAACAGCTTCACAAGTCAGCCATTTGGCTGCAGAGACTTTTGCCTCTCTTTGCTTGGCGACCCAAAGAATCAGAGTGAATCATGTCCACAGTTTCCGACTACCAGGTCGCTGCACTTGCGGCTGGCTTTACCATTGGCTTTGGCTTCCTGACGGTATGGGAGGCCATCAAGCAGACTCGGCGCAACCGCAATCCCTTGAGAAGTGCTTACATCTACATGGTATGGGGTCAAATAGCCGCCAACCTCATCATCGGTATCTTAGGATGGCTGTTCCTCAACGGCGTACTCGGCCCAACGTATGAGGTCCGTCCTTCAACCTGAGTTGTTGCATTCTAACCGAGCACAGGGTCCCCGTTCTCTTCTTCATCCTCCTCTGCTGGGTCTTTGAAATCCAGCTGCTTATGCAAATCATTATCAATCGTATTGCCCTCATCGCTGAGCACCGCAAAAACATACGGCGCATCAAATGGGGCACTGTAGTCATCATCACAGCAACCAACGTCGCTGTCTTTTGCATCTGGATTCCTGCACACACCAACCCTCCAGTGAGCCAAACGTAAGCCGTCCCATCATCATATCCTTTTAGCTATCAAGGACTGACAATACCCCTACCAGTTTCGTCAACATAAACGCTGTCTGGGACAAAATCTCAAAAGTCATCATCCTTGTCGTCGACGCCGGCCTAAACTGGTATTTTCTACGTCGCGTGCAGATTCGACTCGTTGAGCAGCACGGCCTCACCAAGTACCAGCCGCTCGTCGGCTTCAACGCCAAGCTCATGGTGGTCTCCATCGGCATGGATGTGAGCATCCCTTCCCCGACCATCCTCCATTACCATGCCTAGCCACTAACAATAGCCTCCCACCACAGATCATGCTCATCGGCCTCATGTTCCTCAGAAATCAGCTCGTCTACATCCAATTCCACCCCGTAGCCTACATCGTAAAACTCAACATCGAAATGACCATGGCCTCGCTCGTCGTGCGCCTCGCCCGCGGCACCCCCGACAACGACATGCACGACGAGCCGTTCCACTCGTCGTCCCTCCCCCAGTGCCACCCGAATCATCACCCCAGTGCCACCGAGCCCGCACGCCGCGCGGGCACCCACGGCCCGAATGCGCACTTTGAGAGCTTCCAGCTGGGCGGCAAGGTCACGCGCGGGCAGCGCAAGAACAGCGAGGAGAGCCAGGTAGGGATCACGTGTCGCACGGATGTGGTGGTGGAGCGGAGCAACAAGGAGACCATAGTGTTTGCGGGGTCGAGGAGCGGGAGCTCGAGTTTGGCGGAGATGGTGGGCGTGGATAAGTTTGCGGATGATGTGCCGCTGAGGAAAGACGGAAGGAAGGTTTCGAGGACCGAGGTTGTTTAGATACCATATACCAGACGTTTTTTAGCATTTTTAATACGTGATCACGATATTTCTTATTGAATTACAGAGCTTGATGGTTTCTAATCTCGTAATGTGGTTATTTAACACTATTTCTATCGCGAGCGCGTCGCTGAGGTAGGTTCTGAAAGCGTCATGTATCTTTTCCTTCTTTGCTACAGTAACTCTGTCCGGGGACTTCTGACTCCTTTTTGGAGAGTTTCCATCGCCGCTTTTAGAGTTACTTGCACATGTAAACTCTTGTAATCTCTAACCATTTTTGAATAAGTGCCGCGCGAGTAGCCACTCTAGTGTCAGCAACTCTAGCTATATAGCGGAAGAAGTTTATATTTTGTCGCCGTATTACATTAACTGAATGTTTGATAGAGCAAGTACAGTTAGAGAACCTTACCAAGTAAAGCTGAAGAACATTTGTAAGCTGCGACTGAGGCAACATTCATTTCACTCCGACCATCCATTCTAGTATGATAACACCTCCCTCATTGCTAAAGTATATCCCTCAATCCAGCGTAGAACCTTAGCCATTGTTTCTTATCCGCAGTTATACTATTCGTAGGCAGGCTTAGTGTTATTAACACTTGATCTAGCGCGGTACCTGACATATTCGAAATCTGAGCGAGTGTAACAGGAAAACCTTGGACGTCGGCGTTTATCGTAATTCCACGCAGTGAGGTGAGAGGGGCGGTAGATCTTCCGATACTAGAGTTTTAAAGGCAGGCATTAGAATTATACTCGCTATAAGAAATAATTAGTTAGTAGATAGCGTACCTAGCATGCGAGCTGATCAGGCAGGCGAGTTGAGCACCTCGCTTAGCACCAAAATCTCCATATTTCGCATCTTAATATCTCGACTATGACTCTCATAACATACTATGAAACTTATACGTAGGGCTGTATCTATATAAACCAAGAGATGTTATAATTTTATAGTTATATCGCTATTATCAAGAAAGTTAGTTAAGAAAAACTAAAAGGCAGGAGTATTTTAGCCCACAAATCCTATATCTCTATATCTACTTGAGATTTAACTTTAAGGATTTAATATCAAGCTACTCCGAGTGATTGCTGAAAAGATATAGGTTGCGTGTATGAATTTTCTACCAAAAGAAGACGCAGCTACAGCCAGATGGTTGCGAGTATTATGATTAGCCCTCAGAGTAGTCTTAGCAACCGCATATATCATTTATACATGAGGGAAATAACAAGAACAATGAAAATCAGTAGGAGAAAGGAATAGCTGGTCCCCTTGCAAAGGTGATTGTCCTAAAGTATTTTTGTGGTAACTTTATGGGAGTTTTCAGCCACTGAAAGGAGTTCCATATGGGGAGTGGCCGATTTTGAGACTGTATCTCATCCCAGACTCAAGATTCCTGTTCCTTAGCAATGTGTGCACGGCTAATATTTTCCTTTTTGTATCCGTCTACGAGTCGTAAAGAGCACTTCAAAGCTCACTAAGCATTATATCGGCAGCCTGCTCAGCAATCGCGTAGACAGCGACTTGGGTGTGTGAAGCAATTGGCTTTGGGATCTGGATAAGTGTTAGCCAAACGTAGCAAGACTTGAGCTCACAGGATGAGTACTTACGATGCTGGCATCCACAACGCGGAGGCCCTTCACGCCATACACCTTGAGCGACGGATCGACCACTTTGCCCATTGCAGCGGTGCCCGCGGGATGGAACACAGTAGAACCGCCCAATGCGATACGTTTGTCAATCAGGTCATCCGATGCATCAAGACCCGCTACCTCATGGCCAGGAGGCGTGTGCTCCTCCACAACAAGGTCTTTACCCTCGGGTGTGTCGAGCATAAGCTTCGTATGCATGCGGAAGCCTTCACGCATGACGTGTCTATCAGCCTCAGTGGCGTAGTAGTTGGGGTCAATAATGGGAGGAGCCTCGATATCACTTGAGCTGAGTGTGACGGATCCTCGAGACGTTGGCAAGCAGCCCATATAGAAGGTCATGATGGAGTTGCCGTCCATAGGGACAGTGAGACCTTGAGCTTCAGCACCTATGGCGGCGTAGAGGAGGTTCATCTCGAGATGGCTACGGTTCTGGAGAAGGGCGTGGTCATCTGAGACTGGTCCGCCGTCTTTCTCAAGAGCAGCCTTGTAAGGTGCGGTTGGGATGGGTGCTGTAACGAGCCAGTCAACCGGTCCGCCCTTCTCGTAATTCGGGCCGCCAAACTTTGGGGATCCAAGGGCAAGCCCCTGCTCAGGATGTCGCAGCTTCCAGTATCTGAAGAGCATTAGGTGGTCAAACAAATTGGTGCCAACTGCAGGTAGATCAACGACAGTGGTGATACCATGCTTGGAAAGCTCGACTGGGTCTCCAATACCAGAAAGCTGGAGGACTTTGGGAGTTCCATATGCGCCCGAGGAAACAACAACTTGACCTCCCTCCTTGAGATCAAGCCTCTCACCATTGGCAAGCTCAACACCCACAGCAACCTTGTCGTCGTTGATGATGACGCGGCGGACCGTTTTGTTGGTAAGAACATTGACTCCAGCAAGCGAATACGTGTCACTGACAATTTGTCGCTTTCCATCTTTCCAATTCTCAACTAGATCGGTAATACCCTGAGGGTAGCCGTTGTTTGCATCATGAACATGCTTCAGTCCAAGGTTCTGCCACAGCTTTAGAATGTGCTCACGCAGCGGGAACTTGCGACCAGAAGAGGTGACTGAGGCGGTGGCAACGGGCCCGTCAAAACCATGCTGATCAGGGTCACCGTTTGGATCAAAGTGTTTCTCAGACCGCTTGAAGTAGGGAAGGAGCGCAGTGTAGCTCCATCTATCGTCCTTGACCTCCCTTGCCCATTCGTCATAGTCGATTTTATCACCACGAATCCAGCCCCCGGTGTTGATGATAGTGCCTCCGGAGAGACCCTTGATGGCGCAGTTGTACTTTGGGGCTCCGCCTAGGTGTTTCTGAGGAGCCGTGAAGAACTTGAAATCAAGATCTGAGAAGTGCAGCAACGCTGCCTCAGCAGGATTAGAGATGTGTGGTTTTCCAGTAACATCAGGGCCTGCCTCTATCAGGGTGATGGAGAGGTCAGGTTTACGTTGATGTAGCCGCGAAGCAAGCACCACGCCGCCGATACCACCGCCGACGATGATGATATCTGCCATGATATTATTTTAGGGGCGGAGAACCATGAACGAGTTGAAAGATGTAGTCGTGGCTTGCGCGTTATGATTTCTGACTATCAAGGAATAGTTATTAAACAAGAAGCTCCCTCCTAGGGTGGGGTTATATCAATATTGCGGTAAAACTTTCTAAAACCGGCGTATCATTGGGAAATAACGTATTGCTTGAGGAAGCGGTATTCAAAAGCGTGCGTGATTCTCGTGATACAGGCGTGTATTGAAGGCGTTAAAGACTGATAGAGTTTGTCCGGAGAAGATTGATTGATCAGCACCAGCGCTAGCCGAATACCACAAAGCCTTGCCCAAAGTATGCTAGCGCCCGTCCGAAGAGCAGATATTACGAAATCCATAGTTTTTTAGGTTTATCTCTATAACCATTTTAGTTATACAAAAAGTGAAATTATAGATATGTAGAACTTAATTTAATAGAGAAGTAGACGAAAATAAGGTTCATAAGTGTATAAATTATATTAGGGATATAGAAAATAGTATAGTATAAGCGCTCTGTGGCGTTCGGCGAAACCCTCGGGCTCGCCTGTTCATGGGACCCCCTTGCAGGACTCCGATTGTCCAGGACACTAGTTTTCCTGGGAAGACTATCTCAGGACCCCAGTATTTCGGGGACAATTGTCCTGGGGCGCCCCTGTGCCTGGAAGGTTGTTCCGGTGATCTTAGGATTCCTAGGACTTAATTTAGGCACCAGAGTACTAGGCCTCCTAGTAGAGAGCAAAAGTAGCCCCGACCAAAAAAAATACATGATGGCCATTTGTCGAAATCTGCCACAGGAGCTAGCCAACGACGTTGTGATAGGGGAACAAAACGGTGTGACGGGTTTTTTCGCACCCGCGTAATCGGTCAGCGGATAAAGAGCACTTACCCAACCAAAAAATGCCACGTAGCGAGCAATACCTAAAAGACTCCTAAAGAAGTTAGCTGTAGATATAACGGCATTGGTACTGCGGAATACACTTTTCAGTGGCTCTTTGAACATTCCCCCGGATATTTGTAGCATCAAGCTTGGACAGAGAAACCCCAAGTGATTCCTTGTATTAGGAGAATTCTTAGAGCCGGTATGACTCTTCAGCCCGCTTTGAATACAATGCCCAGCCATGAATCTCTGATACCTATCTTAGACTTTAGCATCACTTCGCATCGGTCATACGGCCATAAAAGGTACCACGATCGTATCAAAGAACGAAAGATGACGTTGACCACCGATCAACGCAATGATGGTCGACGAACTTTCAACAACGGTCCCCTTAAATACACATTTAAATATGGATACCGAACTAAGCGGGCCGATTTGAGACGCCACCAAGCGAGACATGAATCCCAAAAATTATGGTTGTGCCGTTTAAGCCATCAAAGAGATGAAATGAATCCCATTCTCGTGAATCAAATGCACTTCCATCCAAGAAAACGCCACTTTCATCCAAGAAAGCGCTCCCTCGCAGGCCACCTGTCGACATCACCATTGCTCTTAGACCTCCGAAACGTGGATGATATACTATGTCTATAGATCCCTTCACGTTAGGAAGCTCTCCTTGGTCACTTCGAAGATGAAATGAAATTGAAGACGAGATTCAAGATGATGAAGAAAAGGGGTTAAATTGAATACACATTAATGTAAAGGCCCAGAAGTAGCCATTGTGGCTTAATTTCACTTTTGACTTATGTCTTCACTTAGGAAGTTTTTGTTAAATGAAGTTGAATTAAGCTTTCGAGATACAACAAATTTTATTACTTACATCCCTTGAACGCCGTATTCTACGTTTTTGTCCTCATACTTCTTAATTATAATATCGGTTAACACCTTCCCATCCTCGCCTTCAACCTGAGCGCCGGGTGTATGAGTATCTTAGATCCAGGGTAGGAATAGACTTTACCGAGGTAGTTAACAAAGTTAGAGGTATTGTATAGTATAACAGTTGTAAGCGGCTATAACGCCTTCTCCTTATTCACTTTTCAAAAATATTATTAAATAAAGCTTGTAGATTGATGAAGGCTTAGGTATTAACCTCGTAGATTTAACTTATATGCCTAGCTTTGTTAAATAAAGCTAGACTTGTTGGTATTAGCTAGGAAAGAATCATAGCATGAATTATAGCATCTACTATGGAAGATTACTTTCTAGCTTAACTAGGATCCTATCGTTCAGAAAAGAGAAATAACAAAAAGCCGTATATAAGACAGATCCCTAGGCTGTTCTCGGCCCCACCATCTTTGTCTTGAGTAGCACCATAGATGGGTTTGTAATGCCCGTATCTCGGAAGAATGTCTTTCGTCTACTTGGCGTGGACTCCCTTACCGGCTAGTACTGCGACCTTAAGATTGGGTATTTCCGAAAGTGGGACCTCTTGTCCCGTTGGCCTACGACCGGTAAGTAAATGATAGAAGGACTAAACAAGTTTGGAAACGATGTGTGAAAACCTTATACTCGAGTTCTTTCTCAAGTTATAGCTCGACTGCACTTCTAGACCATCGACTTCGGTATTGACAGCATCTTTGATTAGTGCACTCGTAATCGGAATTTGAGCGACAGAAAGAATGCCTGCTTCTGATTGCTTCTTGTAATTCGAGCACTTGGTCCTGCCGTCGGCGGTCTCGTACTAGCCGCTGAATGTCAAGACACTGCCCACACGATTGGGATGGGTGTGATACGAGCCAGACCAGTTCGGATCTTGGAAGCCGTCGATTGGACCAACAAATAAGTTAATAATGTACGGCTCTCCACCATTAATCCCATAACTGGGGAGAGCCGGTCAGTACGGTGATAGACAACACGCTTGGACGCAATTCCTGCCAGATAGCTGCGAGCTGATCAATGAAGCTTATCATCATTAGTAAGGATATGGGTTAGTATCATTCGATTTACTTACTAGTGATGATTCCAGGGGATAGAATCACATCCTTGACGCGAGCACTGCGGCGAGAGACTTTAGCGCAGATACGGGCCGAAGCATGCTTAGGTGCCGGGTCGCTGTTCTTCCTTGCGAGTAATACTGCCTTCGATAGTATTACCTTAAAGACGAATACCAATTGAGGCAGGGCGTAAGAAACATGGAAATTGAGAGTAGGCAGGGAAGTCAGATACTCATGTGTCGCGATGCTTCCAAATTTTTCTAGTGAAATTCTGATAAGATAGAGGGCACGAAGATCGGCTAGTAAGTCTTCTGAATAGCTTGCATTTGAAAATTCGACCAGAGTAATCGATATATACATGGACTTAATACTAACTCACGATTGTCTGAGGTGAGCCTGAATATTCTTCCCGTATACTTAGCTACGGGTCAATTTTTACTTTGTACTGATCAGATTTCACCACAATATGATTACCAATGTTTATAAGTAGAATAATTGAAGTACAAAGTGTATTAGTAAAGCTGTGATGGTGGCTATGCTTTTTAAGTTGCATGCCACCCACTCCAGACGATGATGACAAGGGTGTGGCCAGAGCGGGTCGGCCAATCTCTCTGCCTGTGGTGGCAACATGCGCGACAATTTGTGTGTAATTAGCCAATCAGAAATGTCGTTAATGATGCTGCAGTTAAAGGGTTCGGTCGTAATTTCACAGCCCAAGGCGTAGTTATGATTGCTTACGCTACATAGTGTTCAAGATAAAATCACCTCTTAGCTTGATATTGTGGGTGCCGCGATCTAGCTCGAAACAAAGGGACGCATGAATAATCTTTCTTATTTTTATTTTTATTTTTGGCACAGTGGGTAGAGCTATTATACCATGATAAATGCTCAACTTCAATCCTTAAACTATTTTCGAAGTTAGAATATCATCAGATCCTCCTCGTCTGAGAGTTCTGGTTTGCCAGCAAACCAATATAGTCTAGGCTCGCCTATTACTTGGAAGCCCCCTGCAACTGGACGCAAGACAACATAGCGGTTGCATCCGAAAACGCTGCCGAGCTTATCTCCTTTCTGACTCTGAGGGTGCACCCACCCAAGTTCTCCAGTCTGGAGGGTCGCGATGCGCATGCCGCTCAGTACTATTGTAACTAGAGAGTGCAAATAGCTGCCCTGCCCTGTATCCTGATCTATGTTCATTGGCTGAGAAGTCCAAATACTGTTCCAAAATCCCAGCGTCTCCCCGAAGGTAATGAATGATCGATTTGCATCAATCCATTCTAAGAGCACCTCAAGTAAATCGGGTGATATAGTGCTGCGGAAGAAGTTCTCAAGCTTGGTTATTATTAGTACTCCAAAGCCTAACAGGACTCAGTAGAAGCTTTACGGTTACTACCCATAGCATTTGAGTTTCAAGCAGAGCGTTGAATACGTAGGTCGAGCGATCAAAATCAAGCGGCACTGAAGACGTTTCTTTTCCTGGATATACAACATCCAATATAGTTTCGTTTCTGTCGGCAGAATATGCACTTCCCATACCATCAATACTTCCGAGAATAGTTCCACGGACGGTGAGTGTATTTTTAGAGAAGCTTGCCCTAACCATTGAGTTCCGAGAGAATCTTGACGAGTCCCGTTCAATAAGCGCCTGAATATGTTCAAGCTCTTGCTTTGCCAATGTATCATTCAAGTTCCTCCAGTCAACCATCCATAATAGCAGAGAGTCACTTATTCGTCGATGTGAAGTTCGGAGATATATTAAGTCAAGTAGGAAACCTTTCCTGATCAAAGCTTTCGAGAGGCCTATATAAGTTTCCTCCACTGATTGACTGTAGTTTGGTTCGGGAATAAATGCTCCTCCATCGTACAAAAGTCCTAGAAGCCCATATATCTTGTCTTTTGGATCTGTTGACAACGCATAGCGACTGCGGTATATTGCTTCCAATAATCCGACAGGCTTTACGCGAAGTCTGTCAGTTCGAAACTGAAGTTAAATTTCAAAACCTTACTCTTAACTCTTCACTCTCAGGCCCTGCCGGGAAAGCAGTGTAAGAGAGTTTTTCAAGAGTTTCCCACAAGAGCTTGTGTTAACCACAGAATACGATAATATTCGATGCTGCAGTAAGCTCTTGGATAATCCATACTCGTGTCCAGTACGGTTTCAAGAGTAACTGGTGGAAAGCACGCTGAGCTGAATTTGACTGGACTTGGTGGGCTATCGTAATATCCTTGGCAGATAGAGAGTTAATATCCTCTTCCGTCATATCTTGTGCATTGCCTAACCAGACAGCAACTTGGCTTGCTTCTTAATATATTGCACCCATTCTTCTAACTTGATGACTTCTTTCTTCGGTGTTCTGCTGATTGATGCAAAGAGCGTCCACCCAAACACGCTCGATACCTTCTCTTCTTAATTGCTGTAGAGCTGAATAAAGATTTGTAGTTACAGGCACTTTAACACTATTCACGGCGATGATGGCTTTATTGCTCAATTCGCCCCAACAATATGATAGGGCTACAAACGGCGGAGCTTTGAATAGAGATACATGGTCAAGCGAACATGACAAGGACGATGTGTCCTCATTTGACGGATGTATAGCCAGAAGCCGAATCTGTTTAGCTTCTCAGTTGAAGCTCTGTCACTAGGATTGGATAGACAGACCTCAGAAGTCCCCAAGCTCAGGGGAGAGTATCGAATAATACCCGGTTGCGCTGAAGCTTAACCCTATAACATCCAGAACAGCCAGAATCAGCTATCACCCTTAAGGACGTCGTCTACCAGCGCAGTTCACTTACTTTCTATACCCATTAAAGAGCCATCGTTAGCTAGTCATTCTCTTCTACTAGCGTAGTTTACTTACAAACCTTACCCACTAAAGAGCCTTTGTTATCCAGTCAACCTCTCTACTGCTTCCAGTTTTACATACCATCTAGATAATAGAATTACTATTTTAGCTATTCACCCTACATCTAGAGTTTTGGTCTTCTTACCTTAAATACACGTACAGCTTCCTATATAGCCCCAATGCCTGAATAATGGGATTACCAGGTTATCAGATGTTCAGCTGGAGGTAAGTCCTACCCCACACCTTGCATAACGTAAGCAAACATCACCTTTGTCTACGTGGCGGAGCATAATTAGTGGCAGTTCTAATTCCAATAAAAAGCTGCCTGCGCTTGTAGGGAGGGTGGTCGACCCGCTCTAGCCACATTCTTGTCGTGAACGCTGAGGTCTCATGGTTGACCTCTGAATTCAAGAAAGGACAGAGAAGCACGTTGTAATTAGCTGGCGCATCGTAACGGCCCATACCTATAGGGTGTATGGCCATAATAGAACACACACTCTCTCTCTCACGCACACACGCTTACACACGCGCGTCGTGAACGTCTAGAATGGACGGCGTTAGGAAGGGATATAAGGATCACCGCTAGTGGCGGAGGATGGCGGTTAGCCCTAGGTAGCGTAATGTGGAAAGGCTTGATATGTTTCGATGATAGAGCTGTCGCACAGAGATGTACTTCAATTTGACTTCTGAGAGTTATGAGGAGTTCAGATAGTTCACGTTCGTAATGGCTGGGTACGGTAGAGCCACTCGCCAAGGTGCAGTCTTCGATTTTTAGTGCTGCCCACTCTATCCGATCGTATAATGGTATTCACCTTCGATGAGCCGAGACTAGATATCGTCTGCTGATTGGTCTAGGAATTGGGTATGCTTAGGCGCGAGAAGTATCAGAACGTAGTGGGCCTGAGCAGGTCTTTCCTTCGGTCAGCGGAGGGATTTCAACAAGTTTCAGCGGGTTCCAGCGCTCGAGAGCGATGGGAGGGGCATATGTTTCCACGCTACCAAAGTAGGTATTGCGCCATGCGTTAGAACGCATCTCGAAGTTATAGGATGGCTGTATCGAAGCTACTTTCGACCCCGTTATACTGCTCCCAATCCTTAGCCGGATTTACCCGCGGAGTCATCTCATATTAACCAGGATCAGTGGTTCCTTTCTGATTGAAGTACTAACTGATATAGCGGCCCTGTATAAATTTACCCGTAATAGTATATAACGTACTTGGCATACGAGTGGAGTGGGTAGGATGGACGAGTGGGTAGCCTCGCTTAGCACTAAAATCTTAATATTTCGCACCTTAATATCTCGACTACTACTTGATAATGAATTATAAAAATCTGTATATAAGGCCGCATCTATATAAGCTATATTCTATTAAGTTTTTATAGTCTGCATATATATAGTTAAAGAGATATATAGAGCAGGGGCTAAAATATCCCTATCATTTCTGTCTCGATAAATCCCGGAAATATAACTATAAAATCTCAAGGGTTTATAGATCTATACCATAAAAGTACTACATTAAATTTCTAAAGTTTATCTTTAAGTAATAGTCGAGATATAAAGGTGCGAAATATCGAGATTTGGTGCTAAGCGAGGTGATCAGCTCGCCCGTGAGGTACTTTGGCTGACTTAGAAAACACTATCAGCAGAGAATCTCAATGCCCTGCATATTGCCTTCCTCCCTCCACTCCTCCAAAACACGAACAAAATCTTCCATGCCATGGCCCCAAAGACCCGAGCGTGTCATCACCATCTGCATCTCTGGTGGGGTACGATCAAGAGCACCCTCAGCATTGAAGTAGCCTGGTGTGCATCCAATTATGCCAGCGCTCGGTGCCGAGCGCATCAGTATCTGCATTCCCCAATCTTCCGCCCCGGCTGCCGTCGCGGTAACGGAGAAAGGTTTTCCGCCCGCTCTTCGCTTCGCCTCCGTCAAAATGTACGCTGATTGCCGCGCCAGGGTGTCCAGGTTGAACAGATTGTTTGGGCTGAGCGCTGCCTGCCATGGCCCGGATAAGAAGAGGTTGGGAAATCCCGTGTCCATGACGCCGTGGAGTGTCGAAGGTCCGTTTTTCGCCCACGCTTCGCTCATGGAGCTACTGTTGCGCCCGATGATGGTCATGTTCGCTTTTTCCGCTGGCGAGCCGGTGAAGGGTGCCCGGAATCCTGTCGCGCAAATGATGATGTCAACTTGATGAGACTTCTCGCCAAAGACTATAGAATCACTTGTAATTTGAGACAAGCCTTTACCATCGGTATCAATCAAGGTTACATTATCTCGGTTAAAGGTGGATAGGTATTCATCACTGAATGTGGGTCGCTTGCACCACTGCGAACTTTGTCAGATCGTAGGCCTGTTATAATAATGGAATGCTACCACTCACAGTAGGATACCAAGGCTGCAGGTTTTTTGCTACGAGTGGATTCTCGACTTCCCTGTGGACTCGCTTGCGGATTTTTTCCTGCCGGTGAAGGTCGACAGCATGAAGCTTCTGCATATACGATGGAACCTCTTCCATAGTTTTTGGTCCGTCAGCATTACCCGCAATCACAACCAAGCTCGGAGCACGCGTCCAACCATCATCCACCAGGTTGACTGCAGGGGGTGTCTCGGTCGTGAAATGCTGATGAAAATTCCTCATGCGCTCGCGCTGCCACCCTGGAGAGGTAGCGACTTCTTTGCGAAACCAGTCCGGATCGGTTTCCTTTTGTTCGCGCGCATCGACTCCAGATGGAGTGCGCTGTACCACGTACAGATGCTCTGCCCACCGCGCAAGCTGAGGAACAATTTGTATGGCGGTAGCACCTGTTCCGATAATAGCCACTCGCTTCCCTTTCAGTTTGGATAGGGCTGGGTCCGTAGGGGATCCGCCTGTTATATCGTAATTCCAGCGCGCGGTATGGAATATGTCGCTTTTGAAGTCCAGAATCCCAGGAATACCAGGGAGCTTCGGCCAATTGAGTACACCGTTGACGGTTGCGACGAATTGTGCACGAATGGTAAGGGTTAGTGGCTGCTCCCCCGAGCGACGCTGAATCAGTTCCACCTCCCATTCCTTCCCCTCTTCTTCCCATACCATCTTTTCAGCTTTGGTTTGAAAAACGGCTTTATCAGCTAGCCCCCATTTTTCCATTAATAAGTTGGCATAGTGACGGATTTCATCCCCATGAGCGTAGCGGTGTTTGGGTACGTATCCGGTCTCTTCTAACAGTGGAAGGTAACAGTAGCTCTCGATGTCGCACGAAAGACCCGGATACTGGTTCCAATACCAAGTTCCTCCGAAGCCGCCTGCCGTATCGACGATCCGGATATCGGCGGGGTCGACTCCCGCTTGAACCATTCGTACGGCGTACACTAAGCCGCCTAGACCTGCACCGAGGACGAGAACATGGCAACGATTTTCAGGAAACATGGCAGCTGCATCCTTTATTGAGGCGGGGTCAATCCACGGATCGTGCAAAAACGAGCTGAATTTGGAATTCAAGGAGATCTCAACGAATTGATCGTTGGCATCGTCGCGAAGACGCTTGGCGCGCTCCTCGCCGTACTTCTTTTCAACTTGCAATAGGTCGACCGGAGACAGGCCTTGATCTTCATATTCGAGCGTGGTCGAGCTCATGTTTGGGTGGTTACAGTGGTTATCGTACTATGCGGTTTGTGGGCAACGAACGTTTGACAAGAGGCAAAGAGAAGACTCCGACCTGTAATGAGCAGAGAAATGGTTCGCAGATAAGTATATGCTGTTCTGCAGGCCGCCTTTGGGCTCGCAAAACATAAGCGGTTACCACTACTCGGCCCCAAGGCTGATAGCTCAGCTTTCTCGCGAAAATGCACGGCCCCACATGCTTAACGCAAAAACATGCTCAATGCAAAATACATCTCGCACCCACCATAAATCTATTAAAATACGTCTATTTTATATAGAAAAAACTATATAAAGGTTAAATAATATATTAACTTATACTTCTAAGTATTAGACTATTAAAAACGCCGTTATAGAGTTGCGCGTAATACGCCGCCCAAATTTAATAGTATATTATTAAGATTGTAATATTAACTATCTATATTATCGTTTAAGGCGCGTGTTCCTAGGCTATAATAATAAGTCCTCGTGCGCAGCTATAAATAAGAGACTTATTAAGTCTTAAGATATTACACTTAAATATTTCTATAATACTATTAATAATATAGGCTTTAGAATTATAATTAGGCTTGTTTACTAGTATATTAATACTCTACTTATAGATATATATAGTAATAGTAATAGACCTCCTCTAGAAATTAGTATTAATTAGATAACTCGCTGGCTATATTTATATATAAAATATTATAAAATAAAGATAAAGTCTATTAACCTAGCCTAAAAGCTCGTGTCGAACCCTATAGTATTTATAAACTAATATAATAAACTACTAGTATATAAATAATAATTTATAATTATTAATAGTTATTATATAGTCTTACTAAACCTTTATACCTATTCTCTATCTTATCTTAGTATAGCTAAAATAAAGCTAATCTACCTTATCTATATCTAATATAGGAGCCTATACTTATTCTTATATATAAAATAAATTCTAAACTTATAGAAGTATTATTAATAGGCTATAAATAGCCTTAGAAGTAATAAACTTTTTACTTAAGTCTATAGACCTATATTTAAAGTTATTATAAAAAAAGAATAATACTAAAATACTACTTTAAGAGCTTCTAATTTAGAGTTAAAATTAGAATTAAATAATACGAACTTAGAGCTTTAAAGACGAAGGCTTTAAAGGTAAGGACTTTAAGGTTAAGAACTTCTACTCTTTAGAGAACTATTATATAGATAAATAATATATTAATACTAAGGAATATAACTAGAACTATTCGTAATTTTTCTATAATATCTCATTAAATATATATAATATAATTTAGGATATTTTTACACGCGATTTACTATAGAAAATGTATCTTCTAGAATTTATTTTGCATTAAGCATGTTTTTGCGTTGAGCATGTAGGGCCGTGCGTAGCACGGCATTTTCGCGAGAAAACTGGGCCAACAGCTCAGCCTTGGGGCCGAGTAACGGTTAGTAAAGTGAGATCTGACGTGTTTACGCTCCAGCCTGTCGATGAAACCATCCAATAGCAGTCCGTCGTGCACCTGAACTGCGGGGCTGGATGCATCCTCGACATGGCGAAATGTTGCGAACAACAAAATCAAACAATCCTAATTATGGTGAATTCCATACATACAGAAGAGTCGCAACTGGCCGCAGCGCAAGAGCCATTTCGTTAAGTCGAGTCGATCTCAATACATTCGCTATCCGATGCTAAGCCTGACGCCCCAAATCCACATCTATCTCCCGGAGCTAGCACATGCCAATGTTCTTTCCAAACAAATACAATAGAAATTATGCAATAGATACTATACAAGCCCCCCCCAGTGTCCCCCTACACCCCCGAATCCTCCTGATGATACGGACTGCCCGGGTACCACGCATTCCACTTCTTGCACTGGTCCTCACCCTTGCCGCCCCACGCGCCCACGCCGGCACCCGCCTGCACGACGCTGGCATCCTCCAGGACGGTGACCCCGAAGCCCTGGCTCGCGTGCCACGCGATGTGGCAGTGCAGCAGCCAGATGCCCGGGTTGTCGAGCGCGATGGCGATGACCATGTATCCGTTGGGCGGCAGGATGGCCGTGTCGCGGCGCGGCGGGTTCTTGGTCTGCCAGCGCGTGGTGGTGCCGTCCCAGGAGGCGTTTGCGCCGGACTCGAGGAGGAGGAAGTCGTGGCCGTGGAGGTGGACGGGGTGGGAGACGCCCGGGATGGGGGTGAGTTCGTCGATGGAGATGATGGCCCATTCGTAGTCCTTGTGAGGAGGCGAAGAAGAGGGTTTAGGCTTGCTAGCGGCGGAAGAAGAGGTGTTGGAGTTTGTGGCCTGGGGAGAGAATACAGTCAGCAAGACGGAAAGAAGGAGGGGGGGAGGGGAATACGCACAATCTGGAAGACGTTATTCGAAAGAGGGACTTTATCGAGCGTGTCGGCTACGACATCCTTGATCGCAGGCTGGCTCCAGTTCGTCCACACAAATCCACCATCCGCCTTGTTAAAGCTCCAGCGGAGGAACTTGCCCTGGTAGTACTGGCCCGTGACCCATTGCTTATGCACGCCGCCCTGTGTATTCGGCAGATCGACAGGCACCCATGGCACGATCCTGCTGGCAGGCTCATCGAGACAACCTGCCTGCGGGACAACGGTGCTCTTGGACTTGGGCATGGCTGTGCTCTTCTTGTTCTTATAGCGCACGATAGCAGTGAGGTTGTCGGCATTGGGGGCTTTGATGCACGAGGTAACATGTCCGCTGCGCATCCAGTAGTCACCAGGTTTGGCGTTGGCCTCGATGATGACGTCGTAGCGCTCGCCATCGTTGACGAGGATGCTGTCGGTGGTGAAGGGGACGATGGGGACGAGATCCGCAGCGATAACGGTCATCTTGTGGCCGTCGATGCTCCACTGGTACCATGCCTCGGACGCCAGATTGACAAGTCTCATGCGGTACTTCTTGCCGGGTTCGAAGACGACTTCGAATTTCTTGCCGGGGCCAATGCATGCTGGATCGGTCTTGTTGCAGGCAGCCGTGTTCATACCGTTGATGAGTCCAGTGGTAAATCCCTCTTCTGTCGTGCGGAAGTTGGACACCGATGCCCAGTGCTGCCATGCAGTCCTGTATTCCCAATCGGTGAGGAAGATGGTGCCGAGATCTTCATCGTACTCGGCTGTAGCAGGGCCGTTGATCACCAGGGGACCGAAGAAGCCGTCGACGTACTGCAGACTGAAGTGGCTGTGGTACATGGAGGAGCCGTACTGGGTAGCGTGGAACTTGTACGTCATGGTCTCTCCAGGAGGAATAGGGCATTGAGTGACACCGGGCACGCCATCGAATTCAGTGCTCATGTATTGGCGGATACCGTGCCAGTGGACGGCGGTGCCGTTGGTGGGGTGGTTGTTAGTAACGTGGACGACTACCTCATCACCCCAGTCGGCGACGATGGCAGGACCTGGCATGGTGCCGTTGGCGAGAATGCATTTCCGCTTGTAGCCATCCGGTGCACAGTCGACTTCCTCGACGTTGAGCCAGTACTCGCGTGTACGACCCGTGTGGAAGACGGTGTCGTACCAATTGGTGTTGATGTCGTAGTTTCCCCAGCACTTGCGTGACTTGGGGCCGTGCTTGCACCCGGGACGGAGGTAATTGGTATCGCGGGCAGGAGTCGGAGGTGCCGGAGGAGCAGGGGATGCGCTGGCTGGGATGGCCGAGACGACTACCGCTGCGAGGCCAAGCAATGGAAGGAGAGCACGCGTCATGGCTAAAGTGATTGGCGAGTTCCTGGACTTCACAACGAGAATATTTGAGCATGTTGGGATGCTTTAAGCTGCATTGCATGCTCCCCATGCTCGAGCCCCGACCGGCTGAGCGACAGGCCATGATGCTCTTTCTCCCCGACCACAAGGCGCCGAGAGGCTCAGGTCCAGGCATTTTCTTCGATCTAGGTATAACCCAAAAGACCAACACCCGGCAAAACAATGTTTCTACCGTAAGCATTACACTTTCTGACCAGTGCGAGGGCCCCTTGGTAGTTCGCGCTGCAAGCCACGGCCCCATGCTCGGTTCCTGGATGCTGGATTCGGTTGGTGCCTGGTTCCTGGTTCCGGAGTACAAAAGGGTCCTCGGGAAGGATTGTACGTGCAGTGGAGAAGCCCCCACCCGTTCACCACGTGGGAGTGGATCTCGGGAATGCGTGCAGGGATGTTAATCGGGGATCGCATGACTGGAATTATCCCCGCCGGGAAGACTGGAGAATGCTTGCTTCAACGCGGCGTCATGCACGTCGTGTGTACATGTCAGTCGGAGTTGGATAGTTGAGTACCGGCGATGGTGAATGTAGCGTCGCGTTGTGTGCATTTAGAAGGGCGAAGGCGCCGAGTTTTGAGAGTGTTTGAGGTCGTCAGGTCGGTGTTGTCGCAGTTCACTCTTCGCAATTACATTCCAGTTCCGTCGTACATCGAATTCATTTTTCTTGTTTTCCATTAGCAGCCATGTCGACCGACATTCTTGCGTTGGCGCTGGACATTGTCGACAAGGCGGCCAGCATCAAGACACTGATCGCCACCGAGGGACTGCCCGCCCCCGACTTCTCGCCCGACTCGACAGATCTTCCAGACACTCCAGAGCATGCCGCCCTCCGCAGCCGGCTCGTCGCTGCGATTGACGACTTGCGGCTTCTTGTCGTTGGCCCGCGCCGCTCCATGCGCGCGCTGATCGGCTTCAGCAACGACTTGGCCGCATTGCAGGTCGCCTTCGAGTTTGGCTTCTTCACCATCGTGCCTGAGACGGCTGAGGGCATCACCCTG